>CEPV01086815.1_pt1 | contig 24005 bp, 14 predicted proteins | sample 530451 | NCBI WGS metagenome assembly CEPV01 (sample SAMEA2620097, study PRJEB7988) | marine metagenome | isolation source: saline water (ENVO:00002010), including
TGGCTCTTCGCCCGCCGGCATCTTGCTGGGGTCGAGTAAGTGCCCCCAACGCGTCGCCGTGTAAGTCGCCATGGTGGGACGGCGACCTTCAGATACGAAAGGAAATACATCCTGCTCCGCGCCGCGATGTACTGCATTGTAGCGAAACATCAGCAGTTCATAGGGGCTGCGGCCCTGCTGGTATTCGGATAGCAGTTTTGGCAGAAGTGGCCGATTATGGCTGCTGAGCGTCACGAAGCGCACCAGACCACGTTCCCGCATCCGCTCGAATACCTCGACATAGGCATCCGCAGGCACCTCCATGCGGTTTCCGAGCAGCAGGATGTCGAAATTTTCGAGGCCCGCACTCTTTATTGCCTCCTCGACCTCGGCCTCGATCGTGCCCGGATCCTGCGAATAGGACTGCACGGTCAGGATTAATTCGTCGCGGTGCTGCTTAGCGAGGTTGCGCATGGCAAGAGCGAAGTCCGGCTGGCGAACCGAGCCCCAATAAAGGTAGTTTATGCCGCGATCGAAGGCCGCTTCGATAACGGCCGCCGGTGCGTCGAAGGTTGAACCAATTCCGAGCCGACTCGTCTGCATTCCGGTCTGCCCTAGCTCTATTCTATCGAGGAAATCACTCATGCCATGCCCTCCAGCTTTTTGTCTGCACACGATACACGATTGACTGGCGTGCCACCAGTTTGAAGGATTACAAAGAGTCTCAGCGCAGAATCAGCTATGCTGCGTGATCCAAAGATCGGCCATGCACGAGAATGCTAACTCGGTAAGTGAGGGGCGCTGCGAACACCTCTCAATGGATTCGTTAGCGAGTCGCCTCTGCTTACAGTGTTGTTCTGGCCATGCGATCACTGCTCGGGCAATACGCCTAAGAGGCCACAGAGGACAGAGAGGCCTTGCTCCGAGTGGCCTGCAGTTCCTGGTCCGGGACCCTCTTGGCCAGGATATCCAGTGAAAGATCGATGTCCTCTTTCATCTCATCCGCCGTGGTCACGCCGATGCAGATCATATCCTGGTCGCGGATGGTGTTCCAGACAAAGGCCAGGCCGACCACAGGTAATAGCTGGCCTGCGGCAAGAGGCTTGATTGCGATGACTGGCTTCTGCGCCTTCTGAATGATGCGCATTACCCAGTCGATCTCCATCTGCATCATGAACCCGTCAGCATTGTAGATCTGGATATAGGTTTCTATGTCATAGCCGCCTTGGTCCGCGTAGGGAATGGTCTCCGGCATATGGGTACTCAACCCGGGAATCATACCCCTGTCACGTATCATCTTCGTGTATTTGTCCAGGTCGCGGATCTCCCGGTGCATGCGATCCATCAATGCGTCGGTTACATACTGGTGAGGCAGGCAGATCGTACAGTTGTGCTCTTTGCACAGATCGAACATCCGCTCCGGTTCCATCTCCTCTTTGCCGCCGGGGAGTACATTGAATCCCGGCAGCATGAACCAGGTGATTTCCTTGCCGGTTCGCTCCTGCGCTTCCTTAACCCCGGCTGCTGCGGTCGGCGTTGGCCAGCCGTAGATTGCATCGACGCCACGTTCCACCGCGGCCACAAGTACGTCGGCGATATTCTCGCTGGTCTGATAGGATCGAACGAACTTATCCTTGGCAGCACTGCGATGAGTTGCGCCGAGAAACCAGTTTGTGCCGACGAGCATTCGCGGTACGGAGACGCCGCCCACATTTGTTCGGGGAAATAGATCGGTCATTTAACTGCTCCTTTTCTAATTCTCGCCACAAAATAACTGTCGCTGCCGGTTAATGCAAGGTCCTTGGCGGAACGATGATCGCTCCGTGACCAGCCTGGAGCCCGCTTCGACGCGACCAATCAGCCACAGTCCGGGCCCTTTGGGGTAGAGTGTGAAGTCGTTGTGATTTTCTTGCGTGGCGTAGAAATTGCCCTTCGTCGATTGGATCCAGCCGCATATGGCGTAAAATAGAGTCATACTCGCTCGGAGCGCTTCGACTATGCTCAAGCAACTAATCGTTCCACTCGTATTGATTTTGAGCCTGTACCCGGCCCTCGGTGCAGCCGTGCCCGCTGCGAGAATTGAGCTTAACCTTGCGGGAGTTGACGAGGAAACCCAGAAGCTTCACACACAGATGCTGGTCTTCAACGCCGAACGAAAGCGCCAGGAAGCCATCGCTGTAGCAGAAGAGATCATCGAGCGGGTAAAGGCCAGCGGGGGCAACCTGACGGTGCCGATGATAAATCTGAGTCTATTGCAGGCCGCAACCGGCGATTTTCCGAGGGGGCTCGAAACGCTGGGTCAGACGATTGACAGGCTGGATGCTACAGAGGGTGAGAACAGCATTTCGTTGGTACGACCGCTGGCGATCAAAGGCCTGCTGCATCGGTTGGCTGGGCAATTTGAGAAATCGGAATCTGCGTTACGCAGGGCTCAGCACATCTTGCACCGATCCGATGGCGTCTACACCGCCAAGCAACGGGAAATTCTTGATCAACTGACGATCGTCGAACTGGAACAGAGACAATTCGATGAAGCCATCCGGGAACAGAGCTACGCCTACCGGATCAGTACGCTCGAACATGGTGCAGACAGTCTCGAACTCCTACCGGCTACCTACAATCACGCTGCGTTTCTGAGCGATCTGGGACAGTTCGACGATGCGATCATAATGCTTGAAGATGCCGTTGAGCGGATTTCTGACGTCTATGGTGAAGAGGATCTACGTCTCATTCAGCCGTTGCGCAGCATTGCCAATGTCAGACTTCTGCAACGCGAAGTGTTGCGATATGAGGTCGCTCTGGCGGACGTCAATCCAGAGACGAAGTGGGTACGAGATGCTTTAGGTCGTCCTTTCTTTCTGAGAGGCGGTAAGAAGCGAAGAGGGAACCAGGGAGCACCTGTGCCGATTACACCTGGGATAAACCATGCCCATATCCTCGATGCTCGAGCGCCGCCACCAGGCACACCACTTCCCGCGGAAAACAGGTCAATTTTCGTGGACCCTTCCACACCCCATAGCAACTCCGTTGGCATTGTGGACAAAGAGTCGTATCGGTTGAAACGCCTGCAGCCCTACATGAGAAGCGGCACCCAGTCTCTTCGCCGCGTTGTTGATATTCTCCACAAGGATCCGGCCTCTGACATTTCGGACAAGATCGATGCTTTGGTTGCGCTTGGTGATATGTATGTGGTTTCGGGAAGTTCTAAGGCCTTTCAAGTATACCGTCAAGCCTGGCAGCAGGTACTGGATAGTCCGAATCCCGCGGAACTACAGTCGAAGCTGTTTGGATCGCCCATTCGTATTCAGCCCAAGACCATTCTGCCACTGCCCATTGTGGGCAGACCGGTAGATTCCAACTATTCCGTCGACACCCAGCTCTCGGTCGGTGCCGATGGCCAGATCGCAAACATCGAGATTCTGCAATCCGGTATCCCAGCCGACGAAATCCGCGACCTGAAGCGGAGACTCTACCTTTTCCGTTACCGGCCTCGAATGGAAGACGGAGAGTTTGTGGCAACCGACAATGTGGCTCTAACGTTGACCTATTACGGTACCCCGAGGGGCACGTCGCGTTAACTGTCTTGATCAGACGCCTGATCTCGGGAATCAGGGGTCCGCGGTCCATCCCAATCTGCTTGCCCTAACGGGACGTTAGGGGCGTACCGCTCGCTTTGGACGTTGGGCAAGCTTTGCAAGCATCGGTTGCGCGAGCTTCACGAACATACATGCCAGACGGCGCGTATCGCGAGGGTCGATGAGATCCACGACGTCGCCGCGATGGGCGGCTCGGAAGGGTGAGCGCAGCTTGAGCAGACGTTCCTCGATCATCTCGCGGTGCGCATCGGGATCGGGTGCCGCGTCGATCTCACGACGGTAAGCCGCCGCGACTCCGCCCTCGATGGGGATGCCGCCCCACTCTCCGGCCGGCCATCCGTAGCGCAGGTTGAGACCGTTCGGGTGACCCAAGCTGTGCGGTGCATCGGCGGCCACCCCGTAGGCTTTACGCACATTGAATTCGACTTTGGGCACCTGCGCCTCGGCACTGGCAATGAGTGCCCTGACGCCTCTGCGCATTGTGGCCTTGCGCTCGGCGCTGGAGCCGAGCATGAAGCCCGGCATATCGAGGAAAATCACCACCGGGAGATTGAAGGCATCGCACAAATCGACGAAATGCGCATACTTGTCTGCGACTGGACCGTCCATCGCGCCCGCCAATTTGAGAGGATCGCTGCCAATCACGCCGACGCTGTAGCCATCTAGGCGTGCGAAGCCCGTGATCAAGGCACCAGCCCAGTGTCGTCGCATCTCGAAGAAGTCACCCTTGTCGACTACCAGACGGATCAATTCGCGCGGATCGTAGGGGTGCCGACGATTGTGTGGAATGATGTTGAGCAGTTCCTCCGGTCGCCGATCCGGTGGATCGCCAGTTTCGACGCGGGGTGCAACGTCGCCCGTAGTGTTCGGCAGGTAGGAGAGAAACTGTTTGATCTGCTCGAACGCTTCCTCCTCGGTTTCAGCTTCGTTGTCTACCTGTCCGCTCTCGTGCACGTGCATCTGGGCCCCGCCAAGCGCCTCCTTGTCGAGGGTCTCGCCGATGGCGCGCCTAACGACCGGTGGTCCGGATGGAAAGATCTGTGACTGACCCCTTACCATCACCGTGAAGTGCGACATAAGTGCGAACGCGGCAGGCGCTCCAGCGACCGAGCCCATGATCCCTGCCGCGACTGGGACACGCCGGAGCAGCTCTACGCCCTGCCACCAGAGTTCACCCGATGGCAGTCCCATGTGTCCGGCTGCTTCGTCCGACTTCGAGCTGTGGCCCACACCCTCGACGAGCTGCACGTAGGGAATGCCGTATTGGATGGCGAGTGGCTGCGTGAACTGACGCTGATGCTTGTGCACGTTGTGCGGACTGCCGCCGGAGATGGTGAAGTCGTCACCACCGATCGCGACAGGACGGCCGTTAATCTCGCCGAGGCCCATGACGTAAGCACCGGGGGTGAATTCACGCAGGTTGCCGGCGTCGTCGTAGTCGGCGGCACCGACGATTGGTCCGGCTTCGATAAAGCTCCCGCTATCGACGATCTTCTCAATCCTTTCGCGCACCGTGTAACGGCCACCGCTGTGCTGGCGCTCGATGCGATCGGGTCCCCCCATCTCTCGCGCGAGGTCACGTATGTAGTCAAGGTCGTCGATAGCCTTCTCCCAAGGCATTCCGGGCTTCCAGCTTTCGTGATCAGGGTCAATAGGCATGGGATGGTTCCTCACTGGTGTGGGTGGGGTGTCGCGTTTGGCGGCGGTCTATCCGAAGGATGGGATTGCCTTACAGACGTCGTTAGGCGCTCTCACATGATTATAAGCATCTCGCCAGATCCATCAAGACTCACCGTTGAGTGCTGAGAGGAGATCGATTCCTAACAGATTTCCGTGAGAGTGGCTGGTGCGACGAGCAAGTCCGCCAACTGTCTCACTGCAGCGATGGGCATCTCTATTTCATTCCTTTTGAGCAAAGATCAGAGGGTGCGCCTCCTGAACTTCTGTGACGCCGCTCCTGTAACCGTGCCCGACGCGAGTGTCCTCAAGAATCAGAAAACCCAAACTGATTAGCATTTCCCTATACCGGGAAATACCATAGTTGCTCCAGTACATTGTTACGTCGAAAAAACCATCTTCCGTATATGGCGCTTCGTCAAATTTAGCAAGCGTTGACATCAGATATCCCTTGGGCTTAAGCCACAAGTGTATCCTCCTAAACAGCTCTTCGTGTTCTTCCTTAGGCAGATGGAAAATCGCGTAGAAGGATGTGACTGCGTCAAACGAGGAAGCAGGGAATTCCAGTTGCATAATGTCCGAGCAGGTAAACTCAGCACTAGGTACGTTCTCTCTGGCAAGTGCAACCATTGCTGCAGAGATGTCGATTCCGGTGACGCTCGCGCATTTGGCAAGTTGCTGGCATACGGGGATACCGCCACCACATCCAATGTCCAGAACAGTCGCATTAGGAGGAAGCCTTTCGATTAGGATCGACAGTTCTGGATTTGCGTCCGCTTGTCGTGAAGCTGCGTAGGCCTGCGCACACCGGTCATAGCCCTCGCGTACCAGCTCCTTATAGTTGATATCTGGATCACTGGCGAATTTCATGATGTTCTTCCCGTCCTCCAGCCATGATAGTAAATGGGACACGACCTCCTCAAGCACGCCCACCACCCGACTCCGGCTTAGCAGAAGCCGGAATAGGATCAGAGGGTAGGGCAGTCGAGGGCTGTCTTTGGGCAAGCGCCCAGAATCCGGCGCGTCAGTGAAAGAAACTGCTCGTTATTCACATGCTGACCGAACGCCATAAAGAATCCCCGCACCAGGCCCTTTCGCGTATCAGTACGATGGGTTGCCACGAGTTGATGTTTTGGATCGATCAGCAATTTCTGACCAGCCGTGCCGGTCGCGAAAAACATCTCGTCGCTAAGCCAGGTCGGGTATCCGATGCTGCGCCACCAGGAATGTGCGTAACCAAACCTATTGGAGTGAGTATGCGCGGTGGTACTTTTCTTGATCCATGTGGCTGGTACGATTTCCCGTCCGCCCCATTGTCCATCGCGTGCCATCAGCAGACCAAAACGCGCCAGGTCGCGGGTACTGATCCAGATCTTATAGGCCGGATAGTAAGATGCGTTGGGTAAGGGGAAGCGCTCATAGATGACGTGTTCCTCGCGGTAATCCTGCATGCCAATCGGTTCCGCTATCCATTCCCGAAGCGCCTGTCCAATCGTATACCCGGTCTCACGCTCGAAAACAGCACCGAGGGTGTTGAAGTCCCAGTTGTTGTAGTAGAAGTATGTACCAGGTCCATGGCTGCCGGGTGCCGGTGAGTTGCCCTCTTCATCACCTACGTAAGGGTGGTAAATGCCGGAACGGGCTGTCAGCAGGTCCTCGACGGTTGCTTGACGTTCTGCCGTTGTCAGGGGGGGATTCTTGTCATCGACGCCCAAGTGCTCGAGCGTCAGTTCGAGATCCATCAAGTCCTTGTGCACGGCGATACCGATCAGAACGCTCAAGATGCTTTTCCGCACAGAGTGACTGTCGGTGACTTTGGCGGTATCTCCCCATTGCAGGACGACTTTCCCATGGTGGATGACGACCACTCCGAGTGAGCCAAGCTCCTCTGCTCGTACGAAGGCTGGCATCAGACGATCCTCGGGCCAACCGTCCGCCGAGGCCAGATCCATCGATTGGTCTGCTTGCGTGAAAGGTCCCGGTACTGTCAGTAACCACGTACCCGCAATTCCAGCAGCCGTTACCGTGGTCGCCGCCAGGAGGTGAGTAGCCGAGTGCCAAGCCCTGCGTCTACGGATTGTCGCAACCATCAGCGCAAATAACGAATACACCACTACCCCCATTGGCAGCGGTACGCACAGCATGACCAACAGTGAGTAAACGTGACCGCTGGGAACAAGCCAGATGGCGAGGCCCAGCAGAGACGAGATCAGCCCGATCAGCGCCCGAAAACGGAATGTCTGCTGGCGTCTTCTGGCCCGTGTCAGACGGGTGAATAGGTGTGCCACGACGACAGAAGCACACAGGTACAGCAGAATGATTCCCCAGATGTCAGCGGCTCTCAACATAAATCGCCATCTCTCAATCGAATCGCGCCAATCTGACACTCACTCTAGCACCCTGACGCTCACCGTCACAGTGGTAGCTTTTTCACATAATCGAGGAGGCCACGGAGGCGTGACGGCTCTACGCGAAAATTCCGGATTGGGAAAGAGTGACCCAACTGTTTCTTTCGGGGGCGGACAAACTACTCAGTGGTATGTATGAGCGTCCGACAATTCGATGGTAGCTAATTCAGCGACGTAATATACGCAGTGAGATCGTTGACCTGTTCGTCGGTTGGCAGCATCTGGGCCATCGGCTTCATGGGGTTGCCGTAGATATCCTTGGTGTGCAATCCACGTATGCCTGTCCTGAAGCTCTGCAGCTGTCTTACTATGTACCAGTCATACTGATTGGCCAGCTTGGGAGCATCGAGTGATCTACTTCCCTCTGCCTCCTCACCGTGGCAGGGGGCACAGGGCACATATGCTTGTCTGCCGGCTTCGACGTCCCCGACGATGGTGGTGGGCGGTTTCGGCACCGACAGAGACGTAACGTAGGCAGCCACATCCTGTACAGCCTGAGCATCCGCCAGGGCCATCGCTACTGGGCGCATCTGCATGCCGAAGATGTCCTTGGGATCAACTCCCCGGATACCTGAGCGAAAATTCCTGAGTTGGCGAACTACATACCACTCGTCCTGTCCCGCATTGACAGGCACGCTGAGGGTCGCATTACCTTCACCGTTCTGGCCGTGGCATTTAGCACAGACCTGGAACAGTGCCTTTCCTCTGTCAGCGTTCCCTGCAGCTATCGCTGCTGAAACTCCCGCCAGTCCTAAGGCAAACACCAATCCTTGCAGAAGTATTCTCATCATCCTTAACACCATCCCATCGCTGGCACGCAAAAACCGGAGCGTTGGTTCCGTCAACACTCCGGTTCTTGAGAAGCACCCATGATGTACACTCTATCCCTAAGCATTCATAGTGTAGTCGCCCATGTCACAGCTGTCTGTGATTCTAATCACAGTGCTTTCGGGCTTGCCTTTCTCTTTCACCGTAGTTAGCAGAAACTCACGAATCCGCCTTCGTAGAGCTGTTCGCGAATCTTCTTTGGGCTGGACATTCGAGAATCCAGCTTGGATCTGGCGAATGCCTGCTATCGCAGTCGTGGAGGCCCAAATATGTTGGTGAGCTCTTGATTATCACTTGGGTCGGCTGCTTACAACATATAGCTGCCGTGGAGCTGAGGATTCAGATACAGCTCGTGATCACGAACCAGAGCAAAACTAAGCCTTCTCCGAGAGATCCTGGGTGTCGGCTTTCAGGCCCTGTCTGTACCCAATGAATCAGCCAGATTTCCTGGTGCTGAGCTGGTCCCCGATACCCATTTCAGACATGCTACTCGGATCCTAGTCCACCCCTAACGGCTTCTTGATCTTTAACATCCAGAATGTCGACTCGATCTCCATCGCGTGCCGTTTGCGCCGGTTCTCGCCTTCAGTAAGCTTCGTCTAGCTGTACATTAATGCCAGTAATGTGAGTGAGATCGTTGGCCATCTCCATCAACTCATCGCGCCAGGCGTTGTCGGTACCGAATTGCTGCAGTATCGACTGGAAGCGCGGATGCCGTTCGACCTCCTGCGAGACGGACTGCGGCAAGATTCGAGTGGCATGCAAGCGGATTAATGATGAGTCCGCGGGCAAGAAGACGGACACGCCTCGACTAATCTCCTCTTCCACGTAACTGATACCACGCTCTATGTCACCAAGCAGAAAACAACCCCAATATTTGTAGACTAGCTGGAGGTTCTTTCTGCTCTCCAGCCAAGTGAAATAGGCTTTGGCTGCATCCAGATCCCGGCGCCAGTAAAGATGATAGAACTGGGGGAAATTGCGTTGGAACACCTTGCTCAGCACTGCGAGGTCTTGCTCAGCCTTTTCATATTGACCGGTACGACTGTAAAGTAACGCCCGTTCACCAACGGATATTGAATCCTCCGGCCGGGCGGCAATCAACTCTGTCCAGAACTCAATCGCTTTGTCGAAACGCCCTAAGCGATTCAACAGGTACCCATGCCTCTGCAAGAGATATGTGTCACTCAGGTCATGCTGCGCATTGTCACGATGGCGCTCAATATAGTCCAATGCCCCATGAAAGAGACCCACGGCGATGAGGCAATTCCCCAACTGCCAATACTCATATGACTGCCATTCATGATCAGGATGGCGGATCTTCTCACAGGCTTCTATCGCCAACGACCTTTCATCGGGCCGGATTCCTGGACGAAGATCTCTTCGTGCGTGAATCCAGGGAACTGGAGGTACAAAACCTGCTGCCTTTGCGCTGTTTAAGGCTTCCTCGGCCTTGCGCGTCATCTCTTCTGGGTAAGCCAACACCGGTGAGATGAAAATAACACCTGTATAACCACCAGTAGACACGACTAAAACCGGGGTCTAGATGAGCAGCTTGCTGATAGTGAATGATGGCTTGTTCAAGAGATTGGCGAGTGCCCTTGAGATGCTCGTGCTTACCTAGGAGGAAAACATTGTAGGCTCGCACATTTTGTGTACCCACGTCGACCAACTGCATCTTCTGGTCCGCACCTAACTCAACCTTGAGCGCATCGATCACCTGCCTCGCCACATCCTCCTGCAGCTCAAAGATGTCGTCCAATTCGCGGTTATAGTGCTCAGACCACAATGTCCTTCCATCACTTACCTTGCTCAGCAAGACACTGATCCGCACTCTATTCCCGGCCTTCTGAACACTACCGCTCAGGATATGATCAACTTTCAGTTTCTCCCCAATGAGTTCAACATCAAGACTTTGATTCTTGAGCGCAAACGACGATAACTGAGAAGCGACGCCCAAGCCTTCAACTTGGGCTAGTCCGGCTATAAGTTCTTCAGCAATACCGTCGCACAAGTATTCGTTATCAGGATCATTGCTCCGGTTGACCAGTGGCAGAATCGCGATGGACTCCTCGTCAGTGCCCGTGTCAGTGGGTTGATCGTCAGACATATCAACTCGTTCAATAGTATCCGGCAGTAATGATCTGAGGCTATCAGACAACTTTGACTGATAAGCCGAAGCACTGTGATCTGATTGAATAATCGCCTGCATATCGCTCAGGCTAAGTTCAAGTCCCATCGGTAATTCAGTCTTCGCCAGATGGACAGAGAGAATCTTGCGTTCTCTCGATAGACAGAAGTTCACTTCCTTGAGGCAATTGGAGGAAGCGACTGATTGAGGCGTGATGTAGTAGAGGAATACTTTGCACTGGGTTAAAGCGAGGGCTACTTCGTCCCGCCAAGTAGAGCCTGGGCTGATTCCCTCGTCATACCAGATGTTAAATCCTTGCTCTCTAAGTCGAGTGATTTCAGGATAAACGAGATTCGCATCATCATGGGCATAGCTCACGAAAACGTAAGGTTGATCTCCCTTATATGCTGGGAATGGTCTTTCCATTCCAAGACCCCTCATATCAGAGCGGTCAATACTACTCAGGTGCCGCCAGAATGGCAAAGTAGTTGCTTTGAGAGGATCATGGCGGTGCTCAGAAGTAACCTTGGTCGCTGCCTCGAACATGACTGCTTTAGAGACAGAATAATCCTGGATACCCCGTTAAATACTCTGTGTTGGGTGGCTGAGTTAGGCCGTTTCCAACACAAACCGGTCATATATCGTGCAAGCCGGTTGCGTTTAGCTTCCGAATCCCGCTTTGTGCAGACCTGCTACGTACCGATCACGCATGTCAGTGTCCCCGCCCATGAACAGCGGCAAGAGATCCCGGTCGATTGCAAGGCGTGGCCACAGATTAAGTGCCTTCCCCAAGGCTTCGCTTGCCGCATCAGTGCGATCGAGTTGGGCGTAGCTGGATGCCATCAGCAGGTTGGCAAAGGCGCCGGCATGGGTGCTCAGGTCGTGCTCCAATGTTCGCTGCGCCCAGATCATTGTCTGGTCGTAGTCGCCCAGCGCAAGGTGTGCATAGGCCATCGACTCAAACCAGCGCGGCAGACGTACATCGTTGGAACTTGCAGCCATCGCCCCCTCCAATCGTGAGACGGCCTCAGGCGCACGGCTCCTGAAGGCCATGATGCGGCCCACGTCCGCCATCCGTGCTGGGTGCTCAGGCTGCGCGATCGGCAGGCCGATACGTTCCAGCAGGTCGTCGACACGCGGATCGAGGCGCAGCACATCGCAGTAGGGATTGCTGAGCTCCGGGACCATGAATTCGTGCGCCTCGACGGCCGTCTCCAGCAACTCGAACGCTTGGTCCATCTCACCGAGCTGCGCAAGCAAACGAGCGAGGAATACTTTGGGCCTGTGCAGAGTGGCAGCGATTGCGCGCAGCGAACCCTCAAAGCCGCCACGGGCCCAGCCATCTTCGGACGCTCGTGTAAGCCGGTCCGAGCCTAATCGCTCGTAGTAACCGATACGGGCGCGATGGGCGTCCTCGTAGCGGGATAGGTGTTCGAGCACGTCAACGACGGGGTAGTCGACGAAGCCGGGCCACAACTGCTGCAAGTCGGCCCAGTGTTCAAGTGCGAGTTCTGGATACCGGGCACGGGCGTGGAGTCCGATCTGCAGCGGACGGTGAAACCGATCCAGTGGAGCCACGCGAAGCATCCGCTGCAGAGCCGGGACCACTTCTGCAAAACGTCCCTGGTTCAGGAGTGATTCGCACTGACCCAGGAGCGAGCCCACGTCGCTCGGGCTCAGCAGGATCCCCAACTCGTACTCTACGTCGGAAGCGGTCAGATTCCAGTCGTATTTGAGTGCGACGTGTCCGAGCAGTGTGTGTGCCACGCCCAGACGCTTGTCCAGAGAGACCGCTTTCTGCGCGGCCTGCCGCATCGGCGGGAAGAATTGATGCGGATCATCCTGGCTCGCCACGAAGTAACTGCCAGCCAACAGGGCCCACGCCGCCGCGAACTCCGAGTCGAGCTCGACGACCGCTCGTGCGGCCTCGATCACCCTCTGCCCCCAGACCCTGTAATCGACGGCCGAGCCCCACAGCCGGAGTGCGCGAAGGTAGGCGTCGTAAGCTTCAGGATTCACCGACACTGCACTCGCGAGCGTCTGCTCCTCGTCGCTCGTCAGGACAAGCGGCAACTGCGAAGCGACCGCCCGCGCCACGTCGGTGTAGAGCGCCAGAACACTTCTAGCCTCGCGGTCGAAGCGGTCCGACCAGTGGTGGGTGTCGGTCCGTGCGTCGATCAGCTGCACCGTCACCCGGAATCGGTTTGCTTCGCGCATGACCGATCCCTCGAGCACCCAGTCCACCCCCAATTCAGAGATGATCGTCGACATCAAAGGGCGCGCGCCCTTGTAGTGCATGACAGAGGTGCGTGAGATCACTTCGAGGCCGCTGAGTCGCGCAAGTTCGCTAATCAACTCCTCAGTCATCCCGTCGGCGACGTACTCCTGCGCCGGATCACCCGAAAGGTTGTCGAGGGGCAAGACAGCGATGAGCGGTCGGGCCTCGTCTCGGCCGAGTCGCTGCTGGGGCATGGTTGGCTCGATGACTCTTACGTGACCGAGTGCATTTAGCAGGTGTTGTTGATAATGCTCGTCCTGATCTCGATGCAGCGCCTGCACACGACTCAAACCCACCTTCAGGTCCGTGGTCAGCGCCACGTCTTCGAGATAGAGTGGCAACACCTCCTTCCGCTCGTCAAGCGCCAAGTTGATCTCTCGGTTGCAGTGGTCGGACTCGAGTGAGTGCTTCGATATGTAAAACAGAACGTGCGTGGCACCGAGAAGAGACTCGCCGATCTCGGTGCGCCAGATCCGTCCCGCCGAGATCCCCTCGTCATACCAGGCGTTTATGCCCTGATCCTGAAGCCAACGGATCTCTGGATAGACCACACTCTCATCCGCGTGCGCATAGCACACGAAGGCGTAGGGTTGATCTCCCGTATATGCTGGCAATGGCCTCGCCATGCCCCATTCCTTGCTGACTGTATGGTCAATAGTGCTCTCATTGGATCGAATTGGTCAAGTCAGTAGGGAAACCCATACGGCGGCTCCTGGCACATTCTACCGTTTTCTGCCGAACATCCACATTCTTCAATGAGTTGCTTGCCTAATAGACAATTTTGGGCCGAAGCAGACATGCTAAACCGATCAATTCTGACATCTGCACCGACCGATGGCTTGTGGAGCAGCTTCCTATTCGGCGCAGCTTTGGAGGGACTGCGGCGTTATTGACCGGTCGACCTCAGTGTTGACACCTTCTCTCCGGCCAAGTGCGGACGCCGGTGCGCTCCAGCTCTGGGCAGCGATCAGTCAGCCATTGACAGGATTCTTGCCGCAAGCATAATTGGCCTCGCTCACGACAAGGAACAGCGCATGGCGCCCACGCCTATAGGGTTGACCTCAGATGACATCGAAGCAGGCCCTGCTGACGTCATTACCGATTCTTACCAACGATCTAACAGTGGGTGCGTGGTGTTGAGAGGACGTGGATCGACGGGCTGCCTGGCCGCCGTACCCGACTGAGTGATCTGCATTCACGTCGGAGTTGCTGAGCAGAATGCCCGAGCTCCGACCGGTAGTCATCGAACGCCTGCCGGCGCTCGATATCAAAGCAGAGAACGGAAACCTTGGCCAGACCCATTGAAGAAGGATGGCGCTTGTTATTTCTTAGCTCTTGTTGAGTACTTCGTGTAACACAGCCTTCAATCCTTCGAGTCGGTACGGTTTTGTGATGGCTCCCTTGAATCCATAATCCCTATAATCCGTAACTACCTGATCAGCGGCATAGCCACTGGCAACAATTGCTGTAACACCGGGATCCATTTCCCTGAGGTGTTCAAGCGTCACTCTACCACCCATTCCGCCGGGGATGGTTAGATCTAGAATAACTGCTTGGAAGGAACTGTCCGAGTCGCGGCCTTCCTGGTACATCTCGATGGCTTCGGCACCATCAGCACAAGTCACCACTTCATATCCAAGTTTGCTCAGCGAAAGCTCGATGAGATCCCTGATGTGCTCCTGATCATCCATAACCAGAATTCGGCCTTCACCTGCCTGCAAATCTGATTCCACTCTCTCCTCTCGTTCAGACAGTTCTTGCGGAGATGCAGGCAGATAGACTTCGAATTCCGTACCAACTCCCACTTTCGATTCCACAGAAATGTAGCCACCGTGTTTCTGGATGATCGAATAGGCGGTCGCTAATCCCAGCCCACTTCCGGTCGGTTTGGTACTAAAAAAAGGATCAAATATCCGATTACGGTCTTCTGCAGGTATGCCTACACCCGAGTCTTCAACCGATATCTTCACATACGGTCCTAGCGCTAAAGGAATGCGGCTTCCTGTGTCCAGCTCGAACCTCTCAATGGATACTCTCATCGTCCCACCTTCGGGCATCGCCTGTTGGGCATTGATAACGAGATTGTTGATGACCTGTTTTACTTGTCCTTCATCGAACTCTGCAGGGCACGGATCATCCGGAAAGACACAATCACAGCCTAGGTCAGATCCACTCAGACTGAACTCCAAGGCCTCTCTTACCACATCAACAAGATCCGACAGCTTTCTCACTGGCATGCCGCCTTTGGCGAACGTAAGTAGCCGCTGCGTGAGTTCCTTGACCCGCAACGCATCCTGTTCTGCTATCGCCAGCCGTCTGTCCTTGTCCGCAGGGTCATCATACATCTGTGCCAGACCGATATTGCCCACGATACTAGTCAGATAGTTGTTTAGGTCATGGGCTATACCACCTGCAAGAACGCCGACTGATTCGAGTTTCTCAGTCTTCAGCATTTCTTCTTCCATGCGTTTTCGATCGGTGATGTCATAGCCCAGGTTGAATGCTAAGCCATCGGGAAGGCGGAAGTTTGCCCACATAGTGCTGAGAACCTTGCCGTCTTTCGTTACCGGGTGCCATTCTCTGAAACGCCCATCTGGGTCGGTGGTGACTGTCTGCATCACTTCGTCGCGCACTGTTGGATCAGGATAAAAGACCGTCAGCGCATCGTCATTCGCATTGATCTCCTCAATGGTCCAACCGAAGGTTTTGCGGCATTGCTCGTTCCAGAGCACACATTTTCCGCTTTCATCGAAGGCATCTATGAGCACCGGCGCATGTTCGTAGATTGCCTTGAATCGCTCTTCGCTCTGCCGCAAGGCGTCCTCTGCTTTCTTGCGTTCTGTGACATCGGTGATAACCGACGTGAATCCAACAACACGGCCTTCATTATCTCGGTTATATTCCCAAGCGACCTCTTGATCAATAATCCTCCCATCCTTCTTGCGGTTCTGTTGAAGATAGATTGTAGGCTGAGGCTGATCACTTACCAGCTTGTCCAAATATTCACGGAGTTCATTCTGTCTGGAGGCCGGTTCGAGCAGGCTCAGTATGGATTCTCCTGACAGTTCATCTTCGCTATAGCCAAGCATCCGCTGGTATGCCGGGTTGCTATAAGTGATAGTTCCCGCTGTATCAATCTCCTGAATTCCGTACGGATTCCCTTCAACTAGCTTACGATATTTTCCCCGGCTCTCACGCAATTCGTCCTCTGCCCGCTTCCGCTCGGTGATGTCTCGAAACAGCATTGCAAATTTGCCTTCGGAGGGAGAGAAGGCGATCGCGTCATACCATTTGTTAGTATTGTGGTTATAGTCCTGCGCATGCATGGGTTCGCCAGTAACTGCAACATGCCCATATCGTTCAATCCAATAAGGTTCAATATCTGGATATATCTCCTTTATTGTTTTTCCAAGAGAGTCAATGACACTCATACCAGATTGATCCTCAAAAGCAGGATTGATCTTGAGAAAACGATAGTCTATTGGTTTTTCTTCTTCATCCAAGATAATCTGACACAAGGCGAAACCTTCACGCATGCTATTGAATAAGTCTTGAAATTGTTCTTCACTCGCCCGCAGGGCCTCCTCATTCGATGTGCGCTCCGTGACATCGGTGACGATCATTCCTAAACCGTCACCAACTTTGAATGCCCGTGTATCCAGATAGCGATCTCCAAATTTGGGGTCTGGCACGACATCACTCGCTGAGAAAGGGTTCCCTGTCTCGACAACCTTGAGGTATTCAGCGTATCTGCCAGTACCCGCCAGGCTAGGAATAATCTCCAAAAGGTTCGTTCCCACGACATCATCCAACCTAATCTCCTCTGGAAAATACGCCATGCCAGCTTGATTGATAGCGAGGAAGTTGAGCTCTGAGTCGTAAAAGGAGCATCCCTCGGTCGCCGAATCGATGAAGCTGCGGAATCGCTCTTCACTCTCCCGCAGTTCTTGCTCGGCCCTTTTGCGCTCAGTTATGTCAACAGACGTTACAACTACCTGCTTCAATACCTCGTTAGAGTCGCATAGGGGAATAGTATCTGTCTCCAGCCAAATGGGCTCGGCTGAGTTGGGCGGCAGCATGCCTAATACGAAACTGGCAGTTGGCTCTCGGGTCGCTATGGCCCGATTGACTGGATATTCATCTGCTTGTATCTCTGTGCCATTCTCGTGGATGAATTTCCATGCAGGATCATCGAACTCTACCCCCTGAATCGACTCCTGGTTCCTGCCAAACAGTTCATCCGCAAAAGCGTTGCTTAGGATGACCTTGCCCTCAGGATCGTGTACTACCACTGCTGCTCGGACAGCATGTAGAACAGATTTCAGTTCGGTAAGCTCTTCTTGTAGCTCCGTTCGTGAATCCACTTCACCACTCATCAGTCATCATCCCTGTATATGCGGATGGCTGGGAATCGCCATCCTGAGAACCATTGTAGCGTTTCGCCAAGGCTCTGCAACGATCTGGAGAGAGTCCTTTCCGTAAGGTTAGGATCGCGAATCCGAGGCCGTCTTTCAGGTTACCTGGCGATTATGGGCTCCGTGCCCACCACATCGTCGATAATGAGGTCGGCGATGTCGTCGTCGGTGAGGCCGGCCAGTTCCGTTAGCACTTCGCTCGTGTGTTCACCGAGCAGTGGCGCGCGCCGGTTGGGTGCGCTTTGGGCATAGCGGAATCGATAGGGCTGGTTCGGATAGTGCTTTACGCCGAGTTCCGGGCGGTCCTGCGGCAGGAAGCTACCCCTCACCGCAAGGTGTGGGTCGTCAAGCAGGTCGCGGCCTGTCATCACAGCGCCCGCAGGTGCTCCTGCGCGCTGCAACCGGTGCATCAACTCAAGCGCGTCCTGGTCGCGGGTCCACGCGGCGATGGCAGTGTCGATGACAGTGCGGTTTTCCGCGCGCCCGGCTGCGCAATCAAGGGCGTTGTCGGACTGCAGATCGTCCCGGCACATTATTGCCGTCAGGGCACGCCAATCTTGGTCGGTTCTGCAAGTGATCCCAATCCAACGGTCGTCCCGGCAGGGGTAGATCCCCTGCGGTGCGTAGTAGACGTGAGCATTACCCATTCGTCCGGGGTCGTGTCCTGCGAGCGACCACCCGGTCATGACATCGCCAACATACAGATTGCATGCGGCGAGCTGACTGAAGTCGATATGCTGGCCCTCTCCCGTTTTGCGGGAATGGTGAATCGCGGCGAGGAGCACGTTCGCGCCCATTACTCCCGCGTAGATATCGCCGCCCGTCGTCCCGGTGAATAAAGGGTCGCCGTCTTCGTAGCCGGTGAGATGACAGAACCCGGACATCTGTTCCGTCGACATGCCGAAAGCGACGTAGTCACGCCAACTGACGTCGCGACCGAAGCCCGACATGGACATCATGATCAGGCGAGGATTGATCTCTTTCAGCACATCGTAACCGAGGCCAAACTTATCCATCACCCGCGGAGTGTAGTTTTCGATCACTACGTCGGCGTCCTTGACCATCCGCTTTAGGATATCGGTTCCCCGCTTATCAGTCAGATTTAGGGTAATACCCCGCTTGCTGCGATTAACCCAGTTGAAGTTGGGTGAGCGCTCCCAATCAGGCAAGTCGGACTCGCCCCGAACGCCGGAGCCACGCCAGCCATCGATGCGCTGGATCGACTCGACCTTGATGACCTCGGCGCCCGCATCGGCTGCAATCTGAGCTGCAACCGGCCCGGCGAAAAACATGGAGAGATCGAGGATCCGGAGACCGTCGAGCGGCAACGACTGAGTGTCCCCGGTCGCTGTTACCGCTTTCGTCGCGGCGACCGAGTCCGGCTCTTTCAGTTCAGCCAACACCTCTTCGGTATGTTCGCCGAGAAGCGGTGGTCGGGTCGGCAGTGGCTCGCCGGCGGTGGACTTGTAGGGAATGCCCGGCACCTCGACGGTTCCGGATGCGGGATGCTCGAGGGGCACGAAAAAGTCCCCTTCGCGCAGGGGCGGCATCGCAAACAGCCCCTCAAGGTCGGTGATCAAGCCGAAGGGAATGCGCCACGTCTCGGCCTCGTGGAAGAGTTCCTCTGCCGTGCGTCCCGCGAGTGCCTCCTTGAATGCAGTTCTCACCTCTTCGAGCGTCTCGTCGGGCCGAGCCCAACTGATCCTATGGTACTTGGGATCTTCCACGATGTCCTTTCTGCCAAGGAACTCGCACATCAGCCGCCATTGCGCTGCCGTTAGAGCATTCAGCCCCACATACCCTTCATCGGTCGGCATGATGAACGCGGCCCCCGCACCCGATCCGACGTTGGAAAAGCGCTGCGGCAGAAACCCGTAGTATTCGTAGATCAGTGTCGGCATCGAGGCGCCGGCGATCACGGCCTCCTGAACGCTGAGATCCACGTGATCACCTCGGCCATGAGTCTCCCTGCCGAGGATTGCAAGCAACGATGCTGCCGCGGCAAAGGAGCCGGTCAAGGTCTCAGAGATGGAGCCGCCCACCTGCAGGGGTTCCCGGTCAGGCATGCCGCAAAGCTGGGACCAACCACCGACCGCACAGGCGATCAAATGGGAAGACCCATAGCTGGAGTGGGGACCGAAAGACCCGAAGCCGGTGACGGTTGTCAGCACCGCCCGTGGATTCCACGCCTGAATCTGTTCAAAGCCGATCTCTCGTGCGTCGAGCTCCTCTGCTATTTCCGAGGCCACCACGATGTCGGACCGGGCCACCAGCGCGGCGAGGACTTCACGGTTTTCCTGTGCATCGAGGTCGAGAACCACGCTGCGCTTGCTCGTGTTGAGGTAGAAAAAGGTGGCGCTCTTTTCAAGGTCGGTGTCGCCATCCGGAAACGGCCCAAACGAGCGGGTCTGATCACCCTGGCCAGGCTGTTCTATTTTTGTCACTTGAGCGCCAAGATCCCCAAGGAGTTTGGCGCAGAATGGGCCGGCAATGCCTTCCGCTATATCCAGGACCCGTATTCCGTCAAGCGGTCTCGTCGAATTCTTCACGTTCGCTCTCCAATCTCCCCCTTACTGCGATCAGCATAATATCAATGCCTTGGGTATGGCAAGAACACGGCAGGGGTCGTCTGGATTCCTCCGACCCCCCAGTATCCGACCCCCCAGTATCCGACCCCCTAGTGCCGTCGTATACTTGCCGTGCTCAAAAGTAGTTTTGACTGCAAATCGCTCCTCCGACACAGCGTCGGCAGGCGTAGTTCGTCCTCACTGATCGACATGGTGCATGCGCAGGGCGCCCCCTTCCCCGTCGTCTACGTGGACGTAGTTCGGCGCGAAGGGGTAGTTTCTCACTGCCTTCAGTGATGGCGATCCGGCTACGAGGGGCGGTGAGAAGAAGTTCATCGATACAGTACCAGGCGCGCGAGGACAGCAGCACACGATCATCGAGGGCGCAGGCCATTTCCTGCAGGACGATGCCGGCCAGGAACTCGCTGCCGTCGTGGTCGGGTTCATGCGGGACAACCCGCTTTCCTGACAGAGTTGATTCGGCGTAATGGGCCTCCGCATAGCTGAGCTGCGGTCGTGGCCGATCGTTAGGGCCGTCGCTCTGTCATGGCAAGAACGCTCTTTGATGTACTTACCTACTGACAGCCAGCAAGGAGTCGTTTAGGATACGTACGATGATAACCATAGGAGACAACTACCTGTGACGGCCGACCCCGTACTGCGGCTGCGCCAGATCTGTCTGGTGACGCGAGACCTGGAGTGGACATCCACCGTGTTGAGTTCCGCCTTCGATGCGCCCGTGGTCTTCCGGGACCCTCGAATGGCCGCCAGTGGGACTCTCACGAACACGCATATCCGCTTGGGCGACTCGTTTCTCGAGACGGTTTGTCCTACAGACATCGCATGGCAGCGTTCCACGACCCAAACCAGGCTTCTGGAGCGCAACGGCGACTGCGGATACATGGCAATCGTGCAGATCCCCGACGTTGCCGTGGCTTCGCGGTCGATGTCGATCCAAGGGTCCGGTCAAGGGATCGTTTCAGGGGACTGGAACGTTTGTGCCGGCTCACCGGGCTCTGGCCTGGCCGGTGTGGAATCGGGGCGTTACGTGCTGGGCGAACCCCTGCCAAAGGACCCCGGCACTGTTTCCGGCGTTAACGTTCAGTTCCACCCAAGGGATTTTGGGACCCTCGCGGAGATTCAAGAGAATTGGCCCGGCCATGACGATTTTCCAGGGAACAAGGGAGCGTATTTCCCAGCCGGAAACACGTGGCAGAATGGGGTTGACGCACGGCCCCACGGGAGTGTTACCAGCGGCTTCGCCGCCGTTGAAATCGCGCCGCGCGACGACGACCCTGAGGAGCTCTGCAAGAGGTGGATGAATGGCCTCGGAGCAGGGTGTTCAATTGACCCGTCCGAGCCCACAACGCTCAGGTTGGCAGGCGAACAGACTATGCGGTTTGTGAGGCCGGAGCCCGGCAGCAAGACCGGCGTAGTCGGGGTGGATCTGTGGGCGGCCCCCGGCGCTTACAGGAAATTCGATGCGATCGTCATCTGCGGCGTGAAGTGGACCCTCGTAGACCACCCGGATGATGCCACCGCGGGGACGTGATTAGCGATCGTGCCTGCCTGGATAGTTGCGCATCATCTTTTTACTTTGGCCGTTGGCCGGTGACGATCCCGAGCGAGCCCGGAATGAAGCCTTCTCTCTCCTCTACGTCCACAAATCCGGCTCTACTGAGATACTCGCTGAGCTCCGTCGACGTATTCACATAGCCTGAATCCGTAGACGACAGGAGCCCTCCCAGGTGCCGAAACACCGAGTCCATCGGACCCGTTTTGTCCTTGTTGATCATATAGTCAACGATGAGAATCCCGCCACCGGGTTCAACGGCATCGAAGGCCTTATTGATGAGGAACTGAACGTCATCGGGGCCGTATGAATGGAGCGGGGTGATATAGGATACGAGGTCTGCTCCCCTGGGAAACTCACTATCGAAGAAGTCGCCTGCGTGGGTGGTCACTCTGTCAGACACGCCCTCCTGGTCAATGAACTCCCTGGTCACAGCGACCACATTGGGCTGGTCGAAGACGATGGCTTTGAGGTCGGGGTGACTTTGGACAGCAGGGATGGCATAGCAGCCGGAACCGCCGCCCAGATCCAGCCACAGAGAATAGCGCGAAAAGTCGAATTCCCGTGCCAGTTTGCGCCCAACAGCTATCGAGGAGTTGAAGCCGGCGACGGTAAATGCCCTTGCAGCCTTTGGATCGGCGGCCATCGCATGATAGGTTCGTTTGGGTGGCTTCAGGCGACTGGCGATGTTTTTCCACCCATCGTAGTCATCCTTTGCCTGATATATGAGGTAGTCGCCAAAATAGGCCGGTCTTCCTCTCACCAGGTACCTGTCGACGTCCGGAGCATTGACATAGCCGTCGCCACTCGCCTCAATCAGCGCCAGAGCAGAACAGGCAATCATGATTCGCTGCGCCGACTCCGGAGGCATCCCGGTCTTCTCTGCGACCTCGGCGGGCGCCATCGGTCCTTCGGAGAGGGCCGTGAAAAGATCCAGTTCCAAGGCGGCGATGAGCGTTCCCGTATTTCTGAAGGCAAAGGCCATCTCGTTGATGCGCTGGGTGGTTATCTTCTTGCCTTCTTTTCCACTGCTATCTGATTGCACCATGGTGCTCTCCTTTGGCCGCTTGGTCTGTTGAACGTTCAGCGGCAGTCTATCAATAGGTCATCATGTCTCTGTCCACAAAACGCAAAGAGCGTCCGGGACCCCAGGTACTCTTACGCCCCACGAGCTCCGATATCGTCCGGTAATGCCTCGACCATGGCGCGAATGTGTTCGATGGTGGTACCGCAACAACCACCGATGATCTGGACGCCGCCCTCAACCCATTCGCGACAGTGAGCAGCGAAGGGGGCCGGTTCCACTGCGTGAGCAGCCGCCGCTTCCGGGTAGGCCATCACCGGTCCGTGCCAATGCTCAAATAAAACTTCGAGTCCCGCACCCATCGCGTCAACGGTGCTGTGCATGACTCCCATAACTTGGGGCTCGAACGACATCAGCGCCTCGATGAGCGGCGCGAGGGGTTTGGCTTCCGACCTGGCGTGATCGGCGGCAAGCCTTTCGGCCGGTTCCTCGGTATGCATGTCCCAAGCGCCGGCGCTACCATCGGCGAGTAGTGAGCAGCTAACGCCGATCCACACCGGCAATCCCGTTTCGACGGCCGCCGCAGTTGCCAGACTGGCGCGATCGATATCCCTCATCATCTCCATCAAGATCAGATCGACACCAGCCGCCGCCAGTGCTTCAGCCATCTCACGATAATTGGCCGCTTCCTCTTCGCGTGTCGGGAGGAATCGTGCATCCGGGCTGAAAGTACCGGGGATCCAGGCCCGGTTGTTCGACATCGAACCAGCGACAGCAACCGGCCGATCCGGTGCCACCTCGTTCACTGCGTCGCGCGCCAACTTCACTGCCGTCCCGGTAATGCTGGCCGCCTCATCGCCGAGACCCGCGCCCGCCAGCACGTGGCGACAAGTCGCGAAGGTGTTGGTCGTGACCACATCCGCACCGGCGCGAATGTACTCTGCGTGGACTCGACGCACCACATCGGGATGGGTTTTGTTGGCAACTCCACACCAGGCGGCGGCGTCCATCACACCGCCCAGTCGATCGATCTCGCTGCCGATTGCGCCATCCAGGACGATAATCTCCTGTTTGCTTAGCCTGTCGTCGAGAATCATATGCGTCTCCTCTGAATTAGGGGGCAGAGAATCACGGGGACAGTTTACTTAATTCCCTTAATTCACTGCAATTAAGTAAACTGTCCCCCTAATTCACCCACTGCAATTAAGTAAACTGTCCCCCTAATTGCCCGAGGATTGGCTCTATGAATCTGCTTTTCGTGTTCTCGGATCAACAGCGCTACAGTGCCGTGGGGGCTAACGGTAATACGGTGGTGCGAACGCCGAATCTCGACCGACTGGCGGCGGAAGGCATGGTCTGTGACAACATGTTTTCGAACCACCCCCTGTGTTCACCTTTTCGTGCCATCCTGTTGACCGGCCGGTACGGCTGGCAAAACGGTGTGATCGACAACGAGTACGAGCCCTTCCGGGACATTCCCACGCTGCCCGGTGCGCTCCGGGAGCAGGGGTACCACACCGGGCACGTTG
>CEPV01030197.1_pt1 | contig 23990 bp, 25 predicted proteins | sample 530451 | NCBI WGS metagenome assembly CEPV01 (sample SAMEA2620097, study PRJEB7988) | marine metagenome | isolation source: saline water (ENVO:00002010), including
AAAAAAAAAATTTAACTTTAAAATATTTTTACTTCCCTTAAGTCTTAAAATTTTCTTTCGTATGAGATTTTTAATTTGAAACATTAATAAATAAATTTATTTATAAACTGTTACAATCCTTTATATTTTGTTTTGAAGTTTTGAAAACTACCTAGAAGCTTATCTTTTTTCGACACAATTAATTTTGTTTTAGGCCATTTAGCATTGACATCTTTGTCATTATAGCAAATTCCATCCTCAAATTTGGGCTCATAATAATCAGATAGCTTGTAATAAATTATATTCATTTTTTGTATTGAAAAATAAGCATGTGCAAATCCTTTAGGTATATATAAAGATTTACAGTTATTTTCTGACAAGATTATAGAATAGATTTTTCCAAAGTTTCTTGAGTTTCTTCTAAGATCAATTACCCAATCTAAAATTTTTCCTTTGATAACTGTAACTAGCTTAGATTGTTGATGTTTATATTGAAAATGAAATCCTCTCAAAACATTTTTTTTAGATATAGTTGAGTATTCAAATACAAATTTATCCCAATTAATTATTTTTTTATTGTATGTTTCTCTTAAACTACCTCTAGAATCAGAATGTCTTTTGTGCGCAATAATTTTAAGATCTTTAAAACCAGTATTAATAATTTTCATATTTTTGCATTAAAATGTTTTCTTCAAATAATCAGAATAGTCACATTTGCCATAGAAATTAATTCTTTTTAAGATTTGTTTTTTTGAAATCCATTTATTTTGATAAGCAATTTCTTCAATACATGCAATTTTTAATCCCTGCCTTTCTTCTATTGCAGCTATATATTGTGAAGCATTAAATAAATTTGTGGCATTTCCAGTGTCTAGCCAGGCACTACCTCTGCCCATAAACTCTGCTCTCAATAATTTCTTTTTTAAATAAATATTTAATAGATCAACAATTTCCAGTTCATTCCTTTTTGAAGGTTTCAGCGATTTAGCAAAATTAATTACCTTATGATTAAAAAAGTATAAACCAGTTATTGCTAAATTTGACTTAGGTCTAAATGGTTTTTCAATAATCTTTTTAATTTTATTTCTTTTGCCGATTTCTAATATCCCATAATCTGAAGGATTATTTACTATATATGTAAAAATTGTAGCACCATTGTTTTTTTTCAAAGCATTTTTAAGTCTATTAGTAAATCCTTGGCCATAAAAAAAATTATCACCTAATATTAGGACAACATCATCTTTTCCAATAAAATTTTTACCAATAATAAAAGCATCGGGTAAACCTTTTGGTCTGCTTTGTTCTAAAAATGTAATTTTTATTCCAATTTGAGATCCGTCACCTAGTAATTTTATGAAATTAGACTTTTCATACTTATTAGTTATAATTAAAATATTACTAATGCCTGCAAGCATCAAAACTGACAACGGATAATAAATTAAAGGTTTATCGTAAAGAGGCAGCAATTGTTTATTGACTGCTTTAGTGAGTGGACCGAGTCTTGTTCCATAACCTCCAGCTAATATAATCCCTTTTTTAATCAATTTTATTTCCCAATCTATTTGTTATGTTTTTTTTCGAAATATTTTTATAATATTCGCGATTATCTAAATACCATATAAAAGTATTTTTAATTCCTTCAATAAATTTTGTTTTTGGTTTCCATCCAATTTTTTTCTTAATTTTATTACTATTTAAAGCATATCTAATGTCATGCCCAGGTCTATCTTTCACAAACTTAATTTTAACTTTATTGCCTAGATTAATAGTTTTTTTTGCTATTTTTAAAAGTGAATTTGAAATTTCAATATTATTTAGATTTATATTTGAACCAATATTATAAAATTCACCTTTTTTACCTTTTTTTAAAACCTTTATCAAAGCCTCGCAATGATCATCTACATAAATCCATTCTCTATAATTTTTTCCATTTCCATAAATAGGCAGTGGCTTATTATTTAATATATTATAAATTAATTTTGGTATAAGTTTTTCAGGATGTTGACGAGGTCCATAATTATTTGAACAATTAGTTATTATACAATTCAAATTAAAAGTTCTTACATAAGAGAAAACTAAATGATCCGAAGATGCTTTTGAAGCAGCATATGGAGAACTAGGTTTATATGGGTGATTTTCATGACTTCTTCCTTTTAATACATCTCCATAAACTTCATCTGTAGAAATATGTATTAATTTAGAGTTTTTTTTTATTTTAGAATATTTTCTAAAACATTCTAATAGTGAAAAAGTTCCATTAATATTGTTTATAATAAATGGATGAGGACCATCAATCGATCTATCAACGTGAGTTTCTGCTGCTAAATTAAATATTCCGTCGGGTTTGAATTTTTTAAATATTGAAAATAATCTTTTAGAATTATTTATATTACATCTTATAAATTTGTAATTATTGTTTTTAATAAATTCTCGAGTGTTATAAAAACTTGAAGCGTAAGAAACTCTATCAATATTTATTATAAAAAAATCTTTTTTAAGTAGTATTTTAATTAAATTACTTCCGATAAATCCCAAACCACCTGTAACTATAATTTTTTTCATTTAATTTTTTTTACATTAATTTAAAAAGAAGTATATATTTAATTAAGTCTAAAATATGGATGATAATTTATCAGATTTAACAGTTATAATCGTTACATTCAAAACAGATAGAACAATTTTAAAAAAATGTCTTTCTTCAATTAATAACAATGTGAAAATCGTAATTATTGAAAACTCAAAAGAATTTATTAACAAGGAGGAAATAGAAAAAGAATATAATAATGTAAAAATTATATGCTCTGGATCTAATTTAGGAATGGGTTCAGGAAATAATTTTGGTTTAAAAAAAACATTTACTAAATATGTCCTAATTCTTAATCCCGATATAATTTGTGATAATTCTTTCTTTAGCAATATACAAAAATATTTAAAAGGAAATATTGATTTTTCAATTATTGGAACACAATATAATGACAACAGTGTTTACAAACCTGCTGGTTTTTTTTCCAGCAAAAAAAAAAATAAAGAAATAGATTTTAATATTCAAGAGCTTACTCCTGTTGAATGGGTTGTAGGTTGTTCATTTCTTATAAATTTAAAAAATTTTGAAAATAAGGAAATATTTGACGAAAATTTTTTTCTTTTTTTTGAAGAATTTGATTTATGTAGAAGACTAAATAATAATAATAAATTAATTTTTTCAAGCAGCAAATTAATCGTTAATCATTTGGGTTTCAAAGGATCTTTTGCTTTTGATAAAAAACATATGCTTGAAGCAATCAAATTAAGAAATTGGCATTATTTATGGTCTCAATTTTATTTTAATAAAAAACATGATGGTTATTTTTTGGCTTATTGGAAAGGTTTTTTTAAAATAATACCTTTTTTTTTAAAATTTATTTATTTTGCTTTTGTAAATAATGATTTAGAAAAAAATAAATATAAGTATCGCTTTTTAGGTCTGTTAAACTCAATGCTATTAAAAAAATCGAAATTTAGAATAGATTTTTAATATCCAGGAAATTCGATTAAATATTCAACTTTATAATTTTTCTTAATTAATTTTTCACACCCACCTATATCAAGCAAATTAATTACAAAGATAAATCCAGCAACCGTGCCACTTGAAACTTCAATAAGTCTAGTAGCCGCCTCTGCTGTTCCACCAGTAGCAATCAAATCATCTATGATTAAAACTTTTTCATCTTTTTTTATAGAATCTTTATGGACTTCTATAGTTGATCTTCCATATTCTAATTCAAAATCAACCGAATGAGTTTCTGCTGGCAATTTGTTTTTTTTTCTAAGCATTATAAATGGTTTGCTTAAAATGTAAGAAACAGCCGAAGCAAATACAAAACCTCTAGATTCTACTGCTGCAATTTTATCAAGTTTAAATTTTTTAGTTCTTTCTACAATTTGATCTATACAACTTCTAAAAGCTTTTTCATTTTTGATTAATGTAGTTATATCCCTAAAAAGAATCCCTTTTTTTGGATAGTCAGGAACTGATCTAATGTATTCTTTTAAATCCATAATTTATTGAATTATATATATAAATAAATTATTTTCATCTTATGGCAAATAATAAATTAGCAATAATCGGTGGAAGCGGACTTTATGATGTTGAAGAATTTAAGGACAGAGAATTTTTAGATATTAAAACTCCTTGGGGAAACCCGTCTGATCAAATAATAAAAACTAAATTCAATGAAAAAGAGGTTTATTTTCTTCCAAGACACGGCAAAGGTCATTTCATTTCACCATCAAAAATAAATTTTAGGGCTAATATAGACTCCTTAAAACAGCTTGGAGTTACTGATATTGTCTCGGTTTCTGCAGTGGGATCTTTAAAAGAGGAATTACCTCCTGGAAAATTTGTAATTATAGATCAATTTATTGATCGGACATTTGCAAGAAATAAAACTTTTTTTGATGAAGAAATTGTTGCTCATGTATCAATGGCTCATCCTACATCAGTTGGCCTTATGAACGCTTGCGAAGAGAGTATTAAAAAAGAGAATATACCTTATCAAAGAGGAGGCACTTATGTTGTTATGGAAGGTCCTCAATTTTCTACTTTAGCAGAGTCAAATTTATACAGATCATGGAAAGCAGATGTCATTGGAATGACCAATATGCCAGAAGCCAAATTAGCAAGAGAAGCAGAAATTAGATATGCATCGGTATCAATGGTAACCGATTATGATTGCTGGCACCCAGATCATGCAAACGTAGATGTTCAACAAGTAATTAAGGTTCTTTTAGGAAATGCTGCTAAAGCAAAAAATATGATTAAGAACCTTATTGATAATTTTGAGAGTCATATTGATTCAAAAGATCCAATAAATAATTGTTTAGATGTAGCAATTATAACAGCTCCTGAAAAGAGAACTCAAAAAACAAAAGATAAATTAAAAACGGTCGCTGGAAGAGTATTAAATAAATGAAAATAGAAGGAAAACAATATCGCACAATTTGTTTTGATGAAAAAAGTCAAACTGTTAAAATTATTGATCAAACAAAGCTTCCACATCAATTTATAATCAAAGATCTTAAAACAGTTAAAGATGCGATTAATGCTATTAAAACTATGGAGGTAAGAGGTGCGCCATTAATAGGTGGGACAGCTGCTTACGGGATAGTTTTAGCAATTATGGAAAAAAATGATCTCAATTTTGTCAAAAAAAGTTCTGAGGAGTTAACTCAATCAAGACCAACAGCAATCAATCTAAAGTGGGCAGTTGATAGAATGATGGAAAAATTATCAGGAGTTAACAACAATGAAATTTTAAAAGTTGCTTTAGATGAAGCAAAAGCAATATGTGAAGAAGATGTTAAGTTTTGTGAAAATATAGGGTTAAATGGATTAAAAATTATTGAAGAGATTTATAATAAAAAGAATGATACAGTAAATATCTTAACTCATTGTAATGCAGGTTGGCTTGCAACAATTGATTGGGGTACCGCAACTTCTCCGATCTATCATGCGCATAAAAAAGGAATTAAAGTTCATATTTGGGTTGATGAAACAAGGCCAAGAAATCAAGGAGCTAATTTAACTTCTTACGAATTAAATGAAGAAGGAGTATCCAATACCATTATCGCAGACAACACAGGTGGAATACTTATGCAAAGAGGTGAGGTTGACATGTGTATAGTTGGAACTGACAGGACTATTGCAACAGGCGATGTTGCAAATAAAATTGGTACTTATTTAAAAGCATTAGCTGCTAAGGATAATAATGTTCCCTTTTATGTAGCTTTACCAAGTTCGACGATAGATTGGGAAACTAACGATTTAAAAAATATTCCAATTGAAGAAAGAAATTCAGAAGAATTATCTTATGTGGAAGGATTAGATGAAAATAATAATGTTAAAAAAGTATTAATTTATCCAAAAAAAAGCAAATCAATGAACTTAGCTTTTGATGTTACTCCAGCAAAATATATAACGGGACTTATTACCGAAAAAGGTGTTTGTGAAGCATCTAAAGAAGGTTTAAAAAAATTATTTAAATAAAATTAATTATAATTCTGATGAAATTAAGCCATCCAATGGTTTTGGATGAAACCATGTTGATTTAGGAGGCATAAAACCTCTTGCTTCAGCGACATTTATTACCTCATCAATTTTAGTTGGACATAGCTTAAAGGCTAATGAAAATTTTTTAGAATTAACATTTTTTTCAAGTATTTTTGATCCATGAATTCCAGAAATAAATTTTAATTTTTTATTTAACCCTTTTTTATTTTTGAGAAGTCGATTAATTATATAATTGCGGAGAATAGTTACATCTAATTTTTTTACCTTTTTGATAAATTTTAACCAATACCATTTTTTATTTAAGTACATACAAAATTCTTTTGGTTTAACAGGTTTGTAAATTTTTCTTAGCTCTTTAACTTCAAAATTTTTCTTTATAATTCTTAATATTTCATCATTGTTTAAATTAGATTTAACCAAAGGATTATAATCTAATATTTTTATTTGATCTTTTGGGAAAGCAACAATCATAACAGATAAATTTTTATTAATTTTAAGCATAGCTTGAACTCTATGATGTCCGTCACAAATATAGAGTTTTTTAATTATTTTTAATCTTTTTTTAATTTCTTTTAATTTTTTTTTATTATTTAAAACCCATAATTCATGCTTACATTTATCAAGTGATTCAAATGAATAAGTTGGTTTAAATTTTATAATTTTATTTAATGTTTTTTTTAAATTACTATTTTCTTTGTAAGCAGTAAAAATCGGTCCAATTTGCGTTGATAAACTTGCAATTTGTTTTTTTCTTTCGATTACTCTGTTTTCAAAAGTTTCCTCATGCCCAAGGATATTTTTATCATTGTAATTTGATAAATTTATTTTTCCAATAATTCCTACTTGTTTGTGTTTTTTAAAAGTAATTTTATATATATAATAACAGTCTAAAATATCTTTAATTAACAATCCTTTCTTTTTCATTTTTAAAAGATTTATCTTGGATCTATTAAAATTCTTAGAAAGCAAAATATTTAAAAAATTTAAAGATCTTTTTAATTTAAAATTCTTTTTTAATTTTTTACCTAAATATCCAATACTTGGTGTTGAAATTTTTGAAGCTATATTAATTTTTGGTCTTAAACCTTTGAATGGATTGATTAAAATCAAATTATATTAATCGATTTTTGGTAATTCTTCTAGAGCTTTGTTAATGCCAGCTTCATCGTATTTGTCTTCTTCAAGCTTGTTATCAAAATAGTCACCATAGGCTTTCATATCAAAATGACCATGACCACAAAGGTTAAATAAAATAGTTTTTCCTTTACCGTTATTTTTGCATTCCAGCGCAGCTTCTATTGCGCCTTTAACAGCATGCGTAGCTTCTGGAGCTGGGACAATTCCTTCTACTCTTGCAAAATTTACACCAGCCTCAAAACATTCTTTTTGACCATATGCCTTTGCTTCTATTGCTCCTATTTCTTTTAGATGACTAACCATTGGCGCCATACCATGATATCTTAATCCACCAGAGTGAGTTGATGGAGGAATAAATTGAGAACCAAGAGTATGCATCTTTACTAGAGGAGTAAGTCTTCCTGTATCCCCAAAATCATATGCATATTTACCTTTTGTTAAAGAAGGACAGGATTTTGGTTCACATGCAATTACTCTTGTATTTTTTTTCTCTCTAAACTTTTTTCCTAAGAAAGGAAATACTAAACCTGAAAAGTTGCTTCCTCCACCAGTGCACCCAACTAAAATATCTGGATAATCTCCTGCCATCTCCATTTGTAACAAAGTTTCATTTCCTACAATTGTCTGATGCATTAGTACGTGGTTTAATACACTTCCAAGCGAATACTTTGTATTTTTATCTTTTGCAGCCATCTCAACAGCTTCAGATATTGCAATACCTAAACTTCCAGTACTATTTGGATCTTTAGCAAGGATAGCTTTTCCACTTTCTGTTTCGCTTGAGGGACTTGCAACACATCTTGCCCCATAAGTTTGCATAATTAATTTACGGTAAGGTTTTTGTTCAAAACTTACTTTCACCATGTAAACATCTAATTCAATTCCAAAAATTGAACATGCATAAGCTAAAGAACTTCCCCATTGACCAGCTCCTGTTTCTGTAGTTATTTTTTTTGTTCCTTCTTCTTTATTGTAAAAAGCTTGTGCAATAGCTGTATTTGGTTTGTGGCTTCCAGTAGGACTTACCCCTTCATATTTATAATAAATTTTTGCGGGAGTATCTAAAAACTTTTCAAGTTTTCTTGCACGATATAATGGAGAAGGTCTCCATTGTTTATAAATTTCTCTAATTGGTTCTGGAATTTCAATTTCTTTATCTTGCGAAACTTCTTGTCCAATAAGTGCCATTGGGAATAGTGGTGCCAAATCATCTGGACCAATAGGTTTTAGTGTTCCTGGATGAAGAGGGGGTGATAAAGGTTTAGGAAGATCAGCAGCGATATTATACCAATTTTTTGGCATTTTACTTTCTTCTAGAAAAAACTTTATTCTATCGGACATAATTTTATATTCTTATTTTCTATACTAATTTTCAAAAAATCAAGATCTAAAATAACACTATTTATCTCAAAGAAGCAGCTATATTGCCACCATCAACAGTAAGAACGGCTCCTGTAGTTTTTTTTGATACAGCTAGATGAAAAAAGGCTTTAGCAACGTCTTCTGCTTTAACTTCACTCAATAATAAATTTCCTTTCATATAATCATCAGTACTAATTGATCTTGCTTTTGCTCTTGTTTTGATCATTTTTTCATTCATTAAACCACTCCTTATTCTATCTGCATTCACTCCATTAGATCTAATTCCATAAGATCCATAATCTACCGCATATTGCTTACATAAACTAAGTAAAGCAGATTTAGGCAAACCATATGGTCCAAAGTTTTTTCCAGGATTTACTGATTGTTTTGAAATATTAAATAATAAGCAACCATTAATATTTTGTTTTTTCATTATTTTAATAGTTTCAGAAGCACAATTTTGATGAGAAAAGAAATTATCTTCGAAACTTTGTCTTAATATATTATCGTCTATTTCACCTATTGCTCCATTGGTCGCTGTTCCAGCGTTTGAAATTAAAATATCTATTCCTCCATATTTTTCACAAATTTGATTGAAAGCTTTTTTAACACTTTTCTTGTTTCTTACATCGCAATGAATGCAGAGATCTTTAATATTAGATTGTAGATCTTTTAATCTTTTTAGATTATAATCAAGTAAAACAACTTCGGCTCCACAGTTTTTAAACATTTTATAAGTTTCAAGACCAATAGTTCCTGTACTACCGGTAATTACAAGAACATTACCTTCAAGAAGTTTTTTTTGTTTTTTAATTTTTGCTTGTTCTAGTGACCAATATTCAACATCAAAAAGATCTTTTTCTGAAATAAATTTATAAGTAGAAGTTTCTTCAACTGAGGCAATAACTTTAGCATTAGTTTCAGCTAAATCTCCAGCAATTTTTGCTGCACTTAAATCTTTCCCAATGGCAAACATTCCAACATTTTGTACCAAAACTACTCTTGGAGAAGTATCTAGCATTACCTTTTTTTCTTTAACCTTTTTCTTGTTTATATTGAAATAATTGAAGTATTTTTTTCTATAATTTTTAAAAGCTTTTATTGCTGTGGTTTTAAATTCATCAATAGAAGAATTTTTTTTTGGTGTTATTATTAAAGGGAAAGGTTTAACCCTAATTACGTGGTCTGGTGTTGCAGTTCCTTTTGATGAATAGGATCTTACATTTTTTCCATTCATAAAATATTTTAGGTGTTTATTTAATCTATAATTAACTATGAATTTTTGATCTTTATTCTTGGATAAAAGACCTCTTATTATTGGAGCAATTTCATGAGCATCAAACTTTGTAGAGAAATTTTTAATTTGTTTAATTTTTTTAACTTTAAGTTTTTTAACAGCTCTTTCAGCCTGTGAGACATATTTTATCATTAAGCTATATGCTTCTTTAGCATCATTATTAAAAGTAAAGATTCCATGGTTCATTAATATTAAACAGTTAATGTTTGGATTTTTTGAATAAATATTATCTATTTTTTTGGCTAACATAAAACCAGGCATTACGTATGGCACTATACTAACTTTGTTTCCAAATATTTTTTTGCAAAAATTTAGTCCCCCTGGTCTGTTTGTTAAATTTAAGATTGCATCCGAGTGTGTGTGGTCTACATATTTAAATGGTAAAAAAGCATGTAAAAATGTCTCAACTGAAGGATTTGGTGATTTAATATTAATTAAGTTTCTTTTTTGGAAGCTAACCATATCTTTATCAGAAAGATATTTTTTCTTTTTCATAGCTAACAATGGTTCCAGTTTGACTGCTGGCAAACCTTCAGGTTCTATATCTGCCATATCCCAACCACTGCCTTTTACACATAAAACTTCGTATTTTTTTCCATCTATATCTTTGATTCGCGTTTTTACTGAAGTATTTCCTCCACCATGCAATACTAATTTTTTATTTTTTCCCAATAAACGACTAGTATAGACACGCAAGGCAACATCTTTTGAAAATCCAAGATTTTTATATTTTTTTGTGAATTTTTTAGCTTCGCTATCTGTCCAATTGTTTTTCAAAATCAACTCCGTAAGAAATATTTATAGCAGTTTTTTATTTGAAAAAAGTAAAAAATTTGAATAGTTTTAAAAAACAAGCAACGATTCGAAGTTTAAAAAATGGGTAATTTTATATGGTAAAAGTTGGAGAGCATATCACTTTGGATTTTTTGGGTACAAAGCAAGCTTATAGCCCAAAGTTTTTCGGGAAAATAATTTACAAAATTGCAAAAGCTGCGAAAGTGGAGATACTTAATGTTTCACAGCACAAATTTAAACCACAAGGATTTACCTTAGTTGCACTTTTGGCGGAAAGCCATATGAGTTTTCACACTTTTCCAGAAAAAAATATAATAAGTTTTGATTTTTTTACCTGCGCAAATATTTCACCTTCGGTAGCATTAAATATACTTAAAAAAGAGATTAAACATGAAAGAGTAGTAGTTAGAAAATTTGATAGAAGCACTGTAAGTCTTTACGATGATATTTATAGTACACCTGGTCAAAAAAAATATTATGTTGTTAATAATGTTCTTGAAGATTTTGTTTCTAAAGTTGGTCAGCATATAGAAATTTTAGAATTAGAAGAATTTGGAAAATCTTTGTTTATAGATAGCGAACTTCAAGTTTCTGAAAAAGACGAACACATCTACAGTGGACAGTTTGTAGGTTCCGCTATGAATTTAAATTCTAACAATTCCAATGCAGCAATAATTGGGGGAGGCGATGGAGGTGTAGCTAGAGAATGTTTATCCAGGAGATTTAACTTTGTTGATTGGTTTGAATTAGATATGGAAGTAGTAACTGTTTGTACGAAGCATCTTTCTAAAATCGGCAGAAAAGTAAAAGAAAGCAATACTGTTAAATGTATATGGGGGGATGCCTTTAAAAGCATAAAATCTATAGAAGATTCAAAATATGATAAGATTTTCGTTGATCTTAATGACGATCAGCATTGCATCGATCTTGCAGCAAAAAATATGAATAATTTAAAAAGAATTTTAAAGCCAGGCGGTGTTATAACCGCACAAGTTGGAAGCCAAGATAAAAAACCAAAGCAGGTGGATAGTTGGTTTAAAGTTCTTTCTAAAAATTTTGGAAATGCAAAAATTGACGGGGTGTTTATTCCTAGCTTCGACTGCAAATGGAATTTTGCATCAGCCATCCTTAATTCTTAATTAAATTTAGGCTTTTTATAAATCATAATTTGTGAAATAATATCTTTATTAAATTCATTGTTTAATACGGAGGGGAAAATGAATAAATTTAAAAGACTTTTTTTATCTATATTTGCTTCGATAATTTTGCTTAGCACAAGCGTCTTAGCTGATAAGATAAAAATAGGAACAGAAGGCGCATATCCACCATGGAATGCAAAAGACGAATCTGGAAAATTAATCGGATTTGAAATAGAACTTGCTAACTTTCTTTGCATATATATGAAACATGAGTGCACAATTGTAGAGCAAGATTGGGATGGAATGATACCAGCTCTTGTGATGAGAAAATTTGATGCAATCATGGCAGGAATGTCCATTACTGATGAGAGAATGAAAACTATTAATTTCTCACAAGGTTATGCGGACGAAGTTGCTTCCTTAGCAGTTATGAAAGGTTCAAGTTTGGAAGGAATGGATACACCTAAGGCCATAAATTTATCTACTGGTGGTTCGGCAGTTAATAATGCTTTAGAAACTTTAACAGCTGCATTAACTGGAAAAACTATTGGTGTTCAAACAGCAACTATTCATCAGAACTTTTTGGAATCTGGTGATGTAGGTAAAGTAAACATCAGAACTTATAAAACTCAGGATGAAGTTAATTTAGATTTGGCAGCTGGCAGAATTGATGCAGCACTAGCAGCAGCTGTTGCTTTTACTGATTATGCGGAAAAATCCGGCAAAGATGTAGTTTTAGTTGGACCTACATTTGCAGGAGGTGCATTTGGTAATGGAGTTGGCGTTGGTATAAGAAAAGGAGATAACTCTTCTGCTCAAGGAAAGAAAGATGCAAAACTTCTTAAAGATTTTAACAAAGCTATCGATACAGCAAGAAAACAAGGCAAAATCAGCGAACTAGCAATCAAGTGGTTTGGCTTTGATGCTTCAATGTAATAATTTTATTTTAAGGCGATAGGCATTTAATTTTATCGCCTTAAAACCCATGGAACTTTTAGCTTACGGAGATACTGGTTGGGGGGACGAGCTTTTTTTTGCAACCCTAATGACTGTAGCCGTAGCTATAACGGCTATATTTATTGGATTTTTGTTAGCCGCAATTTTTGCTTCATTTAAATTATCAAATACTAGAATACTAAATTTAATTGGAAGTTTTTATACAACAGTTTTTAGAGGTGTTCCTGAGCTTTTAGTAATTTATTTATTTTTCTTTGGGAGTAGTGGCGCAGTAATGTATGTAGCTAAAATTTTTGGGTATGATGGATATATTGAAGTCAATGCTTTTTTAACTGGAGCAATATCAATAGGCATTATTTCCGGTGCTTATTCTACAGAAGTATTTCGTGGGGCCGTTCAAGCTATAAACAGAGGTCAATTTGAGGCATCAGAAGTTTTAGGTTTAAAAAAAAAAATTTACTATTACAAAGTTATAATTCCCCAGATGTTAAGACTGGCTTTGCCTAATATAAGTAATGTTTGGCAAATTACTTTAAAAGATACTTCATTAATATCAGTTACTGGACTTGTAGAAATTATGAGACAATCATATATCGCCGCAGGATCGACAAGAGATCCTTTGTTTTTTTATTCCTTTGCAGCAGTATTGTATTTATTTTTAACTTTTTTAAGTTTGAAACTATTTAACAATTTAGAAAAACATTACAGCAAAGGACACTAGATGGATTTAATGATAGAAAGCTTTCCAAGATTATTGGATGCTACAATTTTAACAATTGAGTTAACTTTGTTATCTTTATTTTTTGGTGTTTTCGTAGGTGTTTTTTTTGCGGTTTTGAGAACTAGCAATATTAAAATTCTTTGTTGTATATCATATTACTATTCCTATATTTTCAGAGGAACACCATTGTTAGTTCAGATTTTCATAATATATTTTGGTTTTGGGCAAGTAGAATGGTTAAGAGAGTCGTTTCTTTGGATAATTTTTAAAGAACCATATTCATGTGCTATTATTGCATTTACTCTCAATACAGGAGCTTATACATCTGAAATTCTTAGGTCAGCATTTGAAACAATCCAAAAGGGAGTTTTGGAGGCAGCTTACGGCTTAGGTTTAAACAAGATACATGTTTTTTTTAAGATTAAGCTTCCTATAGTTGTCAAACAGTCTTTACCAGCATACGGTAATGAAATGATCCTAATGCTGAAAGGAACTTCCTTAGCAAGCACAGTGACTCTTCTCGATCTAACAGGAGTGGCAAAGCATATTATATCAACCACTTTTAGACCAGTAGAAGTATTTATTGTTGCGGGAAGTATTTATTTATTGATGACTTTTATCATACATAATTTTGTAAAAATTTTAGAAAAAAAATTAGATTATTCAAAATAAATGTATGATGAAAGTTTCTTGCATTCAAATTTGTTCTAATAATAATATCAAAAAGAATATTCAAAAAGTTCTTTATTATATTAATCAATGTATAAAAAAAAAATCTGATTTTATTTTAACGCCGGAAACATGTTCAATTATGTCAAGTGACAATAAAGAATTACTTAATAAAACTACCACAATGGAAAAAGATGAACTTGTATTAGAAACTAAAAAAGCTTGTGCAAAGTATAAAAAATGGATTTTACTTGGATCTATTGTAGTTAAAAATAAAAAGAAAAAATTAGTAAATAGATCTGTTTTGATAAATACTAAAGGGAAAATAGAAAAGTATTATGATAAGATACATATGTTTGATGTAAATTTATCAAAAAGAGAAAAACATTTAGAGTCCAATTCATACAGTAAAGGAAATAAGATTGAAGTTGTAGATCTTCCGTGGGGTAAACTTGGCATGTCAATTTGTTATGATATTAGATTTCCCAATATGTATCGTTGTATGTCTAAATTAGGAGCCAAATTTATTTCTGTACCTTCAGCATTCACCGTCACAACTGGTAAAAAACATTGGCATACTTTATTAAAAGCTCGAGCAATAGAAAATTTTTGTTATATTTTTGCTCCAGCACAATATGGTCTCCACCATAATGGTAGAAAAACTTTCGGACACTCTTTAATAATTTCGCCTGATGGAAAAATTTTAAGTGAATTAAAAACAGGCGAAGGTGTAGTTTCAAGTAAAATAGATCCTTCTTTACCTTACAAACTTAGAAAAAGTATTCCAAGCTTAGTTGTAGACTAGTACTCGGTATATTGCTTAACTTCTTTAATATTGGAACCTAGAACTTTATTAATTTCTAATTTTATTTTTGCTCTTTTATCGTTCTCAAAATAAACATTTCTTGCTAATTGAACAAATTTATCATTAAAGTCAGAATTTTTTTCACATAATCTTATTTCATTTTCTATTTTCCATAGTTTTTCATTTATTTCTTTCAAATTTTTGTAAAGAATATCTATTTTATCCGAAGAATTGATATTATTATTTTTTGTTTTGTTTAATAAGTCATATTCTTTTTTTACTTCTTGTAAAAAGATTGGTTTTTTTATTTTGTTCAACTTTATTTCTAAAATGCTAAGTTTATCTAATAATTCTCCAGAAGATATTTCAGTTAGAATTTTGCTCATTTTATAATTATAGGTGATATAACATTATCTTATAAATTTTAATGTCCAATATATTAATAATAAAACATGGTTCTTTAGGAGATATAGCTCAGATAAGTGGTGCGATTCAAGATATAAAAGAAAATCATACTAATGATAAGGTATTTATACTTACAACCCCTCCTTATGAAAAATTATTTCTTAAATGTCCATATATCGATGAAGTTTATATAGACCAAAGACTTTCACGATTAAATTTATTTTATCTATTAAAATTAAAACAAGTGATATCCAAACTCAGTTTAGTAAAAATATACGATCTACAAAATTCATCAAGAACATCATTTTACAGAAAATTTTTGTTCAATAAAATAGAATGGTCTAGCACAGAAACAACATTACCTTCAGGAACCAACAAAAGTAATTTTGACAAAGATCCAGCACTAGAGAGATTTAATTTTCAATTAATTAATTCTAACATCGTTACCAAACACACATTAGAACCTAATTTTTCTTGGGCTTCCGAAAATATAGATGATTTACTAAAAAAATATAATTTAGAAAAATATATTTTATTATTTCCTTTCTGCTCAATAAATTTACCTCATAAAAAATGGCCATATTATAATAATTTAATTTCACTAATTAAAAAGTATAATCCAGAATTTGAACTGATTATTGCACCTAGTCCTAATGAAATTGAAGAATCGAAAAAAATAAGCGCTCGTGCAATACTTAAAGATGATAAGGCATTAACTATAACTCAGTTAGCTGGTTTAATTGACAAAGCTCAGTTTATAATTTCAAACGATACAGGTCCCGCTCACATGGCGGCTCATTTAGGAGCAAGAGGAGTGACTTTATTTGGGCATCACACAACACCAAAAAAAGTAAGCATAGAAACAAATAAATTTAGAGCAATTATTAAAGATAATTTAAAAGAATTATCTGCTGAAGAAGTTTATTCTAATATTTCCGAAGAATTACAGCTAGTTTAAGAGTTCAATATATTTTTTTATAATTTTACTCCACTCAAATTGTTTTGAAAATTCTTTGGCATTTTTTCCAAATATTAAATATTTATCTTCTTCAAAAATATTTTTTATGCTTTGATAAATTGAATCAAGATCGTTTCCGTTACAAATTAAACCAGTTTTATTGTGAATAATCGCATCTGATGCACCACCATCTTCACCACCTATTGATGGAATTCCATGTTGTCCAGCTTCAATAAAAGCTATCCCAAATCCCTCTACTGATTTTTTATAAATGATTGACGGCATAACAAATAAGTTAGATTTTTTTATTAGAGCCGATTTAAAATCAGGATTTATATTGTTCATAAAAATAACAATATTTTCTAAGTTTAATTCATGTACTAACTTTTTTAAATTTTTTTCTTCACTTCCATGTCCTATACAAACATATTTTATTTTAGGAAATTTTTCTTTAAGATTTCTAATTGCCATAATTGTTTTGTCATGGCCCTTCCTTTTATCAAATCTAGCTACAGTAATTAAACATGGAAACGAATCTTTGAATATTTTTTCAGCAGCTTTTATATTATTTTCATCAGGCTCTTCATAAAAATCTATTCCAGGGTGAATAACTTTAATTTTATTCACATCAATGCCATTATTTTTAGCTAATCTTTTTGTAAAATTTGAATTGGATATTATAAAATTAGCTTTTGAGATACTCTCAATCATTCTTTTATTTAATCTTGAATTTGCGGGGTGATTTATTTCTTTTGAGTGGATTAAACAAAGCGTTTTCTTATTTAATAAAGATTTTTTATCTATATACTCTAGGCTTTTCCAATGATCAGCAATCAAGGCTTTAATAGAAGGGTTTTCTTTTAAATAGTTGTTTACCAAATTAGCTTTTCTGAATTTTCTAAATAATTTTATCCCAGATACTCTGGTGATATCCCACTGAAATTTTTTATCATAGGTGTTAGAATTATTATGTTTTTCTGCGAAAATTTTAACTGGGCCATATTTTAATAAAGCTGCCGATAATCCTCCCATTAGTACTTGCATTCCACCTAATTCAGGCGGAAAGTTCTTGGTATTAATTAAAAACATTAATTAAACCATTTTATATTACAGCCCATGCTAGGATTTTGATTTTGAGGTCCTTTACCAGTAGAAGCAATGGAATCCATTGCATTCTTTAATTCACTATCTTCAGTAGTTATAGGTTTTAAATCTTTCAACTCTCTTATTCTACCCCTGTACTGCAATTCTAAGTTTGAGTTATAGCCAAAAAAATCTGGTGTACATACGGCTCCGTATTTTTTAGCGATTTGTTGATCTTTGTCTATTAGGTAAGGAAAATCAAAATTGTATTGCTTTTTAAATTTAATCATATTATCGAAAGAGTCTTCCGGATAATTTACTATATCATTTGACATTATTGCCGCTGAATTGATACCAATGCTTTTAAAATATTTGGCGTCTTTTACGATATCTTTAATTATAGCTTTTACGTAAGGACAGTGATTACAAATAAACATAATCAGAGTTCCTTTTTTTCCTTTTATATCTTCCAATGAAATCATTTGGTTATCTGTAGAAAGAAGACTAAAATTATTTGCTTTTTCTCCAAAATTACAAATTGGTGTTTTTGTCAGAGTCATAATATTATAAACTTACTTTATATATATTTTAACTATGATTTACAATTTTGAAAACAAAACTTTAAAATCAGAAGAAAATAATTGGATAGCACCAAATGCAACTGTGATTGGAGATGTTATTTTAAAAAAGAACTCTAGCGTGTGGTTTAACGCAGTATTAAGAGGCGATATAGAATCCATCACAATAGGAGAAGGATCAAACATTCAAGATGGAAGTGTTTTACATACTGACCCAGGCTATCCTTTAACAATCGGATCAGGTGTCACAGTTGGTCATATGGTTACCTTACATGGATGTTCCATTGCTGACGATTCTTTAATAGGAATTAGTAGCACTGTACTGAACAATGTAAAAATAGGAAAAAATTGCATTGTTGGAGCAAAGACTTTAATTACAGAAAATAAAGTAATACCAGACAATTCTCTAGTTATTGGTTCACCAGGAAAAATTATTAGGCAGATAACAGATGATGAAATTAAACATATAAAGGAAAATGCAAAACACTATATTGAAAACTGGAAAAAATATTCAAAAATTGTAACTTAATCTGGATTGTTATAACGATCAGGTTGCATTAATTATTTTCTCAATCTTTTTATTAAACTTGAGGTATCCCAACGGTTACCACCCATTTTTTGAACATTCTCGTAATATGTATCTATTATTTCCGTTATAGGTAATAAAGAATTATTCTTTCTAGCTTCTTCCATTGCAATTTTTAAATCTTTTCTCATCCAATCAACAGCAAACCCAAAATCAAATTTGTTATCAATCATAGTTTTATATCTATTTTCCATTTGCCAAGATTGAGCAGCTCCTTTTGAAATTACTTCAATGACTTCTTCCATATTTAGTCCTGCTTTAATTCCAAAATTTATTCCTTCAGACAAACCTTGTACTAGTCCTGCTATACAAATTTGATTAACCATTTTAGAAAGTTGACCACTTCCAGCTTTGCCTAATAATTTCATTTTTTTACTATAACAATTAATAACCGGGCTCGCTTTGTCGTAATCTTTTTGGTCGCCACCAATCATTACAGTTAATGTGCCATTTTCTGCTCCTGCTTGCCCTCCTGAAACAGGAGCATCTAAAAAACCAAAACCGTTTTTTTTTGCATAAGAATAAATTTCTCGCGCGATTGTAGCGGATGCAGTTGTGTTATCTATGTAAACAGAACCTTTTTTTATTGATTTAAATATTCCATTCTTTCCAAAAGTTACTTCATTCAAATCATTGTCATTTCCTACACATGTGAATACAAAATCTGAATCTTTCGCAGCTTCTGCGGGAGTATCTGAGATTTTGCCAGAATAAGTTTTAAGCCATTTTTCAGCTTTTGATTTAGTTCTATTAAATACAGTTACATTATGACCTGTCTTTGATATATATCCAGCCATAGGATAGCCCATTGTACCAAGACCAATAAAAGAAACTTTGCAGCTCATAATTAATTATGATTATAAATATTATTAGATCAAATTTCAAAATAATTATTTTTGGTTTTGTTTTTACTTTTTTTTCATGTTTTGGACAGAGCTTTTTTATAGGGTTGTTTAATTCCAATATCAGAGAAGAATTAAATATTTCTCATGGAGAATTTGGAACAATTTATGGAATTGCCACTTTATGTAGTAGCTTAACATTAATATGGTTAGGAAAAAAAATTGATGATTTAAAGTTAGTTAATTACTCTTTTTTGGTCGTTATTTTTTTAACCTTTGCAGCTCTTTTTTTTTCATTCGTTAACGGAATAATTTTTTTAGCTATCGGAATTTTTTTTCTTAGATTATCCGGGCAAGGTTTAATGACACATACTGCATCTACAGCAATTGCTAGATATTTTGATCAGAGTAGAGGAAAAGCGTTGAGTTATATTTGGGTTGGCATGTCCTTAGGAGAGTTTTTGCTACCCGTGATAATAGTCTATTTTTTAACATTTATATATTGGAGAAACTTATGGCAAGGATTGGCAGTTATAATTTTATTATTCCTACCAGTATTTACTTATCTTACAACTAAAAACGTCAATATATTTTCTAAGGAAAATGAAAACAGAAATCATAAAAATAATAATATTGATTCAATTAAAAGTTGGAGCAGAAAAGAAATATTAAAAGATTTAAGATTTTACTCAGTTCTACCAGCTATGTTGGCTTGTTCATTTATAATTACAGGAATAGTTATAAATCAAACATTTGTTGTAGAATCGAAAGACTGGGGAAAATTTGCAATTGCAAAATCATTTATGATTTATTCAATGCTTACAGTAGTTACTTTGTTCCTATCAGGATTTTTGGTAGATAAATTTACTAGCAGAAAAATTTTTCCACTACTAAATATTCCATTGCTGTTAAGTTTGACTGTATTAGCTATTTTTAATCATCCTTATTCTGCTTTTGTTTTTATGGGTCTTATGGGTGTTACAAACGGATTGTCAAATGTTTTAGTATCCTCGTTTTGGGCCGAGATTTATGGTGTAAATTATCTTGGATCTATTAAAGCTTTAACAGCTTCATTAATGGTTTTTTCAACTGCCTTGGCCACCGCGGTATTTGGAGTTTTAATTGATTTAGGTTATTCCATTGAAAACATAGCTTTTCTATGTGCTATTTATACCTTTATATCAATTTTTATTGTTATAATTTTTCAGAAATCTTACAAACCAACTTTGATAAAAAATAAATCTTGATTTTTTGGTGTCTATTTTATATTAGTTCTGGCTCATGGCTAGAATAACAGTAGAAGATTGTATTGATAAGGTTGATGGACCGTACGATTTAGTTTTAATCGCTAAGGAAAGAGCTGTGCAGTTGAATTCTGGTGAACAACCAAACGTTGATCCAGAAAACGATAAAAATACAGTTATTGCATTAAAAGAGATTGCGGAAAACAAAGTTTCAGTAGACGAACTAAGAGAATCGGCAATCAATAAGTTAAGAAAACATGTTGAACAAGATATTGAAGTTTCGGATCAGATTGAACCGGAGGGAGACGATTTTGAAAATATTTATAAAGGAGAAATTTCAAAAAGTGGAGTTCCTATTTTACCATCTAAAAGGGCTAGAAAAATTCCTGAAAAAATAGAAATTTTTAAAGAGGAATTGGTCCAGAAAAAAATATCTAAAAATGAAAGTTTGTCTGAAAATAAAGAAATCTCATTAAAAGAATTAGAAGATGAAGAAAAAATAAAAGAAGGCTCGGATGAGTCGGTTGATTCCAAGTCTTCTGATAATGATTAAAGTTAAAGTCAAATCAAATATTTTTTTTTAATACTCATTAAAATGATAAGAAAAGTTTCAGTGGCACCCATGATGGATTGCACAGATCGTCATGACAGATATTTTTTAAGATTGATTAGTAAAAATGTGATGCTGTACACGGATATGATCGTGTCAGAAGCTATAAAGAGAGGAGATAAAAAAAAATTACTATCATTTAACCATAAAGAAAAGCCTTTAGCATTACAAATTGGAGGATCTTCACCTAAAATTTTAGCTGAAGCAGCTAAAATTGGAGAAGATTTTGGTTATGATGAAATTAATCTAAATTTAGGATGTCCAAGTAAAAAAGTTCAAAAAAACAAATTTGGAGCATGTTTAATGAAAGAACCTAATCTTGTTGGGGAATGTATAAATGAAATGAGTAATTCTTGTACAATTCCGATCTCAGCTAAAACTAGAATAGGATATAATGAGATTGAAGATTACGATTTTTTTAAATCTTTTATTGAGATAATCAAAAAAGCCGGATCAAATATTTTCATTATTCATGCACGAAGAGCGATATTAGAAAAACTTTCACCAAAACAAAATCTTAATGTTCCGCCGTTAAATTACAATTTTGTTTATAATCTTAAAAAAGATTTTCGTCAGAATAATATCATTTTGAATGGAGGTGTGAGATCAACTGAACAGATAAAAGAACATTTAAAGTACGTAGATGGAGTAATGATTGGACGCTCTGTATATCATTCTCCTTATTTTTTAGCGGATATTGAAAAAAATATTTTTAATAATAATAATGTGCCTACGAGAACCGAAATTATGGAACATATGATACCTTATATAAAAGAAGAAACAAAAAAAGAAACTAGACTTAATCAAATTATGAGACACACGGTCGGTTTGTTTCATGGACAAAAAGGTTCAAGTTATTGGAAAAGATATTTAAGTAAAAATATGTGTATTAGAGATGCCGATTTACAAAAAGTAAATCACATAATGGATCATATTAATAACAATCATATTGCCACTTCTTCAGGAAGATAAGTTGTTAGAAAGCTTAGATCAAAGTCAAATAATTTTCTTTATATTGGTTATGGCTGCATCAGCAGTTCTCAGCGGTTTTGTTGCCGGATTATTTGGCATTGGCGGTGGATTAATAACGGTTCCCGTACTTTTTTATATATTTAGTTCTGCTGGGTTAGATCAAACGTTTATTATGCATCTAGCAGTGGGAACATCTTTTGCAATTATAATTCCAACATCAATTATATCAACTATGACGCATATAAAGTTTAAAGGAGTAGATTTTGGTATTGTTAAAACCTTTGGAATTTTTGCTATAATCGGAGTTATCCTAGGAACTATATTTGCTGCAAGTTTAAAGACTGCCAGTTTAATCTTGTTTTTTTCTATTATAACAATGTTTATTGCCATTTATTTTTTGATAGTGATAGAAAAAATAAATTTTGCGCCAAGAAAAATAAATTTAATTTATAGAACCATTTTTGGGTTTTTATCAGGTTTTTTGTCTGCTCCGATGGGAATAGCTGGGGGCATAATTAATACTCCAATATTAAAAATATTTGGTTATCCAATTAATGTTGCTATAGGTACTTCCGCGGCTATTGGCTTCTTAATCTCCTTAATTGGAGCCATTGGTTTTGCTACCTCGGGAAGTTATCTTAACATTAATGCGCCGCTAAGTTTAGGATTTGTAAATATTCCAGCGTTTTTGATATTTGTGCCAATCACTACTTTTATGGCTAAGATTGGCGCCAAGACGGTTCATAAAGTAAATAAAAAGCTTATTGGAAAATTGTTTGGTATTTTTCTTTTGTTTGTATCTTGCAGATTATTTTATGAATATTTTTCTTTTTAAATTTATTATAAATTAAATTTTCTGATCGTATTCTCCAATTTTACCAGTTTGTTGTAATAACCTATCTATAAAACAAAAAATTTCTTTTTTTCTGTTATCAGAAGTAGGACTTTCGGTTACAACTACAAGTGAAGGCTTGTTGGATGATGCTCTGATTAATCCCCATGAGCCATCTTCTAAAGTAAATCTTATGCCATTTACGGTAAGCACATCTGCTATTACTTGATTGTCTATTTTTGTTTTGTTTTTTTTAATTTTTTCAATTTGTTTTACTAAATCATCAACAACCTGATATTTTTCTTCATCTTTACAAAAAGGTGCCATCGTCGGTGTTTGGTAGGTATTTGGTAATTCATTTATAATTTCATTCATTTTTTTGTTTTGATTGTTTAACAAATGACAAACTTGAATGGCTGAATTAATTCCGTCATCATAACCATATCCTAGCGGCTGGTTAAAAAAGAAATGGCCACTTTTTTCAAAACCTGCTAAAGCCTTCTCCGTACTAACTTTTTTTTTGATATGAGAATGGCCCGTTTTCCAATAAATTGTTTTACAGTTATTTTCTAGAAGAATTTTATCTTCAACATATAAACCAGTTGATTTAACATCAACTATAAATTTTGATCCCTTATGTTTATGTGACAAGCTTCTTGCAATTAATAATCCAATTTTGTCTGAAAAAATTTTATCACCTTTGTTATCAATCACACCGACACGATCCCCATCTCCATCAAAGCCAAATCCAACATCAGCTTTATTTTCTTTTACTACATTACTTATTGCGTGTAACATTTCAAGATTTTCAGGATTCGGATTGTATTTTGGGAAAGTATAATCAAGATTGCAATCAAGTTCTATTACTTCACAACCTATACCTTTTAAAATTTCTGGTGCAAATATTCCGACAGTTCCATTTCCACAGGCCACAACCGCTTTAATTTTTTTATTTATTTTGTTTTTTTTT
>CEPV01094410.1_pt1 | contig 23766 bp, 20 predicted proteins | sample 530451 | NCBI WGS metagenome assembly CEPV01 (sample SAMEA2620097, study PRJEB7988) | marine metagenome | isolation source: saline water (ENVO:00002010), including
ATGTAAATTAGTTTCGGGATGTAAAGCAGTTTTGGGATAACAGAGTTAATCAATGATAGCCACAAATAAAACGTATAAATATCTAATATTAATATTGCAGATTTAATTAGGAAGAAATAGAGAATAACAACAATTCAAAATATGATATATAATAGAGAAAAGGGTTAGATTTATTAATACTTGTAATATCATTGAATTATTTAAATGAAAATGGAATCTAATAGTACAATAAAAACAGAACTTGCCGTAATAGGAGCAGGCCCCGCTGGTTATGTGGCTGCAATAAGAGCAGCCCAGCTTAAACATAAAGTGGTGTTAATTGAAGAAGATAAGCTAGGAGGCATCTGCCTTAACTCCGGTTGCATACCCTCAAAAGCCTTAATTTACGCATCAGATTTTCTAGACAAGATAAAAAATTCATCCAATATGGGGATTAAGGTAGGTAAAGCATCCATAGACTTTAAAAAAATGCAGCAATGGAAAGATAATATTGTTTTAAAACTTAATAAAGGAATCGATACACTTTGCAAAGCAAACAAAATTACAATTATCAAAGGAACAGCTTCTTTTAAATCCTCAAACAAACTAAAAATAATCAATAACAATAATATTTCTTATGTTGATTTTAAAAAAGCAATCATTGCAACAGGCTCAAAACCAATAGAACTGCCAAATCTTAAATTCAATAGTAAAAAAATAATAAGCTCAACAGAGACTCTCTCCCTAAATAAAATTCCAGATAATTTCGTTGTTATAGGTGGAGGCTATATTGGTCTGGAACTTGGAACTGTTTATGCAAAACTAGGCAGTAATGTTTCTGTTGTTCAGATGACAGATCAGATTTTACCTGGATTTGACAAAAGTATTGTGGCTATTTTACATAAAAACCTGGAAAAAATGAATGTAGATATTTACCTTAATTCAAAAGCAGATAAATTTGAAAATAATAAAGTGATAATATCTTCAAAGGAAAAAGGAAAAATTGAGCTGGATGCAGATAAAGTATTGGTTGCAGCAGGCCGTTTCCCTAACACAAAAAATCTAGGTCTTGAAAACACAAAAGTAAAGTTAGATAATACCGGCTTTGTTAAAGTTGATAATAATTTAATGACAAACGATAAAAATATCTATGCAATAGGAGATGTTTCTATCGGACCTATGCTTGCGCATAAAGCATCATACCAGGGAAAATTAGTCGCAGAAATCATAGCAGGAAATAAGCAAAGCTATGAAAATGTTATTGTTCCTGCTATAATCTTTACAGACCTTGAAGTTGCCATTGTAGGTTTGACAGAACAACAAGCCAAGAATAAAAACATAGAAGTGAAAACAGGAAAATTTCCATTCCTTGCATCAAGCAGAGCTATGACAAGAGATGAAACCCAAGGTTTTGTTAAAATAATTGCAGATGAAAAAAACAATAAAATACTAGGAGTTCAGATCGTAGGCAGCGAAGCATCCGACCTTATTAGTGAAGCGGCTTTGGCCATAAAAATGGGAACTACTTTGCAAGATTTAGCCTTAACAATACATCCGCATCCAACCTTAAGCGAGAGTTTAATGGAAGCAGCAGAAGCAACAATGGGCAAAGCAATACATATATTAAATCCGAAATTGTGATTCTGCCGATAGGAGATCTTTTTGACAATTCCTAGAATGTTTGAGTTCCACTTTTCAGAGCCTATTCTCATAGTACTTGTGTTTAACATATGCGCGTTAAGCGAAGCAGATAAAGCTAAAACGAGGTCGAATGGAAAAAGAATTTGTTATTTTATAGTGGTGTCAATATAAGAAGATTTATAAAGATTTAAATTTTATCAATATGAATAAGGAAGTAATAACAATGTCAGATTTAGGAACTCAAATTATTGAATTTTTCATAGGTACATCACAAGAACTTAGAAAAAGAGTAGATGCAAATATAGCTTATGTAGCATATTTAGCGGAATGGGGAGCTTTAGCAGTTTCCGTAAAACATGCTATGGGAGGAGTTGTTGAACCAATTAGTACAACACTTGCAGTTGATGCAATAGCAAGAATGTGTCGGTCTATTTATGCCTCAAGGGGGGGAGGGGGTAGGGAAGGGGTGCCTGATAAGATGCCGGAGGCCGGCATAATAGGAACATATAGAGAACTCAGATCTAATTCTTCTCATTCTTTAAACGCTATGAGTAGTACGTCTGCTTCAAGAAGGGCCTTTATGGGGCTTGCAGGAGAGTATATACTCGTAGCTATGGGTGCGACATTAGCATTGCGTGCAATACCCTATTCGGGTCTTTTAGGAGAACCAAGCAATAGTGCCAGCATAGACGATTTAGCTAGAATTAAAGGTCACGATGAATTTTCTGATTTCTCTGGGACTTCCGAAATAAAGGATCTTGGTGCACTCAGAAGTTATTTAGTTGATGAAGGTACAAGTAAGATTCTTGAAAGTGGAATTATGAGGTATATTTCACGAGGAATACGAGTTGGATCCAGAACGATAAAATTGGAATGGTATACTGATGGCGAGCTTATAATGCATGTATACGAGCCAACAAATGTAGATTACACTGTTGAAAGAGTCAGCAAAAATCCAAGATTTTCTAAGCTCCCATTCCCTTTTAACGAAGTATATTCAGATCCTGGAATGGAAGGGAATATTCTAGTAGGAGATAATAATTATGTTGCAATAAACATGGTACGTGCAGGCGAATTAGAGCAGAGAGTATTCCATAGTGATGGTAGTTCTACTGTGATTCGTTTTGATACATCTTTTAATGGAGTTGGAGCTATACAAGTTAATACTACTTTAGGAACTGAGCCTGTGACTACCCTGCTAGGATATTATAAAGATGCAAACCCCGAGAAATTTATCACAGATATAGCCCCTTTAGCTCTTGGCAGAGCCAATATGAAATACCGCGGACTTCTTGATGGTGCCATTGGTGAGTTAAGAAAACAAGGAAAATTAAGATAGAAATTATTTCGACTGGTTTTATAAAATATTATAATTAGTTAAACAAATTCTCTCACTACTTCAACCCTTTAGTTTCTCAGAAGATAAAGAAAAAATTCTTTTTTATAGATTGCGAGCAATGCGGCGAGCCTAGATTTTGTGCGAAGCACGGAATTAATTTATCTCTTTTTTATTGGAATTTTTAGAATTGCCATTTTACTATTTAGTACTCATTCTCGATTGAATTTTAACACATATCACAATCTAAGAACTCTTTTTCAAAACATGAACACTAGTAATACTTCCAGCACCGCCAATATTTTGCGCAAGCGCATATTTAATATTATCTATCTGCCTTTTTCCAGCTTCTTTCCTTAATTGTAAGACAAGTTCATAAATTTGTGAGGTTCCTGTAGCGCTTATTGGATGTCCTTTTGCTTTTAAACCTCCAGAACTATTCACAGGAAGCTTTCCATTAAGTTTAGTAACCCCTTCTCTTATAAGCCTTGCGCCCTCTCCCTTATTACAAAATCCTAGGTCCTCATAAGAAATCAGTTCTACAGGAGTAAACGCATCATGAATTTCAGCAATATCTACATCATTTGCTGTTATTCCAGATTGAGCATAAGCATTTTTTGCAGCAGTTATTGTTGAATTCCAAGAAGTCATATCTTTTCTCTCAAAGCTAGTCAGATTACTGGTATTTAGCCCACTACCAGCTACCTCAACATCCGTCTTATCCTTGCTTATTATAACAGCACCTGCGCCATTGCACGGTATACTGCAGTCAAACAATCTTAATGGAGAAGCAACAACCGGACTTTTTTTAATCATATCCAAGGTTACTTTTTTCCCATAAAACCTTGCTTTAGGATTATCAAATGCATTCTCATGGTTCTTTAAAGCTACTAAAGCCAAATCATCAGAACTTACTCCATACTTCATCATGTACTGTTGGGCAACTAACGCATTCTGAGCAGGAAATACCATACCCTCTGACTGCTCATAAATTCTTTCACCCCCTCTGAACATTTCATCTGTAACATTCTTAGAGATATTTGCCACTAGTTTATCAAAACCAACAATTAAAATATTATTAACTCCATTTGCTTTTTGAAAGTCAATTGCATTCCATAATGCAACTCCTCCGCCTGCGCAGCCAGCAGTAATATTAACTATTGGAATCTTTTTTTGAAATAAACTGCTTAGCATTGGAGCGGTATGCCTCTGCCTTTCGCCATTTGATTCCATCTCCATGCTTGAGATAAAGATAGCATCTATATCTTCCAGAGTTATATTGCCATTAGCAAGCGCTTCTTCAACACATTCATATATCATTTCATAAGAATTTCTCTGGTCAACATCAAATTTTGTCATGCCAACGCCTTTTATATAGACCATCATAATCAACTCAAAATTTTAATTAAACATTACTCTTGATTTTTGCTCCAAATTTAGCCATTTTTGATTTAAGTTTATCTCCCACGGTAATCTTTTTTTTCTCTGGATTTTCAAGTATGCTCTTTAGCAACATAACCTTCTCCAGCTCATCTACATCTTCTGGAATTTCTGCCAAAGGCTCTATGCCTAATTCATTTGTTCTTTTAATAGCATCATCCCCATAAACAACAAGACGTTCTTTACCCACCACCATCTCTTTTGTTATTATTGGGCCTATAACAAGATTTACTTCCTCGCCCAACATACCAACTAGTTTTGATGTCATTTTCAAAGCAGTATTAAAAGTATACGGGTTTGCTTTACCATCAACCAGTTTTATGTTTGGATGAGCGCTCACACCTTTTTTAGCAGGCTTAAGATTAAATTTTATTGCCTCGAGCTCATCACCAACTATTTCCATATTTTTGGTGTTATCATTACCTGTCCCAATTTCAGCAGCTGCTTTAAGATAATCAGGCATCTTAAGCATTCCCATCTCACTGAATACTGTATCAAGCGCAACAGCATCCTTACTTACCAAAATCATGTTAAGAAAAGCAGGCTCTCCAAGCAAAGTAGGACCTTGTCCATGCATGCCTATGGTCGCATCACCAATAGTTAAGAAAGATGGCAAAACTTTTAGCAACTTAGGCAATGTTTTTTCTATATCCTCTGAAAACATTCTTTTTTGGGTTCCTTCATCAGCAAGCCTAATCATATTTTCCACTGCGCCAGAAATACCAATCTGTGAATTTGTTTTCATTACAGGAACATTTATTATCTTTCTTTCCATAACTTCCTTTGCAATCCTGAAATTAAATCCTTCTTCATTTTTTTCCACACAATCTGCTTTGCTTAGGTCAATAAAAAGAACACTATGTTTCTTACACACCTCAAGAATTCCAGCTTTCTTAGCAGCAGCCATAACATCATTTCCAATCATTGCTTGCTCAGCAATAATAATATCTTTTACACCCTTCTTCTTTAGAGATACAATAATTTCATTCAAGAGTCTTGGATTTGTGTTGACTGTTTGATATGGATATGCTGGTTCTATAATACTTGGCTTTATCAGGACTTTATCATTTTCTCCAACATCATAAGATTTTAACAGCTCTAATGATTCTTCCAATGCTTCTCCAATATCATATTTTATCTTTGTTATAACTACTGCTTCATCTGTTTTTGCTTTCTCTACCTTATACTCATCTCCTATCTTGTAATTTTTCATAGTTTTTTTTGGAATCCTGTTTCCATGTTCATCTTCTAACAATAGAACATTATACGGAATTACTGGATGCATAGGAGAAGGTATACTAACTCTTGTAATGCCAATTACCTTTATGTCATTGCCTTTCTGCTTTGTTATAGGACCTTTGCAATAAATGCACTTCTCAACCGGATAAAGCCATTTCTTGTTGTCCTTTTCACAAACCCATCTAATTATCATTTATCCACCTATATATTTTAATACATGTGCTGTTACAGTACTTCCAACACCACCTACATTATGCGCTAAACCTATTTTTGTTCTATCAATTTGTCTTTTATCTGCTTGTTTACGCATTTGCTTCACTATTTCATAAATTTGCGAGATTCCTGTAGCGCTCACTGGATGTCCTTTTGCTTTAAGTCCACCAGAAGTATTTACAGGAAGCTTTCCATTAAGTTTAGTAACACCTTCTCTTATAAGCCTTGCGCCCTCCCCCTTATTACAAAATCCTAGGTCCTCATAAGAAATCAATTCTACAGGAGTAAACGCATCATGAATTTCTACAAAATCAATATCTTTGGGAGTTACTCCAGCTTGCTTATAAGCAGATCCCACAGCAAGCCTTGTAGCTTCCCAACTAACCATATCCCGAGCTTCAAAAGCAGGAAGCCTATCAGTATATAATGCAGATCCAACAATCTCCACATCATTTTTTTCCTTGCTGATTATTGCTGCTGCAGCGCCATCAACAGAAATACTGCAGTCAAATAACCTTAAAGGAGAAGCAACAACCGGACTTTTTTTAATCATATCTAAGGTTACTTTTTTCCCATAAAACCTTGCTTTAGGATTATCAAATGCATTCTCATGGTTCTTTAAAGCTACTAAAGCCAAATCATCAGAACTTACCCCATACTTCATCATGTACTGCTGTGCAATCAGCGCATTTTGAGCAGGAAAACTTAGACCTTCTGTTTGCTCATATATTCTTTCTGACGCCATCATCAAATCATCTGTTACATATTTTGTTGGTGGTGGGGTAAGCTTTTCAACTCCTACAACCAAAGTATTTTTGCTTTCTGAGTTAACAGCATTCCATATTGCAGCTCCACCTCCGCTGCAAGCTGCAGTGACCCTTATAATGGGTATATCTTCATCTTTAAGAATACTACTCAAAACACCAGTAAATAATCTTTGCCTCTCAGCATCATTTTCAGAGTCGCCTTTTGATATTATGATTTCATCTATATCAACTAGAGGCATATCAGCATCATCCAATGCTTCCATTATAGCCTCATAACAAAGTTCCTGGGTGGTTTTTACATGAACCCCGAATTTTGTCATTCCTACTCCTTTTATGTACATTTTTACACCTAAAAGAATTATTTTTTACCGGAATATCTTCCCCTAAACTTATCTTTATCAACTATTGCTAAAACCATTTTTACTTTTGAAACCAGCTTTTCCTTCCTATAAACCTCACCACCCACCAAAGCAATTTTTTTAAACATAAATTGCAGCTTAGCCTCAAACCTTATTGTTTGTCCTGGAAATGTTGGCCTTAAAAATTTAGCGCTCCTTATCTTATACGCCAAAATATCTTTCTGCTCATGATTTTCTATGTTGTATCTTACAAGCAATGTAGCAGCTTGGCCAAGACCTTCTACAATCAAGGCGCCAGGCATTATTGGGAAATTAGCAAAATGTCCTTTAACCCAATATTCATCGTTTCTAACATCTTTTGTTGCTGTTATATTTTTTTTATCCAATCGAGTGACTTTATCTATATAGAGGAATGAGTCTCCATAAGGTATTATTTTTTTGATATTCTCTCTGCTAATTTCTCCATTTTCATCCTTAAATCTATCTATCGAATTCACATCAAAACTAACTTTAGAGCATTTAAATATCTTTCGCTACACTACTGTACTCACAACTTTAACTTATCAGCCGAGAAGTCTCCTTGTGTGAGCTGGGAGATGAGAGGTCGATTGCCCTATGAGAAGGAGTGTCCAGTGGTTGTCAAACACCATAATTATAAGGATATAGGCTCTCTAAAACCCACTTTTTCCACTGGACATTCACGCGTAAGATATATAAATGAATACAATCTTAAAATTGGTTAATGATAGCTCACAGATTTAGATTATATCCAAACAAGAATCAAGAGGTAAAGCTATTAGAAAACTTTGAATTATGCAGACAAACCTATAATACTCTTCTTGGCGAACTTAACAAACAGAAAGTTATCGACAAATCACAAATTCAAGGCATATTACCTGATATGAAAATCTGTGAGCCAGAACTAAAAAAAGTTTATTCGAAAACTTTACAATATGAATGCCATCGTTTATTCTCTAACCTAAAAGCTTTGTCGGAGAGCAAAAAGAAAAACAGAAAAGTTGGCAGATTAAGATTCAAAGGCAAAGGTTGGTTCAAAACTATTACTTACAATCAATCAGGATTCAAGCTAATAAATAATGGAAAAAGGTGTCAAGTGTTACATCTGTCTAAGATTGGAGATATATCAATCAGATGCCATAGGAATATTAATGGAAAAATAAAACAAATAACAATCAAAAAAGAAGCTTCAGGAAAATGGTTTGCTTCCATAATAGAAGAGAGGAAAGATGTTATCAAACAAAAGCCAATTAAAAAATTGGTAGGAATAGATTTAGGTCTTACAGATATTGTCTATGACAGTGATGGTAATAAAATTGTTAATCCAAAACAATCAAAAAAACATGCAGAAAAACTAGCATTATTGCAAAGAAAAATGTCAAAAAAGAAAAAGGGTAGCAATAACAGGGACAAATGGAGGATAAGATTAGCAAGACAATATGAAAAGCTAGTAAACACAAGAGATGATTTCTTGCATAAATTATCAAGATATTATGTAAATAATTATGATGCAATAGGCATGGAAAACATGAAAATTACAAATATGGTTCATAATAAACATTTATCAAAATCAATACTTGATGCTTCTTGGGGTAAACTCAGGCAGATGATCTCTTACAAGGCTGAAAGAGCTGGTAAAAGGTTTATGTCTGTAAATTATAGGGGAACAACACAAAGATGCAGTCAATGCATAAACAAAGTTGAGAAAAAAATACAGGAGAGAGAACACAAATGCCCTCATTGTGGTTTTGAAACCTCAAGAGATCATAACTCTGCATTAGACATAAAAAGGTTAACTCTCATAGAGATAGGCAAGGGACTTGCCGAATCAACGCTTGTCGAGATGGAAGCTCTACCTATTATTAGGCAACTGCCGTCAATGAAACAAGAAGCTCCTTGCGAAAGCTAGGGGTAGTTCACGAAAATTATATAAACTAACCCCCACCAATATAATTTATGACTTGGGAATTTTTCCATGAAATAGGAAGGAAAATGATCCATTTAACAATTTTAATAGTTCTAGTTTTATTCTTTGCAATAAAGAATCAAGCAGGACAGCAAGCAGCGCTTCTTTTTCTTGTAGGACTGCTGCTAATATTCCTTGTCCTGGAGTATTTTAGATTAGAACTTAATTTTAAACTCCCCTTTTTTCATCAATTTATAAGACCAAAAGAACAATATAGGGTTTACGGTGTCGTATTTTTCCTTACCTCCACAATAATAGTTTTTGCAGTTTTTGATACAGCAATTGCTCTTGCGGCTTTGCTTATGACAACTTTTGGTGATATGGCTGCTGCTATTGCAGGAAAAAAATATGGAACAACAGTTTTATTTCGCAACAAAACAGTTATTGGTTTTATGGCAGAATTGGTAGTAAACCTTATAGTAGCCGTAGCAATAAGCTTATTCTTCGCAATTAATATCTATATTCCGATAATAATGGCTTTTGCAGCCACAATAACAGAAACATTGGTTGATGAGTTAGATGATAACTTGATAGTTCCTCTTGTAAGCGGTTTTATAGGCCAGATTCTCATTTTTTTAATTTAATTTTTTGCTCTAGTTCAAAATTTCCTATTGATTCCACCATCTCAGACATGGATTTCAACCCAAATTCTAAAGATGATTTATCGCATATTTTATCATGAACATATGGTTGCAGTATCCATACTTTATCCAGATTAGAAAAAGGATTTATGAAATATATACTCAAAAATTGCATTCCAGCAAAATCTTCCCATTTACTTGCAACAAATCTGATATTTTCTTTGTTATTTAGGGTAAAAATCCCTGCATTATCCTCTTTTTTTAGGATATTAAACAAATTAATTTCTAAAATCGGACTCACAATAAAATATTTGATGTTGTCTTTATAATGGACAATAAAATCAAAACCTTCGCTTTTCTTTTTCACACTTAGAATACTCTTCCTTACAACATCCCTATTCTCTAAAAACCTTATATTCCATTCAACTAAGAAAGAATTTACATCTTGCATAGAAATATTATTAAAATAATTATTTATAAAGATTATGTATTAAATGTTTTTACTTAACCAAAATTTTATATAGTAATAGTTTCATTTTAAGAAACAGATTTGAAATGCCGCCAATCAATATGTCAAATATTCCTAGTCTTTCTAAAGCGTCTTTTGCAGAACTTTCAAATATTTCTTTTAATGAATATTTTGAGATAGTCAAGCCCCTGATATTTTATATAATCGGCATTACTATTTATGCTATATTTATTTTTAAATTTTACAAATTTATATCAAAAAGGGATATATTTAAACTAGAATTGCGCAAGTACTCAGAATCTTATGAAGGATTTTTTTCTATCATGGTTAAGATAGTTTTTTATATAATTGAAAACCTGATTTTAATACCTCTGCTTGTCTTTTTTTGGTTTGCAGTTTTGGCAATGGTTTTTCTGATACTTTCAAAATCAACATCACCGCATCAAATTCTTATCATCGCCGTATCTTTAGTAGCAGCAGTGAGGATTACATCCTATTATAATGAGAATCTCTCTCAAGATTTAGCAAAAATGATTCCCTTTGCATTATTAGGAATATATCTTGTAGATGCAACCTTTTTTTCAATTGAAGGCTCACTATCAATCGCGAAACAAATCCCAACGTTGTGGAAAGTTGGTATATACTACCTATTTTTTGTGATATTTTTAGAATTTGTTTTAAGGATATCGCATGGCATTATTGGCTTATTTACTGCCTCAAAGGAAACTGAAGAACAAGTTTAGTCATTCTCAACTCTTGGAGCAAGAATAAAGCTTAACATAACCTTATCTATAGTCTTGTATTCAATCTTTAAGGGATAATCATTGCTAAAATAAAGAAACACATCATCTGCAATCTTGCTTCCAGAAATCATCTTTTTTAGATATTCCACACTATATTTGGCCTTTACCTTTTCATTTCCCTCTGCTTTTATCTTTACATTATCTCCTTCTTTCATCTCAATTTTTGCCTGGCTTAAGTCACCTTCCGCATGTATGGTAAATTTTTTTGGCTCTACTAAAAAAGTAACAGACTCCGCAACCACATCAACATCTTCAATAGCCTCATTTAAGATACTGGAAGGAATATTCACATTAATAGGAAACTTTAGATCTGGTATTTTTTGCTCTTTTTCATCAAGCTCTATTATTGGCAAATTAAATGTTCTTACATTATCCCCTTTTAGCAATATCCTTAATTTATTATCAGGATCTAGCTCCAAAGTAAGCATATCATTTGGTTTTGCCCTTCTCATTATCTGCTTTAGATTGCTTAAATTAATAGCTATCTCCACATCTTTTTTTACATCATATTCAGTAAATGAACTGCTTAATAGCTTAAAAATAACCATGGCAACGTTCGCAGGATCCATTGCCACTAACTCAATAGCCTCCTTGCTAACCTTAAACCTAGCCTCATTAACCAGCTCAGAAATTATTGTTACACTTTCCTTTAGGTATTTAGGCTCAGCAAGAGTTAGTTTCATAATATTTACCCCCAAATGAGAAAATGGTTATTTATTTATATATTTTTGTGTTTTATATAGTAACTTTTTGCCCATCTTTTAATAAGAAAATATTTTTTTCCTTTTTATAACCCATCTCAATTGCTAGGTCTGCAAGAGCCTCTTTCATCTCTTTGTTACCATGAGCAGGAATAATATTTCGAGGCTTTACTATATTTATAAAATCCCTTAAATCCTCTCTTGCAGCATGTCCTGACTGGTGAATATCTTTAAAAATCCTAACTCCATTTTGCTTTAATTCATTTTCCAAAGCTTCTCTGTTTGCTATATTTGTAGGAGTTGGTATGGTCTTACAAGAAAATATTACATTATCCTCATGATATAGTTTGAATCTTAGCTCACCTTTTGCAATCCTATGCAAAACAGATTTATGTTCTCCTTGATGTCCTGTTACAACTAAAAGATATTTTTCTCTTTCGTTGTCAATCTTTTTCAGTTTTCTTTCTATTTGTCTTCCATATTTTACAATCTCTATGTCTTTAGAAAAATTCACTATTCCAATATTTTCAGCAGCTTTTACATACTTAGCTAATGACCTTCCCATAAAAACAACCTTCCTGTTCAGTTTTTTACCAAATTCTATAACCGACTTAAGTCTTGCTATCTGAGAAGCAAAAGTAGTTACTATAATCAAATTATTTTTATTATCAGTCCCCAATAAAACATCTTTTAACATCTCTTTTGCAACACTTTCAGAAGGCATCTTTCTTGCATCATTTGCATAAGTTGATTCAACTATTAAAGCAATAACATTTTCTTTACTTATTTCTCTAAGTCTTTTTAGATTTGGAGTTTTTCCCAAAGTCGGATACAAATCAATCTTAAAATCATTTGCGTAAAGAACTACGCCATATCTTGTGTGTATAGCAACCAAAGCAGCTTGTGGTATCGAGTGTGTTATATGTATCAGCTCTATTCTGATGTTATCAGACAAATTATAAAAAGAATTTGAATTTAACACCTTTAACTCATTATTCAACTTAATTTTATCATCTTTCAAGATACTTTTCAAAACTTCAATAGTAAAAGGAGTTCCAATAACCTCGCAATTAAATCTGTTTGCTATATGGGGGACAGCCCCTAAATGATCGAGATGCGCATGGCTTATCACAATTCCTTTTACATTATTTTTTATTTTGTCCAAAACAGAAACATTAGGAACGGCCCCAACATCAATCAATTGTTCAGGGTTTATCTTCACAATATCTTCATCTTCTGTAAGTTTTATATAACTTTCAAGATCAATCCCCATATCAGTTATCACAACTTCATTATCCACCTTGATAGCAGTGCAGTTCTTCCCTACTTGATTATAGCCACCAACTGCATATATTTCAATCATTTAAATTAATTGAAAGACTTGATTTAAAAAGATTGTTATTATAGAAATAAAATGCGGGAAGCAGGATTCGAACCTGCGTAGGCACTAAGCCAACAGATGGCCCACGAGTATTTCATCGGCTTTTAACCTCATCACTCAAATGACTTGAGTACGGACTCATTTAGTACCTGATACCAAACGAACTGTCCCGTTTGGCCACTCCGGCATTCCCGCAGCGAATGTAATGAGCAAGGGAATAAGTGAATTTCGCGAAACGAAATTTTAACGCATTCCCGCGTAGTGAAGCAATACTCTATAGAACCAATATGCAATTTAAAAACATTACTAAATAAAAAAGAAATAAAACTTCACTGCAAACCTTTTAGTTTATCTTCAATCGCACCTAATTCAGACTCCAATTTTTCAAGCTCTGTTGATGGCCTTTTCTCCTCAACTTCTTTCTTTTTTTTGTGCTTTTTCTTCTTTGTTTTTTGATCTCCCTTAAGTATTGGTTTTATCTCAACATCCCTTAGCTTAGATTCTGGAAGCGCATTTTTTAAATCCCCAATTAATTTTTTAAGTTCTCCGATATCTTTTCTTAATTTATGTACAAGGTGCTCTTTTTCCTTCCTTGTTTCTTTAAATTTCTCAAACCTTTGCAGGCTTTCCACTATATCTCTAAGGGATTCTAAAATATTTCTCCTTAGTTCATCAGGTTCTCTTACTTCTACATAAAAAACATCCTTGTCCTCTTTTCCCTTAGTTTTCATTTTACCATGTACTCTCAGGCTCAAACAAAGTCCTATTAATAACTTCTAATCTTTTATCTATTTCATTCAATGTAGAGCTCCACATCTCAAGTTCAGAATCTTCATCATTCTTTAGCTCATTTATATCTGCTAACGATCTTTTTGCTTCTTTAAGCCTGTCTTTTACAAGGCTTAAAATATCCAAAATATCTTTGTACTCGTCAATTTTAACAAATATCGGAGCTTCTCTTGTTGCATATCTCACCATGTTTATCACCTTTTGAATAATGACTTATCAATAAAAATCAATTTTTTTTGCATATCAGCCATTACATTCTTCCATTTTTCAAATTCCTTATCGCTATTTACATCAATTTCATTTATTGTAAGCAAAGCTGAATCGCCTTTCTTCAGATCACCTTTAATTGTGCTTATCCCCGCTAATATTTGCCTAAATCTATCAACCCTTATGTAAATGGGACCTTTTACTTCTTTATGCATTAATACTTCTTTTTCTTCCTTTACTGCAGCCCTTTCAAATCTTTCTTCATATTTCCGGTGCGGACGTATTTCTGGCTCTATTTCTAACTTAGGACTAGGCTTAGGGATCCCTCTTTCTATGGGGGACATTTGTGGTTCTAGTTTTGGCGCGCCAAAAAGCGGCTTTGGAATTTGTGTTTGGCTAGGTTCCTTAATAGGCTTTTGAGGTTCTAGAAGCGGGATTGTAGGTGCATCAAATTCAGAAACTGGTTTTTTTGTTGGCCTAGAAAGAGGTTCATCAAGTTCAGGAAGCTCAGGTAACTCTGTAAACTCTTTTCCTTTAACATTTGGGGGAGAAGGGGGTACATCTAGCTTGTCTAAATCCAAATTTGATTCTTGCTTTTTATCTCTTTTCAAGAACTTTAAAAACCCCACTAACAACACCTCCCTTTTAATTAAGTTAAAAATACATTTCTTTATTAAATCTTTATTATCATTTTAGAATAGTAAAGCTTATATTTTTTAAATTAATAGGTGTTGTTGTTGAAAATCTCATATAGCAAAAATCAGTGGGAAATGAAATTTTTGTTGTTTTCATTAATAGCCCTAGTTTTAACAGAAATTTCTCATGCAGTAATAATCAACGAAATAATGTACAATCCTAACCAATGTTCAGATAATGATTGTGAATGGATAGAAATTTATAATAATGGCAATGAAACAATTGATTTATCTTCTTGGCTTATAAATGACAATGACTTTGATAATATAAACATCTCCCCTGGTGAATATATTATAATCGCAAAAGAACTCATTGATGGTGATGATGCCGATAATGAAAGTTTTGAATATTACTGGGGCAACTCTGATAAAGTCTGGAATTCAACAGATGCTAATTACACAGCTATAGATGGCTCATTTAGTCTTGTAAACTCCGGAGGAACAATAAACATAACAAATGGTTCTTATGCAATTCTCATAAACTACTCTGACGATTGGGGAGCTGACGGTGATGGTTACACATTAGAAAAAATAAATCCAGATGGAACAAATTCTCAGGAAAATTGGGGAGTAAGTTTAATTAAAAATGGAACTCCAGGATATCAAAATAGCATTTACGAAACAGTCGAAATTGATTACAACCAGATAGAGATTTCCGAGTTTCTTCCTGATCCAGAAGGATACGACGATGCTCCAATGCCAAATGGAGAATGGATTGAACTTTATAATCCAACTAATACTGCAATGGAGCTGAAGTGGATGTTTTTTAAGGATTTATTTGGACATACACTTTATATCACAGATACAACAGTTAGTAGTGCAACAATCATTCCTTCAAAAGGTTATCTTATTGTTTACACCAATGGTAAAAGTAGTTTTTTGAATAATGAAGATGCAGAGACATTATCCTTTTATGATAAATTAGGCAATCTTATTAAGAATGTTTCTTATATTGACCCTGCCGAAGGACATTCATATGCTTATGTTGAAGGAATTGGATGGCAGCATACAAAACCAACACCGGGTGAAGAAAATATCAACTATAGTGGTGTTAAAGATTCAAATTTCGATATTATTGATGTTTACGACCTTGGTTCTAATAAAAAAGCCAAATTTGGACAAACAATTAGGGTTAAGGTTAATGTCTATAAGGGAAATGATACTAAGAATGTCGTGAGGTTGTATGTTGCAGATGAAGGCACAAAAATAAGCAAGGAGTCAAAAATAAGCATTTATACAAGATTTACTAATTACACATTGACTGTTCCAATACAACTTAAACCAAATTGTGATGAAGAATATGATGATGGTGATTACACTATCTTTATAGGATGGACAAGTGAAGGTTCAGCACAAGATTCTTTTCCATTAGATGTAAAGGGAATTACAAGTTCTTTATGCAAAACAATAAAGGTTGAGAAAAAGAAAGCAAGTCCTGGAAAATTTTCTTATGGGGTAATAACTGTACCACAAGAAATTAATGTTGGAGAAAAATTCGATTTGACTGTTAAATTGGATAACAACGATAACCAGGACATACCAATAAAACTATGGAGCTATGTCTATAGAGGCTCCAAATCTTATTCTGGAGATAGAGAAGAAAACATGAAAGAATTTACTCTAAAAGCAAATTCATTGCAAGTTATCGAATTAAGCAATATGGTAGAAGATGCTAAGCCAGGAAATTACAAACTCAAAGCTGTAGTTAATAAAAATAACCAAAAAACAAACAATGAAATAACAAAAGATATAGCAATAAAAAGTAATGTTAAAGATACAGATAATCCGGAATATTTATCAGCAACAGAAGAAGAAAACAATCAAATAACAAGTAACATAATAAATTACGGCCAGGTTTACGAATCAACCACAGAAAAAGCAAAAAACCTTGCCCCTTTGTTTATAATTATTTTATCTGTTTTATTGAATATTGTTTTGATATGGAAGAGATAAACTTTCCCTTATCAAAATCTTTTTAAATCTAACTTCATTCTACAATTTTTATGCCAGAAGAAACAACTTTAACGGAAAAAACACATATAAGATGTAAGATTATAATAGAAGTACTTGGAAAGCCAAAAGAACACGTAGAGAAAGCACTACAGATGTATGTCAATAAAATCAATGACGATCCAGATCTTATTATCTTAAAAAAAGATTTTGCAGATGTAAAGGAAAAAGAGGAGTTATGGGCTACTTTTGTTGAACTGGAAATGGTTATTAAAGGAATCCCAAAACTTATAGCTTTTTGTTTTGATTATATGCCCTCTTCTGTAGAAATACTAAAACCAGAAGAGCTGCATATGAATAAATCTACCATAGCAAATTTTGCAAACGATTTACAGGCAAGATTGCATGATGTAGATATGATTGTTAAAAAACTGAAGAATGAAAATGAATTTTTAAAGAAAAATATGAATGCTGCAGTCAAGAATGTGGTCCTCATATCTTTAGCCTATGGACCGCTTGATAAAGAAAAACTTTCAAAAATCACAGGTATAAAGGACGAAGGGCTTAAATCATTTTTAGATGAATTAATCAAAGAAAATAGAATAACTGAAAAAAATGGAACTTATACTGTAGTAAAAGAAACGGTAAAAAATGCTGAAAAGTAAATTAGAAGCTCTGCTATTTTCTTCTGGAAGAAAGATGGATGTTGAGGAACTTTCCAAATTAGCTGGAGCTATCCCAAATAAAATCCAGGAAGCTTTAACAGAATTAAAGAAAGAGTATGATGAAAAAAATCCAAGCACCATGCTGGTTAATGAAGGAAATTCTTGGAAATTGACAGTTAGGGAGCAATTCTTGCCTTTAGTCCAGAAAATAGTAACAGAAATAGAGTTAAGCAAAACAATCATGGAAACTCTTGCAACCATAGCATTCAAGTACCCTATAAAGCAATCCGATCTTATTAAGATAAGAACTAATAAAGCTTATGACCATATTAAAGAATTAGAAGAAATGGGTTACATATCGAGGCAAAAACATGGCCGTACAAACCTGATAAAATTAACTCAAAAATTCTTTGAATATTTTGATCTTCCAGAAGCAAATTTAAAAGAAGTGTTTAAGGATTTTGCAAGCATAGCAAAAGGAATCGAAGAAAAAGAAAGAGAGATAGACACAATCAAAGAAGAACAGAAGAAAGCAGCACAAGAAGAAAAACAAAAAGACGAGAAGATTAAGGAAGGAATAGATACCCTGGATGAAGAAAAAGTCGGGATGGAGACTTATGGAGCCAAGGGACAGGAAAAACCTAAAGTAGAAAAGGAAAAGCTTGGCAGCTTAGATATTGTTGATGAGCCTTCAGAAGAAGAATTAGAAAAAGAAAGGGAGAGAATTAAAGAGATTAAAGAGCAAGACATGCAACAATTAGAAGAAAAAAAAGAAGAAAAGCAAAAACCAAAATTCGAAGGAGAAGGCATAAAAGTAACTAAAGAGATGGAAAAAATAATTGACAAGAAAGTAGAAAACATATTACACCCCCCTAAAGAAGAAGAATCTGAAGAAGAACAAGAAAAATTAGAAAGTAAGGAAGATAAAAAAGAAAAACAGCAAGAAGAATCAAAAGACCTTTTGGAAGCTTCAATGGAAGAAAAACAAAAACAAGATAAAAAAGAAGAAAAACAATAAAAACCGTTCATTAAAAATAAAATTGAAATTAAATAATGAATAAATTGTTGAAAATGATGTTCCTTCTACAATGCCCAAAGTGCAAAAATAAGATGAAATATGATTCTAAAGGACTAATTTCTGAAAAAAACAGAAAGAGATGTGTTTATTGTGGATTTTCAATAAAAGCTCACACTTCTATTGTTAAAAAATTATGATATTTTACATTCTTGTTTAACCATAGAATTATGGATATCTATATTTATTTTCAATATAGAAAACAATTAATAAAAATCATAACCATTATAAAGCCAAAAATATACCGTTTATCGACGAGAAAATGCCTTTATTCTAGGTATAAAATGGACGAAAAAACTGATGAAAATAAGGAACAAGAATCTAGTTCAGGAACTAAGATAGTTCAAAGAGTAATTGAAGATGAAATGAAGCAATCTTACCTAGATTATTCTATGTCCGTTATTGTTGGAAGAGCTTTACCAGATGCCAGAGATGGCCTAAAACCAGTGCATAGGAGAATTTTATTTGGTATGTACAAGGCAGGATTATCTCATAACAAGCCATATAGAAAATCAGCCTTTATAGTTGGGCGTGTAATGAGCGAGATGCATCCCCACGGTGATGCTTCTATATATGACTCTTTAGTCAGGATGGCTCAGGATTTCTCCTTAAGAAATCTATTAATTGATGGCCAGGGTAATTTTGGTTGCTTTACCGAAGATACAAAAGTAAAGTTAACAGATGGCAGGGATTTATCATTTAAAGACCTAATTAAAGAACATAAACAAGGCAAAAAAAACTATACTTACACAATAAACTCAAAAGGGATTATAGAAATTGCAGAAATAAAAAAACCAAGATTAACAAAGAAAAAACAAAAAATAATGAAAGTTGTTCTTGATAATGGTGAAGATATCAGATGTACACTTGATCATAAATTTATGTTAAGAGACGGTACTTACAATAAAGCTCAAAATCTAAATGCAGGGGATTCTTTAATGCCTATTAATTTAAAGCTTTCAACCAAGAAAGATAATATAAAACCAGAGCTTGTAGATTATCAGATGATTTACCAGCCTAATATGAATGAATGGATTAGCAGCCATATCCTTTCAGATAATTGGAATTTAAAACAAGGCATATATACAAAAAGTTCTGGAAGAGTAAGACACCATATGGATTTTAATAAATTAAATAACAATCCAGATAATGTTGCTAGATTACATTGGAAAGACCATTGGAAACTACATGCAGAACATGCTTCTCAATTGCATAAAAATCCAGAATATAGAAAGAAAATTACAGAAGGCAGGGAAAAATTTTGGTCAAAAGAAGAAAATAGAATAAAATATTCTCAAAAATTATCTCAAAAAAATAAGAAAAACTGGGAAGATAAAGAATATAGAGAAAGAATGAGTTTGTTCTTAAGTGAAATTAATAAAAAACATCGGAAGAAAAATCCACAATTAAAAGAATTTTATAGCAAATTAGCTTCAAATACGCTAAAAAGATTATGGAAGGATCCAAAATATAAGCAATTATTTCATGAAAAAATAGTTGCTTCAAATAAAAGAAGAGTTACTAACAATACTGGCAAAGTTAAGTTTTTAAAAGTATGTAGGGAAGTTTTTAAGCAGTCAGGAACTCTTAGTAAAGATACTTTTGAGAAAACAAGGAAAATTGTTTATCCTTATGGACATTCTACAAGTTGGGAGCTAGGATTGAAAAAATATTTTTCCAGAAACAAAAATCTATTACTGTTAGAATTACATAACAACCATAAAGTATCTCATATAGAATTTTTAACTGAAAAACAAGATGTTTATGATATTACTATAGATGACACCCATAATTTTGCGCTTGCAGCAGGAGTCTTTGTTCATAACTCTATAGATGGAGATAATGCAGCTGCTATGCGATACTCCGAAGCAAGACTAAAAAAACTTGCAGAAGAAATGTTACAAGATATAGAAAAAAGAACAGTAAAATTTGTCCCTAATTTTGATAATTCTTCCCAAGAACCAACAGTCCTACCTTCTAAAGTACCCAATCTGCTAATTAACGGCTCATCAGGCATAGCAGTAGGCATGGCAACAAATATACCTCCGCATAACATATTAGAGATAATTGATGGAATAATAAAGCAAATAGACAATCCAGAAATAACTGTAGAAGAGCTTATGCAACATATCAAAGGCCCTGATTTTCCAACAGGAGCAATTATTTACGGTAAAAGTGGCATAAAAAGCGCATATAAAACAGGAAAAGGAAAAGTAATCTTAAGAGCAAAAGCAGAAGTTGAGGAAATAAAGGATAAAAAAAGAATCCTGATAACAGAAATACCTTATATGGTAAATAAATCTGAGATGATCAGCCAAATAGCAGATTCAGTAAGAGACAAAAAAATTAATGGCATAAGTGATATAAGGGATGAATCTGACAGACATGGAATAAGAATTTTAATTGAGCTGAAAAAAGACACTAATACTGATGTTTTGTTAAATCAGCTTTACATGCATTCTCGTTTACAAGTGACTTTTGGAATAACAATGCTTGCTTTGGTAAACAATGTTCCAAAAATCCTAAATCTTAAGCAATTAATCCAACCTTACATTGACCATAGGAAAGATATAGTGAGAAAAAGAACATTCTTTGATCTGCATAAAGCCCAAAACAGGGCGCATCTGCTTGAAGGATTAATCATAGCGTTAGATAACTTAGACAAAACAATCAAATTAATCAAAGAAAGCAAATCTGTAGAAGAAGCAAAAAATAGCTTAATAACAAACTTTGACCTAACAAATGAACAAAGTACAGCCATTCTGGAAATGCGCTTGCAGCGCTTAACATCTTTAGAGCAGGAAAAAGTAAAAAAAGAACACAGTGATTTACTAAAGCTAATAGAAAAACTAAAAGCTATTTTGCAATCACCACAAAAAATCCTGGATATAATAAAAAGCGAACTTATAGAACTAAAAGAAAACTACGCAGATAACAGAAGAACCGAAATTATAGATTCAGAAGCAACAAGTTTTGAGATGGAAGACATAATCCAGAAACATGATTGTGTTATAACAATAACCCATTCTGGTTATATCAAAAGACAACCTCTCCAAACATACAGGCAACAAAGAAGAGGAGGCAAAGGACTAATAGCAACAACAACAAGAGAAGAAGATTTTGTTAGAAATATATTCATTGCAAGCACTCATTCCTATATACTGTTTTTTACAAATAAAGGAAAAGTACACTGGCAAAAAGTTTACCACATACCAGAAGCCTCTAGGCAAGCAAAAGGAAAAGCCATAGTCAATCTAATACATTTACAACAAGATGAAAAAATAACAGCTTATATACCTATTAAAACCTTTGATAGTAACCATTTCCTTGTTATGGCAACAAAAAAAGGAACCACAAAAAAGACAAATCTTACAGCTTACAGCAATCCAAGAAAAGGGGGCATAATAGCAATCTCTTTAGATAAAAACGACAGCTTAATTGGCGTAAAACTCACAGATGGAAGTAAAGAAATTATTCTAGCAACTAGAAATGGCATTGCCGTAAGGTTTAATGAAAACAACATCAGACCAACAGGAAGATCTTCTCAGGGTGTTAGGGGAATCAGGCTTTCTGATAATGACTATGTCATAGGCATGGTTGTTGCAACTGATGAAAAGACACTGCTTACTGTAACTGAGAATGGCTATGGTAAAAGAACAATAATTTCTGAGTACAGGCTTATTTCAAGAGGAGGTTCTGGAGTAAAAAACATAATCTGCTCTGAAAGAAATGGCAAGGTTGTAGCTGTAAATTCTGTAAGCAATGAAGATGAAATAATGCTTATTTCCAGGAGAGGTATTACAATAAGAACACCAGTTTCTCAAATCTCAGTTATAGGAAGAAATACACAAGGTGTTAAATTAATTAGTTTGGCAGAAAATGACAAATTGGTTGGTGTTGCAAAAATCATAAAAACCGATTAACCTTTTACTTCTTTTATTCCTGTTTTAATAAAGAACTTCGTCATTCTTAAAGCAATTGAGGACAATATAATAGAATAAAGCATAAATGCCAAAACAAGATTAAGTATGCTTTCTATCCCTGCTATGTTTAAAGTAGCAAGTGAAAAAACAACTACAGCAACTGCAATACCTTTCTGGGCATTTAAAGACATGAATATCTCTTCCTTTAATGTAAAATTCATGCCTCTTAATGAAAAGATTATCGCAAAAAATCTTATGGCAAGATACAGGATAAATAATACAACAGATTTTATAAAAAATTCAAGGGAAAATGGAATAACAACTATCATCCCTATAAGGACAAAAACAAGAATTTCTAGGGAGTTTGAAAATACTGAAGAAAATTCCTGCAGCTGGAATCTTTGCTTTACATAAACATTGCCAAATAAAAGCCCCATGGATGTAACAGCCAAAACACCATTGCCCTGTAAGTTCTCTGCAATAGTATATGTCAACAATGCTGCCGTGATAACAGCTAAAGGTGAAAGCACAACCGAATATTGCTTTTTCATAAATTTAAACATAATAAGGCCAATCAAGACTCCAGAACCAATACCCACAACAAACTGCTGCAATAACGGAACAAACTGGTCTATGAAAGTTGTTATCAAAATCTGGCCCTTTAATGTCGTCTTCAAATCTAAGATAAGGAATGGCAGTAAAACAACCAATGGCGTATTTAATAAAGATTCCAATTTCAAAAATTCAAATACTCTATGGCTGGTATTTTTAAGCATTGAAAGCACAGCAGAAGGCCCAGTGCCAGACATCAAAGATGCAAACATAAATGCCAAGAATATCGACTTTACATCAAAAATAATCATTGTAAAAAATGTTAAAAAAATTAAATTAAAAACCAGGAAAACAATAGAAAGCCAGAAAATATGCAATGAAAGATAATCCAGTTTTTTTAACTTAAACCTTGAAGCAGCTTCAAACACAATCATAACTAAAGCTAAAATACTTATTCCTGTCATGAAAAGTTCAGGAAAAAATATTAAAGGGCCTCCCTTATACTCAATCTTTCCGAGGCCTATTCCTATAAGAAGCAGCAGCAAAATATTGGGAATTTTGAATTTATTGCTTATAATGGAAGTCAATAATCCTATCAGCAAAATTATCCCAAGATAAGTCAAAAACACCAAAACAGTAGCCATGCATATACCTCTTCCATTTTTATTGAAAAAGGCAGTATAAATAGTTATCGTAAAACAGATATCATTTACTTTTTGATAGCTTTATTAAATTAAGGAACTGATGTGTATCTTAATCGGGTTATTTTTTAACAAAACAATTTGAGCGATATTTATTTATATAAGTTTCTTAATTTTATCATATACTAAAAAAGACAGCCAAAAAAGAGGGAATTATGGTTAAGATTGAAATCAATATAGAAAAAAAGCATATTTATTTGTTAGCTTTTTTATTCTCATTTCTAGGAATATTCATCGTTATTGGAGCTGCTCCTTTCGACACTAACCTTGGATGGCATCCATTGCAGCAGATAGCAACAGATGAAACAGGAACTGC
>CEPV01094560.1_pt1 | contig 23717 bp, 21 predicted proteins | sample 530451 | NCBI WGS metagenome assembly CEPV01 (sample SAMEA2620097, study PRJEB7988) | marine metagenome | isolation source: saline water (ENVO:00002010), including
GAAAGAATAAGGATAATCTCCTCTCACTGGAAAGAACTCCAGTCTAGCAGGGGCATCGGTAACGCACCGCTTAGGAGGACGGTGTCGTGAAACACTTTGAGATCGAACAGGTTGCCCAACTGATCCGTGGCCTCGGCACGCAACTCGAGAATCTTCAGCATGCCGATCATGTATGCGGTTGCCTGACCGGGGACGACCATATAGCGATGCACCTGACCTCGAGCAAAGGACGCAGAAAAGCCCGTGTTGGCAGTAAAGAATTCCACCGCCTGGTCAAATGACCAACCCTCAGCGTGAATACCGGTATCCAGTGCCAGCCTGCAGGCTCTGAGGGCCTCCCACTGCAGGCGGCCCAGGTTTCCGTGTGGATCGTCGGCATACCAACCGAGATCCGAGGCCAATCGTTCCGCGTATAGCGCCCAGCCTTCGACGTAGCTGGTGAAGCGGCCTGCGGTTCGGAACGAGGGCAGATCCAACCGTTGCGCAATGGCTATCTGCAGGTGGTGGCCGGGGACGGTTTCGTGGTAGGCGAGAGAGGGCATCTGATAGTACGGCTGATCGCCGCCCACTGAGGCATAGAATGCAGCCGGCCGTGATCCGTCCAATGAGCCGCCAACATAGAACCCCCCGCTGGCTACACCGATGACGATTACCTCGGTAGGGTGCACAGTGTTAAAGGCGGCGGCCAGCTCCGCCTCGGCCTCAGCGATCAGAATCTGGTAGGTTGGCACCACATTGGGTGCACTGACATAGCCACTGTCCGCCGCGACGCGGGCGAACGATTGTGTCAGGCTCTCACTATCGGGGTAGCCCAATTCACTGAAGATAACCTGCATGTCGCCGTGGATCCGGGCCAGTTCCGCCATGCCGAGCTGGTGAATCTCTGCTGCCGTCAGATCGGTGCTGGTATGGTATTGCAGCAGATGCTGGTAATACTCCGCACCCCCATCGAACTGACTTACACCGATGTCGAGCGGAGCGACAGTGATCAGATGATCGATGTAATCGCCAAGCTCCCGATAGGCCGGGATGACCGTGTCCGCTATCGCCTGTCGTGCTGATTCCAGTAGTGCATCGGCATCGCTCTGATCCAGGGCGGAAATAAGCGCCAGTCTGTCTCTGAAAGCAGTGTAATAGACACTGCTCTCCGGGCCGTGGTCTGCCAGATCCCGGATTGGACCCATCGCACCTTGCAGGGCGAGTCGTGGTGCTACCATGCCGGCATCTTCCCGGGACTGCAGATTGTCGATCAACTGATAAATCTTGTCATCGATCGACCACAGGCGTGCGACGAAGTTTTCTGCATCCTGCCTGTCCTGAAGCGGATGCAGGTCGGTGAAGAAAAGCCGGGTCTGGTATTCGGCACTCCACAGCGCAGAGCTGATCGGATAGCTGAAGAGCAGATACTGCCGTTCGTTGGCCCTGTCCTGCAATGTCCACTGGTATGCGTCGTAGGACAGTCTGTCGGTTGAATCGAGTAAGTCGCGGTCATACTGCTGCAAGTTTTGCAGAATGACGTCGACCAGTTGGTAGGTGACGAGATCGTAGCTATCAGAGACATCCGTTAGCAGTGAGCTGTCGAGCCCAAAAGAGTCTTCAAGACCCAGTTCGATGATGGCTTCGGGATTCCGTCGCAGGAGCGCGCGGTCGGCAGTCTCGAAGAATACTGCCAACGGTAACCCCTGCAATTCGGCGGACAGCTCCGTAGCGATCGTAGTGTCTGGAGGGGTTGGTGACGGGGTCTCGTTACTCCCGTTCGAACCACCGCTGCTACTCGAACCACCACCGCAGCCGGTTAACCACAGCCCCAACAGAACCGTTAAGATCAGTCGCATGGCTTACGTCACCCAAGGACTCAAATGCAAATATCGATGCCCGTGTTAAAGCGACGAGTGAGCCCCTGATTCCCTCAATACTTTGATGAAGTTTGGAGCTGCCCGCAGCTTGAAACTTGCGTCGATGCGAGTGATTATGTGCCCTTACCAAGGCTGTGGATAGGAGGCGAGAGTGGCACTACCATCGGATTATTTCGAGCGCGTGTACGCCGGAGTGTTGGGCAAGGTTATCGGCGTGTATCTGGGACGCCCTTTCGAGGGGTGGACCTATGATCGCATCATGGAGCGGCTTGGTGAGGTAGATTACTACGTGCATGACAAGATAGGCGTGCCGCTGATCGTGACGGACGATGACATTTCCGGCACGTTCACATTTATTCGGGCCATGCCGGATCATGGCAATAGCATGGATATCACACCTGCACAGATCGGTCAGGCCTGGTTGAATTACATCATCAAAGAGAGGTCCATCCTGTGGTGGGGCGGAATGGGTAACTCCACTGAGCACACCGCGTTTCTGCGCCTGGAAGATGGCATCGAAGCCCCGCGGAGTGGCTCCAGAGAGCTCAATGGCAAGGTGGTGTCCGAACAGATCGGTGCACAGATATTCATCGATGGCTGGGCCCTGGTATCGCCCGGGGACCCTGAGCGGGCTGCCGATCTTGCTCGACGGGCAGCCAGTGTGAGCCACGACGGGGAGGCCATCTACGGCGCCCAGGTGGTTGCCGCCATGGAAGCGATGGCATTCGTTGAGTCGGATGTGGACAAACTCATCGACGTGGCGGTCACCCTTATTCCCAAAGACTCGGTCATCTATCAGCTCATTGCGGACGTTAGGGGATGGCACGCGGGGCAGAACGACTGGCGCAAGACCCGCAGCCTGATCGAGGCGAATTACGGTTACGACAAATACGGTGGCAACTGTCACATGGTGCCGAATCACGGGCTGATCATCCACGCACTCCTGCACGGCGGAGACGACTTCCGCGAGGCCCTTAAGATAGTCAATACCTGTGGCTGGGACACGGACTGCAACAGTGGCAATGTCGGCTGTCTGATGGGCATCAAGAACGGTCTGGCGGGGATCGATGCCGGTATCGACAGCGGTGCCGACTGGCGCGGGCCGGTGGCGGACCGCTTTTATATGCCAACGGCAGATGGTGGGCGCGCGGTGACCGACTGTGTCACTGAAGCGCTGGAGATTACAAATGTCGGGCGGGCACTGAATGGGGAGAGCCCACTCGTGCCCAAAGACGGAGCGAAGTTTCACTTTGAGGTGCCCGGCTCGGTTCAGGGGTTCGTGGTGGATGAAAGCGAAGGACTGGCAGATGGGGTCCGTCTGTCCAATGTGGCTGGTAACAGCAGCAAGGGTGAACGATCTCTCAAGATTGAGTTCGGGGCCGGCGTATCGAGGATATCATCGTCCACATTCGTCCCCACCAAGGAGATAGCCAAGTATTTTGAAACAAGGGGCTATGGATTGATGGCCTCGCCGAGGCTGCATCCTGGCCAGACGGTGAGGGTGGGGGTGCGTGGCGATGAATCCAATGCCAGCGGCGTGCAAGCCTGTCTGGTTGCCAACGTTTTTGGGGAGAAGGATCAGTTGGAGGTGATTCGCGGCCCGCAAATTGGCCTCGAAGGCAACGGCTATGCAGAGTCTGAGTGGCTCATTGAGGAGCAGGGCGGCCGACCAATCGCGACAGTAGGCATTGAAATCGACGGCACTTCGAACGGCTGTATCTACCTGGATTATTTGACTTGGGATGGTGAAGCTGACGTAACACTCACCAGACCTGAGCAAACGGGGACCATGTGGCGTAGAGCCTGGGTGCAGGGCGTTGATCAGTTTGGGGGCTACTACCCGGAGTCCTACCGGCTCATACAGAACCGTGGTACGGGTCTGCTTATGCAGGGAACGCGGGACTGGCGAAACTACCGCGTTACTGCGGATGTCACGCCCCACATGGTCAAGTCGTCAGGGGTGGCTGTCAGGGTCCAGGGCTTGCGTCGGTACTATGCCCTGCTGTTGGTTCGTGAGGGGAAGTTGCAGTTGGTCAAAGCCAAACACGAGCGCCAGGTGCTCAGTGAAATCGATTACAGTTGGGAGCCGGGATGCACCTATGAGATGACCCTTGAAGTGGAGGATGGTCACCTGCGGGGCTCTGTCAATGGAGAGTCGATGCTCGAGGCCGATGATGTAGATGAGGCCATGGGCGGAGGAGCGATTGCTCTCGTATGCGAGGAAGGTAGAACCGCCACACAAGTGGTGAGAGTAACGGGCCTGCCCCAAACAGCGTGATCGGTGTACCGCGAACCGCGATCGGTTAGAAGCGAAACTGACTGGAGGCATCCATGCTGCACAAAGCGCTACCACTGCTAACGTTAGTGTTATGTTGCCAATGGTCCGAGGCGGCGTCACTTAAGAGTCAGAGCAGCAGCGAAGACCAGGTGGACGTCATGGTCACCGTCTACAGCAACAACTATGGCCTGATTCGCGAAGTTCGCCGGTTGACACTGCCGAGAGGCGAAGTGGAGTTGGAGTTTCAAGACGTTGCCGAGCAGATCGATCCAACGTCGGTCGCCTTCAAATCCATCACCCAAGAGAACCAGGTGAGGATTCTCGAGCAGAACTACCGCTATGATCTGCTTAATCCAACTACGCTGCTCAACAGATATATAGGACGCAAACTGAAGTTCATCCAGTATCTGAGCGTGGACAACAGTGAGGTTAAACAAGAGAGAGAAGGGGTGCTGCTTTCTACCCAAGGCGGCACCATAGTCAGATTCGATGATGAGATCGAAATTCTGCCGCAGGGCACCATCTCGCTGGCTGAACTGCCCGAGGATCTGCTCTCCAGACCGACACTGATTTGGCTGCTCGAAAACGGTTACCAGCGGGAGCAACAGGTGGAGACCTCCTACCTCACCAACGGCATGAACTGGCATGCTGACTATGTACTTGTAGTCAATGAGGACGACACCCGTCTGGACCTGAATGGCTGGGTGACGCTCGATAACCGCAGCGGTGCCTCTTACCGCAATGCAGAACTCAAGCTGATCGCGGGAGATGTGAAGCGTGTCAGTGAGCCTGCGGTTCCGGAAGTGATGGCGCAACGCATGCAGAGGAGCGTTTCAGCGTTCGAAGCCCCGTTTCAGGAGAGACAGCTCTTTGAGTACCATCTATACAGCTTGGGCCGTCGCACGACTCTGGCTAACAACGAGACCAAACAGATGTCTTTGCTGGCGGGGCGTGGCGTCAAGGTCCAAAAGGGATTTTCAGTGAGGTCGGGCATCAACCCGTTTTCCGTGCAACCGAAGTTACCGGAAACCAAAGTGGCCGTGTCGCTGGAATTCAAAAACAGCGAAGATAACAACCTGGGTATGGCGCTACCAGCCGGTCGAGTACGGGTCTATAAGGCCGATACCGATGCTTCGCTGCAGTTGATTGGAGAAGAGCGCATAGACCATACGCCAAGGGATGAGAGTATCACGCTTCAGATCGGCAACGCGTTTGACATCGTCAGCGAACGAACGCAAACCAGTTTCCAACGTCGTGGCGACAGGAGTTCCCTTGTGAGTTACCGGATTCAGTTGCGTAACCACAAGGATGAAGACGTCACCGTCAAAGTCATCGATACTTTTCCTGGCGAGGTCACCATCATAAGCCAGAGCCGTGAATTTCGCGAAGCGGATGCCCGCAGCATCGAATTTGAGGTCGATGTGCCGCAACGGGGTGAGGAGGAAGTGAGCTATACGGCTTTGGTTAGCTGGTAAAGGCCACGTCAGTGAAGGGCTGTTCAAGCCTCACGAGAGTCCTACAGATCCTTCTACTTTGTATCGGTAAATCGCGTACCCAGCAGCCTTTAGCAGTACCGGCTCGTTACCCTTCTCTCAATTGGGCTTTGGCGCCGGCATGCCGATGTCTATGGGCTCGATCTCGAATTCCTTGAGGAGCTCTTTGCTGTAGCAGAGCTTTCCGGTAATCACTTTGCGGTCTGCAGTGATCAGCGCATGAGCAGCTTCTGCCACGCTTTCCACGGGCTCCGCCGCATCCAGATCCGCTTGGCTGTACTTGCGTGCAAACATCTGGCCCGGTGTTGCCACCACGCCATTCGGTGACAGGGAGTTTACGGAAATTCCGTGCTCGTGTATTTCCGCTGCCAAACTGGTTGTGTAATGCTCCAGGGCCGCTTTGGCCATGCCGTATACGGCCTCGTAGGACCGTCGGGTGAGCACCGTGAGCTTGGCGGCGACAGAGGAAATATTGAGAATGGAACCGCCTTCACCCCGTTCGATCATGCCGGGCAGCACCAGTTGGCACAGGTGGTGAGGGGCTTTGAGGAGGATTTCCATCATGCGGTCGTAGGATCGCTCTTCGTAATCCACGATATTGCCAGGCATAAGAATCGCGCCGTTATTCACCAATATGTCGATGCGGCCATACATATCCATGGTTGCAGCTACGAGATTCTCGCGTGCCTCCTTCTTCATCAGGTTGGTCGCCACACCGGTGGCTTCGCCGCCGGCCGCTTTGATGGCATCGGCAACGGTATCTATGGTCCCAGAAAGGCGCTCGTCTCGAACTTCCACGGTTCGAGCCGCGACGACGACCTTGGCCCCCGCGATGGCGAGACGGCGGGCGATGGCTTCGCCAATTCCTCTGGATGAACCGGTAACGATCGCTACTTTACCGCTTAATTCGCTCATGCTGCTCTCCTCGTTTTGCATAGCTGAAGGGGACCAATAATACTGCAAGCGGGCAAATCTAGGCAAGGCGAGCGCCGGCACTTACGTTCAGTCTGCAGCCTCACTTCGTCACCGGCAAGAGCCCAGGGCAGAGGACCGTGCACACCGCAGAAGAGAAAGGGGCGTTCGGCAGGACCAAGAACAGTGCGCGCTGCTGAAGAGAAAGGTGCGAAGCTATGTGATTATTCGGTATCATACGCCAGTCGCGCAGCAAGCGGTGTTTCCGATACGGCCTAGCGACGACCTTCTCTCCCCGGTCCGACGACTTGGGATTCACCGACGATCCGCGATGAGGATGATTTGTATGACGTTTGAATCCGTATTGACTCAGGCCCGCTCCGAGGGCCGCAGCCTCCTCAACGAGGTCGAGGCGAAGCAGCTTCTGCACGACGCCGGAATTCCCGTAACGATGACCGTGCTGGCGACTACCCAGGAAGAGGCCAGAACCGAGGCCGGGCGAGTCGGTTATCCGGTGGTCCTCAAGATCGTATCACCCGATATCGCCCACAAGAGCGATATCGGCGGTGTGAAGGTCGGCCTCGAAGACGATGCCGCGGTCACAGCGGCATTCGACGAGATCATCGCCAACGCCAAGAAAGCCGTCCCCGATGCCGATATCACCGGCATCGCCGTGCAGAATATGGCTACCGAGGGCACCGAGGTCATCGTAGGAATGACCACGGATCCCCAATTCGGTCCGGTGATGATGTTTGGCCTTGGCGGGATCATGGTGGAGGTCTTAAAGGATGTGTCTTTCCGCGTTGTGCCCATGACCGAACGGGATGCGGCCCAGATGATCGATGAGATCAAGGGCAGCGCAGTGCTCGACGGCGTTCGCGGCCAGCCGCCGGTCGACAAGGCCGCGTTACGAGAGGCAATCCTCAAGGTCGCAGACTTCGTCGAGCAGCACCCGGAGGTCCAGGAACTGGACCTGAACCCCATGATCGCCTATGCAGACGGCGCTATTGCGGTCGATGCGCGCATCGTGCTGTCCGCAAGTTAAGGGAGGGCTGCGGCATGGCAGTTCCAGGACACCGGCTCGACCGAATGTTCAACCCCAAGACGGTTGTCGTGATCGGCGACAAAGGCCCCGGCTATATGTGGCTCAACAACAACAAGCCCTTCAAGGAGAAAGGTGGGGCCCTCTATTCGGTGCAGCTCGATCCGAACGAGATCCCGGGTATAGAGAAGCTTGGCATCGAGAACTTCACATCGCTGGATGAGGTCCCGGGAGAGATCGATTACGCGGTAGTCGCAGTGCCACGCCCGGTGGCGCCCATCATCCTCAAGGGCTTGATCGACAATGGGGCGCATGGCGCCGGCTTCTTCACCTCCGGCTTCGCTGAAACAGGTGAGCAGGAAGGAATTGATCTGCAAGCTAAACTCACCGAGATGGCGCGCGACGCAAACTTCAACTTAGTTGGCCCCAATTGCATGTGCCTGTACCTGCCCAGGTCCGGCGTGCGCTTCAGCATGGATGTCCCGGTTGTCGACGATGGCAATATAGGCTTTCTGTCCCAATCCGGCACGCACGCCATTACGTTTTCGCTGGTGACCAATGCCAATGGTATGCACCTCAGCAGGTGCGTTAGTTTGGGAAACGCCATCGCGTTGGATATCCCAGACTACCTCGACTACATGACCGAAGACCCGGAGACGGAAGTCATCGCGATGTACGTCGAGGGGGTAAAAGACGGCAAGCGCTTCTTCAGTTCCCTGCGCAGCGCCTGTGCCAAGAAGCCGGTAGTTGTCTGGAAAGGCGGTCAGACGGAAGCTGGGGCGCGTGCGACCATGTCGCACACCGCTTCGCTGGCGGCGCCGCAGGCCATCTGGGAAGGCATGATCAGGCAGTGCGGTGCCGTGGCGAGCAACAACCTCGACGAAACCGTCGACGCCGTGAAGGCTCTCGCCCTGGCGAAGCGTCCCGCCGGTCGCCGCGTGGCGCTGCTGGCACAGACGGGAGGACAGTCGGTGTCCATTACCGATGCGTTCGCAAAGGGCGGCTTCGAAGTTCCGCGTCTATCCGAAGATAGCTACAAGCAACTGGCGGAGTTCTTCAACATCATTGGCGGCTCCTACCAGAATCCTCTGGATATGGCCGGAACGGTGCAGGGCAGGACCGAAACCCTCGATCGAATTCTGCGCATCGTCGATGCCGATGCAAACATCGACGCCATGGCGATCGAGGTGTCGGCCATGTTTGCGGCACGGCATTGGCAACGCAACCCGCAGGCGCTGGAGGAAATGCTCGACGCGCTGCAGAACCACGCCAGGAGATCGGACAAGCCTCTTGTAGTGGTGTTGCACCCAGCTCATGAAGCGGAGTATGTCGCGTCGATCCAGCACAAGTTCAACGAGCGTCGCATTCCCACCTACGCCAGCTTCGAGCGGGCCGCGGCGGCCTTGGACCGCGCGGCAGCGGCGGTCGGGGTCTAGGCGTCTATCGGAGTTAGCGCAATCCTGGCCACTGCAGTCTGCTCAGACTCGGATGGTTGAGCCCCAGCAGCAAGCATTTGGACGCCGTTCCGGTCTCAGTCATGTATGGGAGGAATGGCAGCCATGATATGCGAGGATGCGCAGTCATGAGAGAACAGATCCGAATAGCGGCCCAGATCGGGATTCTGGCGATCCTGGTGATCGGGCTCCCGACGTGGGCTGTGGAAGACAGGACCCCTATCGACATCGCTTCGCTCGGACCGCAGGTGGGAGAGGCGGTACCCGACTTCGCCCTGCCGGACCAAAATGGCGAACTCCACAGTCGCGATTCTATCCTGGGACCCCAGGGAGCGATCCTGTTGTTTCACCGTTCGGCCGATTGGTGACCATACTGTAAAACGCAGCTCGTGGAGTTGCAGGAGCGTCTGGTGGAATTACGCAGTTCCGGACTCGGTGCCGCGGCCATCAGCTACGACCCGCGCGAGGTGCTCGCCGATTTCAGCAGCCGTCGAGGTATCACGTTTCCGCTGCTGTCGGATGTCGACTCAGCGGTGATCAAGGACTTTGGTATTTTGAATACCGTCGTGGCCGAGGGTCTGGGCCCCGAGCGGAAGGACCCGGTCGTCGCTGCCGATGTGGCGACGTACGTGGCTGAATCCGGTTCCGATCGAGGGTGGGTCGGGATCCCGTTTCCCGGTACATTTCTTCTGGATTCCAAGGGGCGCGTGGCATCGCGCTCCTTCGAGGAATACTACCGGGAACGAATCACGACCTCGAACGTGCTGCTGAAGATCGGACAGGGACTGTCTCCCGTCGAAGCGACCGAAACAACGACTGCACACCTCAAGCTGACCGCCTACCCGAGCAACTGGAACGTATCCACGGGCGCACGGATTTCAGTGGCAGTGGAAGTGACACCAGACCCAGATATACATGTCTATGCGCCGGGCGCCGAGGCCATGGGTTACCGCGTGGTCGGTCTCAGGCTGGCAGCGATTCCGCACCTCCGCTTCGACGACCCGGTCGATTATCCGGAATCTGAAATCTACCACTTCAAGCCGCTCGACGAACGGGTACCGGTGTATCAACGACCGTTTACGCTATTGCAGGACTTGGTGGTCGGGGCAACTTGGCGGGCGGAATCTGCACTGGCCGGGGTCAAGGTGCTCACACTGACCGGCTCGTTCGACTACCAGGCCTGCGATCACGAAGTTTGCTTCCCTCCGGAATCTGTGCCGCTCTCATTCGCCCTGGACCTCGAATCTCACGATACCCGGCGGGCGAAGGGACGGTGAAGCCGTGCCTGCACCGAATCCAATTGAGCAGGCCGTGACCTGCCGGTGCAGGTGGATATAGACTCACTCGAGTTTTGTGGATATAAAGACTGACGGGAAGTGGAAGTCGGATTGCAGGATGCAGGCCGGAAGCACAGTTGCAGGATGATCGTTGCAGGACTATCCGAACATGGAATTGCTTGCAGACACCTGGTACCAGTTCAACCATCTATTCGATCGCCCCTCGGTTCAGCTGAGAGACGGTTCAACCATGCTTTCCGGAACCAGCCAGTTTTCCGGCAGCACGCTGCAAGCGGTCACCGGCATGGTGATGACAAATCGTTACAGACAGCCGGTTGAAGCACCCGGTTCTTTGAGCCGTTATCTGCAGTTGACCCTGCTGGATGCCGACAGCAGTGATGTCGATGGGCCGATGCAGCTTCCTGCGTTGTCATCGCGACTGTTGAGAGAGCAGGTGCTATACCTGGCGGAAAGCACCTATGCCTACGACGTCCTCATCAGCAACAGTGAACTGACCTATTCTTCAAGGGGCGCCGTCTGTGTTTGTCTGAGGCTGCAGGACGACCGAGCAGATATGAGCTTGCTGAGCAAAGAAAGGGAAGTCCAAACGGCTTATCAGAGGGGCTTGCTGGATGAAGTCGGCAGGTCCAAGGCGAAATTCAGACTGAACATCAAGCCGATGATGCGTAACTTGACCGCGCTGCGTGACTCGGGTTACCTTCCGGAAAATGCGTGGCAGGTCGACGTGGTCTTTGGCTACTGGGAGGCAGAGGGTGCAGATGAGTCGAAGAGTTCGCCCTTTGGGTCCGGTGACAGTTCAGTTCTGCTTGACGAACTGCAGGTCCAATTCAAGCAGCAGACGCGTCCAAGAGGTCTAAAGGTTAGCGATCTCCTAAGCCAATCCCGCCGTTAGCGCGCCAGGACCGGGATCACGTTACAGACTGTCGAAGACGCCTTGGCACATCAATCGCCGGCCACCGTTGATTGGGGAAGACGATCAGAAGGCCTGCTCGGAGCTGGGGCTATCATCCGATGAGATCCAGTCACTAGACGAAGCAGGTGTGATCCAGATGAACGGTGTTTGAGAGAAAGACGCCTTTGACCGATTCCTACTGACATCGATTGGAACAACAAAGAGAAGAGATCGTATGGCAAATCGACGAGCAACTACATTAGGTCAACTAGAGGCGCTGCAGAGCAAGATGATAACGGCCGAAGGAGTCGGCAAAGGTTTGTCACACCGGTTGCGGCCCAGTGATGTAGTTATCAGCCCCTATGCCAAATGCGGAACCACGTGGATTCAGCAGATCGTTCACACCCTTCGAACGAGGGGTGATGAGGACTATGATGACATCTCCCGTGTGGTTCCTTGGATCGAGACTTCTTCAGACCTTGGTATTGATCTGAGTGCCGAGCAAAAGGCGCATCCGCGTGCGTTCAAGAGCCACCTGCCGTGGGGCATGGTACCCAAAGGAGGCAAGTACATAACTTCGATCCGTGATCCAAGAGATGCATTTGTGTCGATCTGGCTAACAAGGATAAATTCGACGATCTGTTGATGCGCGAACGCAGCGAGACCGTCTGCAACTTACCCCGTGGCGGTGATTCAGCCAAAGTCAGAAAGGGGCAAGTCGGTTCTCATCGGGCCGAACTCTCGGAAGAGGTCATCGCAGAGATGGATGAGGTATGGGATGAAGAGATAACTCAGACTCTGGGCTTTCCCGACTATCAAGCATTGCAGCACAGCTTGGCGTGAACCACGGGTACGGTGCCCGGCGACCGTAGAAACCCCACGTTTATAAGCTGCGGAGACGCCGAATATATGGCCCGACGGTAACGCCAGCTGTATTCTCCGACCAATTCCGTCAAGTTGATCTGCGTCATATTAAGGCAATCTGCAAACAGTTAGATTTGAAGTCATCTCTGTTATAGCGATGACGATTGGCTGTTATGGGGTGCAGAAAGACTTTACAGTGTTCAGCAGCAGGGCGCTGGCGCGAGTTGATGGCAATCACGATTGTCACAGGCCTGCTGCTCAATGGCTCTGGGCAAGCTGTGGCAGCGGAATTCGATCCCGCTTGGCTTAGCCAGTCCCGCCAGCAGCTGCAGATCCATTTCGATGCAGGTGAATATGCCGTCGGGATGCGGACGGCCGAGCGCATCGTCGAGTGGCAGGACAGTTCATCAGTGAGTGCTTCCTACGAGCACGCCAACGACATCCACAACCTGGCTGTCCTGTTGCAGCAAGCGGGAAGGCTGGCGCGAGCGGAGCAGAGTTTCAAGCGCAGCATCTCCATGATAGAAGGGGTAGACGGAATCTACTCTCCCCTGCTGGTGCCGAGCCTGAATCACTTGGCCGTATTGTGTTATCTAACTGACCAATTGTCTGAGTCACTGGACCTGCTGCGGCGATCACAGCACATCACTCAGCGCAGCGACGGGGTCTACTCCCTCGATCAGCTTGAGGCGGTCTCCTGGATCAGCAAGGTGCTGGTCGCTGCAAACAAATCGCCCCAGGCGGACGTGCAGGAAAGACTCTTCTTGCGCATCCACGAGGAAAACTTCGGCGCAGATGATGCCCGTATCCTTCCCGCAATGTCCAGATTGGGCGACTGGCTGCAGATCAGCGGCCAATACCGTGAAGCCCTGCAGGTCTATCGTCGTGCGGTCACTGTCATAGAAGGGAACGACGCCATTTCGGCGCTGCAGGCGGTGCCTCTGTTGAGGGATATGTCCTCGAACCTCTATCTCATGGAGGTCTGCTGCCCGTCCGAGCCATTGCGCAAAGCCGTGGATATCGTCGTATCCGATCCCACCACCGATCCGCTCGACGAAGCACAGGCGATGATCCATCTGGCTGACATGCATCTGCTGCGCGCGCGCGGCCGCAAGGCCAGAAACCTCTACAAGCAGGCCTGGCGCAAGCTGGCGCAGGCCACCATTTCAGGCCAAGGCTCCGCTCTCCAACCATCGAGACTGAATTTCGATGATCCTTCGCCTATTGGCTTGGTCGGGGCAAGTGCCGTAGTGGAGGCCTATCGGAGAGTCAAACCGGGTGGCAAGCCGTCCAATATGAACCCAGGGATCAGGAGCGTCCAGATGGGAACTACCGATCAGCGGGAAGAATCGAATACCACTCCTGCGGATTCGGTCGAAAGGGTTCTGATTGGCACGCCACTGCAGGTTTGCTATGCCCATGTTGTGAATCTGGTGCCTAGAAAGCGGAGAGACAAGATCGACAGCTACTACGTAGAGCTTGATTTTTCCGTCAATCCCAATGGCAAGGTGGTAGGCATCAAAGTAGATGACACCAATTCGCCCTGGCGTCTGACTGGGTATGTCAAGAATCTACTCAGCAGCATGCGCTATAGACCCCGCATGAAGAACGGGGAACCCGTGAAGACCGATCACATGGCGCTGCGGCAGACGTTCAGGCCAACCGAAAGCCACGTTGCGATCAGCGAGGTGAAACCCAGCACCTCTGCCACAATCCGTGGCTGCATGATTGCCGGTATCTGACCCATTGCCTTTAATCTAGTGCCTCAGGCGATGGCCTGTCACTAAATTGTGTAAACTACCGTGTCAGATACCTGAAATGGCGTGCGCCGATGAGAGTGGTTTGTTCAGTCCTGATACTGCTGGCTTCCCTGGCGGAATCCCGGGCACAGGAAGTCCTGTCAACGGATCTCTTCTCACCCGGTAGCAAACTGGCCACCGTTCAATTTGAGGGTGAGCTTGCTTTTGATTTTAGCGATGCACACATCAAGCAGCTCAGTCATGTGGATTTCCTACCCGATGGCGCTCCGGCACTGCCGATCCTGGCAGTAACGCTCATAGCCGATGGGCAAGACCTGATCCCCGTTTCTCGGGGACTTAGGACTACTGATGATCCGGTGTGGGATTATTTCATCAGCCCCGGCAAATCCTGGCAGGAGGGGAGCGCCTCGCTTGCCAGCCTTCCGCTCACATTGATTTATCGGCCCACGGGTTGCACCCACAACGGACTGATACGATTCAGATACAGTGCCACAGAAGTCACCGACGCCCGAATCCTGATGGGACAAGAGACTTGCCACTTTCTGCGTGCTGACATTTCCGGTCGAGGCAAAGTCACATATCGACAGTCTAAGCTATCCGAGACGAATGAGATTCGCACCGCGTGGCGCACGGAAAAGCGAGCGCGTCTGCGGACATTCTCGCTGGATGAGTTTGCAGTGGATCATCCGGCAGTAGACATTGATCTGTTCAAGACAGGCTTGCCCACCGATCATGACCTCTCTACGTTTGGCTTCTACTACATGGGTAAGCACTACAATGCCGGTTGCATGACGCGCCACGGTCCATATCCATACTGCGAGCAGATGCTGATGACCTCCTTTTCAACAGCGAAAACGGCATATGCCGCGATCGCGCTGATGACGATGGCGCAAGAATTCGGTGACGAGGTCTACGATGCGACCATCCTATCGCTGCTGCCCGAGGCCGAGAAGGCAAAAGGAAGGTGGCATGATGTGACCTTGAATCACATCGGTGATATGGCAAGTGGGAACTTCAGCAATAGCAGCCCCATGGCGGACCCGGGCCCCGGTAGTTTCTACATGGACTTGGATCGTGATGCCAAGCTGGCAGCGGCGTTCCTGTGGCCGAACGCAAAACCTGCTGGCGAGCAATTCGTCTACCAGACTGCGGATACGTTTATTCAAATCAATGCAATGGACGCATACTTGCAGAAACAGCATACAGACTTCACGGATTCTTTCGATTACCTGGTCGCACGCGTACTGAGCCCCCTAACCGTACAGCCTGAAGTGTGGTTCAGCCGCCGAACTCGAGACGATGGCACTGCAAATAGTGGTACCGCCTTTGGCGGCATGGGCATGTGGTGGACTGCCGATGCGATCGTCAAGGTTGCGCGGCTCATGTTGCTGGATGATGGTGTGATTGATGGCAAACAGGTACTGCACCCCATGGCCCTGTCTTCGACAATGCAGAGAAACTCCCAAGACCGCGGAATGCAGATGGGCTTTCGCGGCTACATGTATAACAATAATACTTGGGCGCTCCCGGTGCGCGATCTTGGCGAACAGTTTTCATGCGATCCCTATGTCACCCTGATGAGCGGGCTGAGTGGTGTACGCGTATTCATGATGCCCAATGGATTGATCTTCTACTACTTCAACGATGCCCAAGCGTTTCCCACCATCGAAGCGATACTGGCAGCGGACAAACTGGAAGCGTTCTGTAAGGCGGACAGTTGAACGGGATTATGAGCGTTTGCCCGTCATTCAACCTGGTTCTTGCGGTTGGCCTGGAACCACTCGTAGAGTTCAGGATTCTGATAGGTTTCCGTCCAGGAGTCGTGATCTGCATCTGCGTAGACAGTGAACTTTACCTGACATCCCGCTGCCCGCAACAGGCGTACTGATTTCACCGTATCGGCAATGGAGATAACTGGGTCCATTGCACCATGGAAACACCAGATGGGAATACGCTTGAAATTCGGCAGCTTGAGCACGGTAAATGGCGCGCAGATAGGAGCTACCGCAGCAAATCGCTCTGGATACTCATTGGCAAGCATCCAGGTGCCACGTCCGCCCATTGATAGACCTGTTAGATATATTCTGCATTCATCCACTTTGTATCTCTCGATTATTTCTCCTAACAGCTCGTCTAAAGTGCGCGGGTCCCATGTCTGATTCAGAGAACACTGCGGACAAACGATAATAAATGGAAGATTCAGCCCCTCTTCGATGTGCCTCGGCAATCCCGTGACCTTCAGCAGATCCAGATCGGACCCTCTTTCACCGGCGCCGTGCAGGAACAGTATCAGGGGATAGTCGTTGCGTCCGTCCGCTGCGTAGCCATCTGGCAGATAAAGAAGATAGCTGCAGTTCACTTCTCGCCTGAGCACTTTTGAGAAAACTTGGTCAGATGATTGCACGACTCGATGGCCCTCGGGCTGAATGAAGATGCGGACAATGATACCGTCGATGTACCATCGAGTTCGACTCATCGGATAACACAGACATTAAGTTCTCAAAGGGGGCTGTTGCTCGTCGACTGGCGGATGCCGGGAATGAATGGAAAGAGAAGCCGGTCTGTTGCCCCGGACGCGCTGGCCCTGCTGCAGGAGATCCCGCCGGCGCTAGCCAGGCACAAACGCTTGCTCTCTGGTTTCCTGCAGCGAAATTGCCTCCGTAGGACAAACCACCGCACATAGGCCGCAACCCATGCACTCGTCTGCAGCGATCAAGGTATTGTCCTCCATCGTTATCGCATCGAAGTGACATCTGTCGAGGCATACTTCACAGTCGGTACAGCGATCGGAGTCGAGTACCGCTGTAAAACGGCTGGGTGCAGCGAAATTGACGTCCGCTGTTCTGGGACCAGGCCAGGCGATGCAGCAATCTTCGCAGCAATTGCAGATGATGTGTCCCAGGCCGCGTGAATTGCCGACCATGTGCACCAGACCCTCCTCCTCGCAGTGCTCGAGGATGCCGATCGCTTCCGTCTTGCTGATGCCTCTACCGCTGCCACGGTCCAAAGTGTAATCCGCCGCCTTGTCCACCTGAATGCATACTTCCATCGGTTTTTCACAGGGAGCACCCTCAACAATCCGGCAGGGACAGTTGACCACTGCCAGGTTGCGTGCCTTGGCGACAATCTGCTTGACGTCTTCAAAGGGTGCGATAGTCGTGTCCGGTTCAAGAGCGACATTAACCGGAACGACCCGCATCGACGATTGCTGCATTCTCGACTCAAGGCGCTTGTGGTATGTCAGGAATTCGTTCTCCTGGTATTCGCGCCACAGCTCCAAAAAATCCTGATCGACATCCGGAGCCAGGACGCTGGAATCATGAAATTGTAGTAGTGCCCTGACACGGTAGTAGCGCGTGCCGCCGTTCGCATCTGGCTTGGAGGATTTGAACAGCAACCCCTTCTTGAATAGCGGATCCACCATCTCGCCAACATCATCGGCCCCAAGCCCTGCCTTGTCGGCAAGCTCGACAGCCGATGCAGGAGGCGATGCAGCCAGAATGACTTTCGCTTCATCTTCGTTGGCAATCATCTGAAAAAGGCGGGGTACTCTGGGGGAATCCCCTGCACCGATTGCCTCAGCCAGTTGTGTATAGACGGTTTCTTGCGCCATGGCTATCCCCTTGAGTTCTTTTTACAGCTGAGCAAATGTAACTCAAACGGGCGGATTTGTCCGCAAAAACAGTGGGGTTATGTTGGCCTCGACACAGTTGATGTGCGGGGAGTTTGGGAGTGGTGCGCTGTCGTAGCAGTCCGGATCAGCCCATCTCTTCGACCAGCTGGCAAGCCCTTCGCGCGCGCTGCATCATCTGCTCGTAGTAGGTATCCATATCGATATCTGAACTGGCGATCCCGTCGAGTCCGCGTTTGTAGACTCCCTGGACGATCCCGACGAGGCGGAACAGGTTGTAGATGACGTAGAAGTTCCAGTTCTCGATGTCGTCGCGTCCGGCCAGTTCGCAGTAGCGCAGCCGCCACTCGTCCTCGGTGGGGATTCCGAGTTCGGCCAAGTTGTCGATGAACGGCGCGAATTCAACGTGGGAATAGGCGGCGTGATATGACAGGTCTCCCAGCGGATGACCAAGGGTGGACAACTCCCAGTCGAGTACAGCCACGATGCGCGGCTCCGATGGATGGATGAGCACATTGCCGATGCGGTAATCGCCGTGGATCAGTGTGGTCTCGTCATCCGTTGGGATGTGATGCGGCATCCACTCGATCAGTTGTTCCATGTCCGCGATATGTTCGGTCTCCGATGCACGGTACTGTTTCGTCCAGCGGTCTATCTGGCGGGCGAAGTAGTTTCCCGGCCTACCGTGCCGCTCGAGACCTACCTCGATGTAATCGACGCGGTGCAGGGTGGCGAGAATGCGGGCAAAGTCGTCGTAGATAGCACGGCGTTCGTCAGGTGTGAACGTCGCCATTTCCGATTTGCTGACGCGACCCTCGATCATCTCCATGACATAGAATTCCTGCCCGATGATCGAGGCGTCGTCACAATAAACGTGCATCTTGGGTACCGGCACGCCACTGTCCCTGAGGGCGTGCATAACGCGGTGTTCGCGTTCCACCTGGTGGGCGGAAGGCAGCAGGTTGCCGGGCGGTCGTTTGCGTAGCACCCAGCGGTCGTCGTGGGATGTCAGCAGAAACGTTGGGTTGGAAGTACCACCAGAGTATTGCTGAATATCAAGGTCACCACGGAAGCCCGCTAGCTCTCGCTGCAGGTATTTTGCCAGGGCTGCCTCGTCGAAACGGTGTGCGTCGAGCACAGGGGTCAGTACCGGCTGGTCATCCTGTTCTTCTTGTTCTTCCATCATCTGTTCCTTGGGTTTCTGTTTCGAAGCCGACGCCGTGGACTCTAATACGTGGTAATGATAGCGCCATACCGGGGTCGGAAGAATGGGCAACGCCTATGCTCATGCAAAAAGAATATGTGACGGTAGCTCATCTCGGTTTGATTCACGTGCCGAGGCCCTTATGTAGTGATTCTGACGATATGCCGCCTGAAGGGGGCTGATATCGTGCCATGGTGATCATATATCCGTGATGTGCATATATATCGTCTGCACGTGAGAGATCGACTACCCTACCCAGAGTGGATTGCCTGCCCTTGAGACGGGCCCCGATTCGTGCCGCTCCCTCTCGCTGGTCGCCACAGTAGTTCCGTTAGGTAGGCCATGTCGGATGGCCAGTATGTACTCAATGCCACGACGGTGTCCGATGACGGTGATGCGGACAAGATGCGCGGACGGTGTGGTCACGACTGGTGGCTCTTCGATACCGACGGCAATAACCGAATCAGGGATTTGAGGCGGCACGAGTCCGTGCTGGACGTGGGAACGGTTTAGCGATTCCGGTAGTTGCCCCGCGGTCACAATTCATAACTATTCAAGCCCACGAACGTACCGCAGTTTCTTCTACTCAGCGTCCGCATAAGAACGGAGAAATTGATTCCGGTTCTACGGTCCGGAACCCGATAGTCAAACTGGACGGGAAACCCCACCGTGTGGATCCGCACCATGCAGTTTCCGTCTTCATCCTTCCTGTTGATTCTGTCCACAACATCGACAACTCTCTGTATGGATCGGCCACTATACTCATCGCCGAATACATAGAGACTGATCTTCTTGTCAGGCGAGTAATAGGTTGAGATGGCTGTTCTTATCCCCTCCACGGGACTGCTGTTGCTGAGTACATTCCAGGTCTCCAGCATTCTGATGATTGCCTGCCGTCGACTTGGCGTATCTTGAATCCACTGTCCCGTGTACTGGGGAAACATATACCTGCCCATATCACTCAGCACCTGGATGCCCTTGAGTCTCGGGTAAACGTCCAGCACCTCCTGCAGCTTTCGCACCACCAGCGGCCAGGCATTGCCGAACATGCTACCGGATGTGTCGATGATGAATATCACGTATTCGCTGTCAACGGGTATTCCACCGACGGTATTGTCCTCCTGATTCTTCTTATACTCGGCTAACAGCCGTTTCATCTCTTCGGTCAGGGACTGTTTGGCCGTGGCCAGTTTCTTCTCTATCTCATTAGCCAGAAACGTGGTATCCACGGTAGTCGTGTGTCGCTGCTCTAGCTCGGCAAGATTGCCCTGAAGTGCCTCCAGGGCGTGTATGTCATCTTCCAGGGTGTCCTCCTTTCTTATCATCTCCCGGCTCAGCGTACGCGATTCACCCCTGATCTCTACCAGCTTCAGTTGCAGTTCGGCCAGGTAGGAGGTGAGTTGTTCGATGGTCTCTTCGATAACGACCGGCTCGAACACCTTGGTCAGCACCAGCATCAGAATCAGAGCACCGAAACCACAGCTGATGACGTCCAGGAAGGAAAGACTGATCCCCTCTATGTCTCTTCGCTTACGCATTTACTCTCTCATCCGTTAATCGGTTCTCAAGGCCAGTCATCGGAAGGGCTCAGGAAGGAGCCAGCGGTGATCTGGGCAAGGTACCAGAAGTTGGGCGCGGCCAGAGGATCCCCATCCATCGGCATCAGGATGACGTTTACCGGCACGTCGGCGGGCAGCAGTTCAAGACTCTCTTCAAAAAAACGCTCCCTCTGTTTGCCTGCCACGGTTGTTCCTTTGGGAGGCGAGTCACCCTGGGTCGGCAAGCTGTCGGTGATCAGGTAGACGTTATCCGGCTGCGGTGATAGCTGATTGATGACCGCAAAAGCGCTGTGCAGACTGGTGCCGCCTGCAGGAACCACCTCCTGCAGATGGTCCACCGCCAGCTTCAGCTTGCTGCCTTTGACCAATTCCAGCCACTCACCGCCTGAGTCAGGAATGGTTGGCGTCGCTGCGGTGTTGAACGTGTAGAGCTGAAAGAATCCCGTATGGGGAATGTTGGCGGTCAGCCACTCGACGGTGCGAATCGCTCTTTGCCACTTTTCGGCGCGAATCTTCTGCTCATCGGGTAGGTTCCTTCTGCGAATCACGTTTACGATGGTTTCATCCAACATGCTTGCGGATGCATCCATCAAGATCAGTATGTACTCGCCGCCGATCTTTATGCCGGTGAGGTACTGGCGATCTCCTTCACCGCTGAAGGTCTGCACGCTTCGACCGGCAAGTTCGTTGGCTTCCAGGCTGCCCTTCAGTTGTCCTGTTTCCTGTTCGAGTTCCTTCAGTTCATCCTTCAACTTCTGGATATTCGAATCGTTCTCCGTCTCGTTGCTTTCGAGTTCCGCAATCTCCTGCTGAATCTCTTTGATCATCTGGATTAGCTGAGCTATCTCTATCTCGGTCACTTCGATCTGATCATCTGTTTCCTTGATCGTGCTGCGTAACTCGACCACTCTCTCCTGGTCGCTCTCCACCTCCAGTTCGATCTTATTGACCTGCGCCAGCAACTCCACGCTGAGCTCCTGCGATGTGACTTCAGTCGAGTGATGAATGACGATGAAGATCAGAATGACCGCGCCGAACCCACAGGACATGATGTCCAGGAAGGACAGGCTGTAGACCGTGAATTCTCTCTTACGAACCATGGCTGTTTACGACTGAGATGAGGATGAGTTTCTCGGTACCCAGTTGTATTTCATCACCCGGCTTCAGTTCCGTTTGCACTTTGACCGCTTCGCCGTTGATAAGCGTGCCTTCGCTGCTGTGATTGTCAAGGAACACACCTCTGTCTCTTCTGTAAACCGTGCACTGCGGCTGATCCGTATCCAGCGCGATGCCCGGGGCAAAGTCGCTGTCGAGTTTGATGGCGTCATTGATGGGCAGAGCCCTATGGCCATGCAGTATATGGGTTGCATACATGGATTCCGTCGGAGCAGAGGGTACGACCGTCAATGGATGCGACGGACCCTCCTCAGATGGAAGCGTGGTGACATGGGTCAGTGATTCTCCTTCAGAACGGATGTCTGCCAGGTGCTTTAGAATTCCCTTGGACACGGCGTGCTGTTCCAGCACCACTACGTCGCAGTTGGTCAGCAACGTGAGGGAATCGAGCAGGCCCGGAAAGCCGCGAAATCGATGGGAAACACAAAGCTGTACTCGTTCGTCTCCTGCCGTTCTGGCTCGGAGCTGTTGCACGATTTGAGGGTAGATCTCAGTGCAGGCTTGCAGGAGTTGCTCTCCCGAAATGGAGACTGAGTGGGTCACGTCTCCCAACGATAATTCAAAGGCGTTAGCGGAATTCGCATCGCAGTTTTCAATCCACTCGGTTAACTGATCAAACAGGATTTGCTCGCTTTCCGCTTGGTGCATCGGATCATATCGGTTGGTGTTTATAAACTGCTGGGCGATGATCTGCGCCCATCTGTCGAACAGCTTGTACAGCCCTGTCTCCGATACCGTGGTGATGGCGGCTCGTCGCAGTTGAATGCCTCGTTCTAGTTCCGACAGGACGATGCGATGCAGTTGGATATCCAGGTGAAAGATGCGTCGGTAGGGTTGTTGTTCGCTCACTGCAGCAGTGGCAGCATCCACCAATCCCCTGACCGGTATACCACACTCCTTGGTCAATCCGAGGAGCAGCCCCAACTGCTCCTTGTCGTAGGTGCCTGGAACAGACAGGATCACTTCATCGACCTGGCTTTTGATCTCTTGCCAGAGTTCGTCCAGATGGGCGAAAGCCAGGTCGGCGTGATGGCGGATCCTCTCTGAACCGTTGGGCAGAGGATCCAGGTTCAATTGGTCCCAGAAACGGTTGTTGGTCCAGCGGGGAAGCCGTCTGGCGTTTCTGATGGCCTTTTCTCCAAGCAGGAGGCTATCGCCGTCCAATACTGCATATCCGGGACTTAGGATGACTGGATTAGCACCGACTGACACCTGTAGTCCGGTGTCGCTGATATCGAAAATTCCAAGTGACAAATCAGATCTCCTCGCGTGTTGGCTTTAGTCTTCGCTTGATTGTTTAACTCTGTAGGTTGCGCACCAGTCTGGCGTCGCAGTAGTTTTCGGAATCCAGAACCAGCCGCTCCTGGGCCAGTTGTAGCTGATGCATCAGAAACATCACCAGTATGCTGATGAGGAGGGCTACAAAAGTAGAATTGAACGCGATCCCCAGGCTCTGCGTGACGCCGGCAATGTCTCCCTGCACGGCTTGGTGTGCCTGGCCTAGCGCCTGCCCGATGCCTCGCACAGTGCCCAGAAAACCGATAGAGGGGATTGCCCAGGCGATGTAGCGGATCATGGAGAGTTCGGAGTCGAGTCGTTCCGACTCCGAATCGCACACTGCTCTGAGCGCATTGGATACATCCTGAATGTTGCGGGTGGAACGAAACCTGTGCAGGGCCGTTAGCAGCGCGCGCGGCAACAGATACGTCTGATCGACGTCGGGCAGCGCCTGTATGGGCCTGGAATAGTCCCGGGCATCTTCGGGCAGAATGCTGGTGCCCTGATTGACGGGAATCAGGTCCATTTGCAGCATCTTGCGTTCCTGAACCGCTATAAATGCCTTGTGCCCCATAAGTGCGATCGCCCACAGCATCAGGATAAAGCAGGATTCCTGTTCGAAGTCGCGAATGACAACGTAGACAGATCGTTCCGGGACATATTCCGGGTTGGTATTGATCTGAATGGCCTGTTCCTGCAGTACTGCGTTGGCGTTGGGCCTGATCACCGATACGTAGACCGCATGGGTGATGATGACAGCGATGATGAGAGAGAAGAGTTGGTAGATGAATTCTATGGGGATCGCTCTTTTCATGTTTCTTCCAGATAGTTGAATATCATGTAGGGTGAAGGTGCCGATGGTGACGGGTCAGATATCGACTGGGTAAGCTACCGAATTGTCGGCCGTAATATCCTCGCTTGGACGGAAATTCCTGGATGTCACAGTACGCCTTCTCGTAGCTGGTCGGGCCGACCGGGGTTCAGTGGCTGTCGCTCCTTCGGGTGATTCATCGCTTTCGG
>CEPV01087170.1_pt1 | contig 23634 bp, 7 predicted proteins | sample 530451 | NCBI WGS metagenome assembly CEPV01 (sample SAMEA2620097, study PRJEB7988) | marine metagenome | isolation source: saline water (ENVO:00002010), including
GGCGCCGATGGTACGGACGCAACGGCCGTACCACTGCCAATACTGGAAGGGCACAATGGTGACCATGGCATGGTGATGGCCTATGACGTGCAGGCAGCCTACAACGGCGACAGCTTTTTCTGGCGCGTATCCTATCGCGGCAATGAGGGCAAGCGACATCAGTACCTGCGCTATACGGGTGGCGCCTGGCAAAAGGAAGGTGGTGACAGACGTGATGCTCAAGCTACGATTGATGGAGACGTCGATCAGGGCGATATGGGCGTACTGTCAACCATTTATGAGCAGCGCACGACGATCATGGTAAGTGATCCGCTGCGAGCTGAGTCAGCACCCGACTTCGATCTGTTCGGGTGCTTCCTGACCTGCCATGACGACAGCCGGCACATGCCACAATGGACAGAGGCCAATGGGCACGATGGAAAATACGTTATGCCTGCAAATGCAGGAGCCGAAGGCGATATGGTCGCCGACCTGTGGCACTGGCGGGGCGCCAGGAGTAATCCTATTGGGCGTGCCGATGATCAATGGATCAAGACCACCGACTTCCCCGGCGGGGGCGGCGGCAATGTGGCCGGTGACGGGTCTGACAATGGCGGCCGCAAAGGTGATGGTGGCCAAAGCGTATTCTTCAATCAGAGCATCACAGGTGGCAATCCTGATTACATGCTTGACCCCACATCTACCTTTGGTGACTTCAGTTTTGCATGGGCAGATTTCTGGAAGACACCTTTCTACTACATGAGCCTGCCTGCAGCGGAGCAACTTGGCCCTACTGCGCCGAACCCGGTGGCATTGGCCTGGGCCGACGTCATGGGTTACACGGCAGCTGAAGGTGATACAGTGCCCAGACGTATACTTCGTCCCGGCGCAGGTAGTCGTGCAAACATCACCGCGCTCGGTACATCGTTTACGCCACAGTCTGCTGATGGCACGCTCGGAGTTTGGAACGTGCAAATGCAAAGACTGCTCGACACCGGTGAAGTAGACGATGTGGCGCTAGTCGCCGGCAATACCTACGATGTGGGCTTCGAAGTGCATCTCTGGGAATACACGACCCGAGATCACTATGTGTCCTTTCCGCAGACGCTTAGCCTGGGTGTAGCTGGCGCAGATATCGTGGCAGTTGACATGGTGGCCACAGTAAATGGACCTGCAACAGGCAGTTCGATGCTGCCGGACTGGAATGCCATTCCTGCAACGCGTATCTGGCTGTTTCAGCCAGGCATCAACAGCTATGATTTCCTGTCTGGCGCCAACGCTGCTGCAGCTGTTGTATACACAGATCCAGTGACGGGCCTTGCCGTTGACCAGACCCACGGCGGAGCTGGGGCAGTGGCGGGCAGCACCAATGCATGTACGGATTGTCACACCGTACGAACTGGCGATCCGGCGCCCCCAGTGCTTCCTGGAGGCTCAATGGAGGCCTTGGCGGGCCTGCGTGGCGGAGTCTGGACGGATACACCTGTCGATTAGCGGATCGAGTAGAGCAGTCGGCGTTTAGCTTTACCTAACTGACGCGGTAGTGTTGGCCTACCGTTGGAATCCATCAAGAACCCCCGGCTTGCCGGGGGTTTCTGTTATGCACGTTGATCTCCGGTATTGGCGATCAAGCAAACGAGTAGACAGGGTGCTGGTTCCAGCGCAGGTGGGCTTGATGCGTACGCACTACCTGCGAGCGGCCCTGAAACCCAACAGTCGTTCGATCAACTCCCTTTCGTCCTGCTGCAGTACTTCGAGACACTGGCTGTGACCCTCCAGTATGGCCCGCATGGCTAACTCAGTTTCCTCGCAGACATCCGCCAGCGTTTCAATGGCCGCACGCAGCACCGCCTGGATCTCGGTAATCCCGGATGCTTGATGCTCGCTGACCATATTGACAAGGCCATGGTCAGATTGCAGCGGCACGTCTCCTTCTCCGATGGGACCCAGATTGTTAAGTTTCGTCAGAATATACTGACTGCGTTCCGCGTACGGCAAGTCCAACAGTGTCTGGCACGATACCGGTTCACCCAGGATATAGTCCTGTTGCCCCAGTTCATACGGAAATTCCAGTTTGTGCACTAGGCTTGTTGGCGGCAAGCCACCAACCAGTTTTACTGGGACGATGGGCAATTCGTTGTTAGTGGCCAGATCGATCATGACTGAACTCAGTCTGCCGACCCTATCCCCTGCCTGGTGCGATCTGGTACCTTTCGGGTGAACCAGCAGCGATGCCTTTTCGGCGAGTGATTCGCGCGTATATTGCTGCAGCGATTCGAGCATGGCGGCCTGGTTTTCTCTGTCAAAAAAGAGCATGCCCAAACCGCTTTTTCCTGCCAGGGATAGTTCTGTCAGACGATAGATGTCACCGATCCAGGAGTCCAGATGCTCTTTTTTCGCGATGGCAGCGGCATTGGTCTTGGACGTGGCTGAGATAAGCCCCAGGAACAGGAAGGATTCAACTCCGGTCTGGTGATTGGCCAAATAGATGACCGGTCGCCCCTGCATGCCGGCAAAGGCTTTCGGGTCGGCAATAACAAGACGTCTGACGTGATTGCGCACGAGGCCCGCGCACAGATCGTGTATGAACTTGTGCTGTCCGCCGGATCTGGTTATCCAAGATTCCCTCACCGCCCGCCAATCAAGTTCGGCGGGAGCCCCGGATGTAACCGTGACCGTGCCTTCCTGCTGCTGCACTTGGAGCGGCAGTTCGTTTAGGGGTAGATTCGCACAGCGCCCGGCACGCTCATCATAGCTGCTAAAGTAGGGATGAATTCTGGTATGTCTGGCTATCTGTTCGGCCACACAGACACGCATCGTTAGGTCTGTCTGCAGCCCGCCTGCGTCTCTGTCGTGGTTGTAGATACGAGCGACCGTTCCGGCAAGCCAGTCGGTTGCCACGACGGTCTCCTTGTCCAGCTCCGCTTCGCCTTCAGTCAGCTTGCTGAGGGTAAGCTCCGGGACGTAGCGTCTGTCACGCAAGTAGCCTATGCGATCAATGGGTTCAGCAGTTCCGAGGGGTCCCTTGGGCAACAGTATCTGAATCAGTTCGAAACTGGCAATCTCCCTATTCTCTCGCTCATCCGCGTGCATAAACACGACCCGGGTGCGCGGAAACAGTCGTGACTCCAGCCCCAGAAAACGGGCTTCGACCTTTACCTGCCCGTCAGAAGGGATGCGGGCATACAGTTCGAACCTCTCCATGCGCACCGGATAGGCGGCCATCGTCGAGCTGACTTCCTCACACCAGCAGGTGTAGTTGTCGTGAGGAATGATGTGCAGGGCCGCGTCCAGTAGAGCCGGATTTAGGAGACCCGCAGGGACTCCGGGCAGCTCCTTCTTGCCTGCTTGGCCACGTATGGATCTGGCTTCCAGCACCCCGGAAGAACCATTACTACCCAAGAGGAAGCTCTTGACGAGTTGAAACGACTGTCCGTGAAACAGAATGCCGGACGTGTACCAATCTTCGACCTCGACCGGATCCGCCAGGGGTGGCAGGCTGTGCTTTTGGCTAGGCCCAAAATTGTCCGCGAAACGAAGCGTTGACCTCGCTGTGAGCAGCGCGTCCTTGCTACCGGCAACCTGCATATAGATCTCTGCAGTGGCCTCATCCGGCGACACCATCTCCACCTCGGTATAGCCGTCGAGATGGTCACCGGTGAACGACATCCACTGTTTGGCCTCAGCCCTGACGACTTCAATCAGCTCTCGACCGGGAAAAGACTCCGCTGCGGCACGTGCCATCATATCCAATTCACAGGCCATCGGCAGCGCAGGAATAGTATAGGTAGGACAATGGTCGAGAACCCAGGCATCGTCCGCTGTTGACAACGACCATTTGACCACTGACGATTTCGTTGTGTTGCGCGCCTTTACATCAGTCGCAGCAGCGTTCTCGACGATGCGCACGCCCAAGCGCGGCGCATGGTAGATCTTGAGGCCGTCTACCCAGAGCCGGGCCTCGCCGAATACGAAGGGACCCTTTGCGTCGGTGCCTTCTTCAATGACTTCAAAATCCAGGACGACCTCGTCTCTATCCGGGGTGACCTGGCCCCTGTAATGCCATTCGATTTCCTCGCCGCAACGCAGCGGTTCGAAGTGGGGGCTTTGCATCCCATGCTGTGTATCTGTTAGCAGCATGTAGGCTTGCATCAACTGCAACATTGCTTCAATGCCAAGTGATCCCGGTTGGACAGGGTCTTGGAAGAAGTGAGCTTTGAAGAACCACTGCGTCGCATTCACATGCTTGACGCCCCGGATCGCACCCCGACCATGCTGGCCCCCATCGGGCCAGAATCCATCGATGACATCGAGCATTAACAGTTTCGAAGCCGGTAGGCAGGCCCTGGAGTCATCGAAGAGGGGGCCCGTTTGATCACGCAGATCGACGTTGAAGTCACTGTGCCTTTCGATGATCTCCTTTTCTTCCTCTTTGATTGCGAGCCCCTTCTGACTTGCCATGGATTCGGGTGGAAAGAATCCAAAGCCGGTCTGGATGTCTGCTATCAGCTCCGCGCCGACCCGGCACTGGACGGTGAACTGAACGAGGATGAGATCACCAACCTGGGATAGAGAAGTCAGTTCCGCACGGGTGGTGATGGTAGCATCCTCGGGAACTATTTCTCTGCCGAGGGTCGACGTACCGTCCAGATTGCGGAACAGCAGCCCGGCTTGGGCTGCCTCTGGCGCCAGCGAGTATGCCGCCAGCCAACCACACGGCTGCAATGCGACTTCCATCAGAACGCAACTGGGCATGGTGGGGTAACCATTTTCGTCAAAGTACCAAGCGCCATCGGGTATATCGTATAGGGCCTCCACCGTCGCACCTGTCTGCATTGCACCCATCTCACCCGACAGAGCCGAGATCCTGGTCATGTAGTGGTACGGGGGGCCGGGCAAACGGGCCGAGCGAACCGCTCCGTCTAATGGTGAAAACCCCGGGCCAAAGGCGGTGGAAGGCTGACCCCAGGCACAGTTGAGCAGCGATATGGCGTCCAGAGGAAAGCCGTCGATCGTGGCCAGTGGGCGATCGTCATCTCTACGGGCCATCAGCTCCCACCACTCCGGCATTTCCTTGGCGGGCCAGTCAGGAACCAACTGAAGACCCAGACGTTCACAGAGAAACGCCTTGCGTCCATCAACGGTACATAGGACGTGTGCGAACATCATCGGCATATCCGCCTCGATGATCTCGTCCACGAACAGTTCATAGATCATTTCACTGCTCGTCGGCAGCACCTGCCCGCGGCAGACAAACTTGTAGTCAGTGTCTCTCACCGGCTGGAACCGCCAACCATCTCGCCGCAGGGTTCGACCGGTCGCTGTCAGATAGAAACCCATGACCTGCAAGCAGGCCTCGGCCATCAAAGTGCCCGGCATACAGGGATCATTCTTGAAGTGACCGTCAAAATACCAATCGTCCTCACTGACTGGGCTGATCGCATTCAAGTAACCGCGACCGGCTGGTCCCCCATCCTGATCGAGTTCAGCTATTGCACCGATGAAATTGAACTCACCCATGGGTGTTCGTGGGGTTCGCGTGTGTGTGCCTGACCACGCAAATTGCTCGCCAAAACAGGAAACCAGATCTCCCCGTGTAAATGCGATCACCTCATCGTGACTGAAGGACTTCTTGCTGCACCGTGCCGGGGGAGCGGGAATCTCAACCGCGTTGGTGTAGGCTGCTTCCTGCGCCGACCAGAGCACGCCATCGGAATTCTCCAATTCACCCACACTAAAGAACCCGGCCTGCCCGTTGCGCACCGATATACGTTTCCGGCCGTCGATGAAACAATCGTAGTGGAAGAAAAACAGACGCACATCTCCCTGTCTGGCATGACCGTCAACTTTGATCTCGTACTGTAAAGTGTCACCGGGCTCCGGCAAGTCACCATGGAAGACCAATTCGCAACCCAGAAGACGGTAAGCTCGCTGACCCCGGTTTTCAAAGTCGATCCCCAGCCACGATATCAACAGCAGATCCGCCTGGCCGGCCTCGATGAAGATCCCGCCTGGCATACGGCGATTGTGCAGGTACCAGCTATCCTCACGTACATCCGTTTCAGTCCATATCGTGCCTGTTCCCAAACTGCCCGCGTCACCCTCGATGCCCAAAACCCGATCACAGAGCAGTAGTGGCGGCTCAGGCATCCGCACCTGAACCGGGTAGTGATCCTGTTTTTCGAACAGCGGCCCAAACACTGTAGATATCTTTCCCCCCGCCAGAACTTCCAACTCCTGTCGATTGAACTTGGGTCCTGGCCTGGATGGACCCGGTCTGGCGTGACCCGGTCTGGCGTGACCCGGTCTGGCGTGATCCGGTCTGGCGTGACCCGGTCTGGCGTGACCCGGTCTGGCGTGACCCGGTCTGGCGAGATCCGTAGCATCCACTGGGAATTCCGATATCGCGTCCGGGTCTAGTTGTCGTAGCGCCTCGACGGTGGCCGGTCGGTCAGGCTGCCCGAGTGTCTCTTCGCCAAGCACGCTGCCATCGCCTTGCGGGAAGACCTTCACCGGATTGCCGTCCAGACCACCGAACAGTGCCTCTTGAACACGGACCATACTGGCGGTGTAAGCAGCGTGAGTTGCTGCTTGCTTGGCCAGATAGTCTTCGTGGGCCTCTTTGAGATTCCTGTGCGTGGACACCAGAAGATCGGATATCAAGTCTGAGCTTGACGGGGGCATGTGATCGCCGCCCGTGGCCTCCTCTGTCGCCTCGCGATGCATCTCGGTCACGCCGTGCGCCTCGGGCACGCGGTGCGCCTCGGGCAACCGTTGCTCGACGACAGCCACTGGGTTCGGCTGCAAACGGAGTCTGGCCAATGCAGGAGCCGGGGGCATCAGGCGCCCGTCGGCCGGGCCAACCTGAAGTCGGGGAGCCATATGCAGCCCTGCTGGCGGACCGGCCCGCAACGACTCATCCACGGCGTGGACGTGAGGTAACGGCATCTGCTCTAACTGTGGCAGTCTTAGTTGAAAGCTAAGTTTGGGTGCGCTGTCACCCACGCCGGCAACCCCTGTCTGTTGCCGCTGTAGCGGCTGACGCAGATTGTCAATCCTTACCCTGACGCCGGCACACCAAAGCTCGGCTGCTGCACGATGGGTTTGGATGTTGCTGTCAACGCCCTGTTGGTCCAGTGCAACCGCCAGATGAGGCCTGTCGCCCAAGATCTCCTTAATGGCGTTTGTCAGACTGTTGCGTGGACCCTGCTCGACAAAGATGCGAGTTCCGTCCCGCCACGCGAGATTGACGATCTTCGGAAAATCAATGGTCTGAAGGGCTTGCCCCGTTAATGCATCGGCCACCGTATCTTCGGTTACGTCGAAGACGCCATCCAGATAATTGGAATAGAATCGAATTCCTGCAGGTGTGGTGGTCGGCCGGGTGTGAAGATCACGCCAGATCGATTCAAATGGTTGTACCGCCGGACAGTGGACCGCCAGATCATGTCCCAGAGGCATGAACTTGAACGGTTGTTCGTCTTTGACAGCAAGCGTAGAGAGTTGGTCCAACAGGCTCTTACAGGCGCTGCTTTCTCCTCCGATGACGCAGTCACGCTCGCTGTTGATGATCGTTAGGTATACCCGGACATGCCCGTCCAGATTCTCTATAAGATCCGACACCAGATTCACAGGTCCCAAAATGCGCCAGTTGTCCCAGCTCACTTCGTCCCCGTCATCCAGTTCCCAGTATTGTTTTACGGACGCAAACTCGCGTGCAAGGGCTTCGGTATACAAGCCACTCGACTCGATCCCATCGAACAGATCATCCATATCCTGCCAGGCACCGAGGGCAAACAACGCATTGGTTTCTCCGGAAGAGAGACCCAGGCTGGCATCGGGATCAAGCCCCAGAACATGCCTGCTGAATTCAGCATGAATCTGGCACAGGAAGGATGATCCAGCTAACTGGTAGAACGGCAGCGACCCGTTCGTACTGGCCCTATCATAGGCCCAACCAGCAGCGGCATCGCCATTCCTCAACCGTGAGACGATTCGCGCTGCGAGTTCCGGCCTTGCCAGCAGCAATTCTCGACCCATGCCCGAGTATGCCGATGCCGCGCCGGTAAATGCGAAGGCCAGGTTATGCTGATCGGCGCCCTGCACGAAGGCAACCGCCCGATCGCGATAGAACACGCCCCCCAAATTCCAGCCGTCGTGCAGCTTGTCTTCCTGCAGATTCACGAGTGCCTTCGATCTGGCACTGTCCATATTGTTCTTTGCGTCGACGATCGCCAGGCGTTGCCAGTCACTCGCCACGTCTGCGTCAGCAATCTGTCTTCGCTGTCTGACCGCTTCGACCAGACGGCCGCGGTCCGGTGCGGCGAATATCTCAATCTCCACAGCAGCAGTACCCAGGCTGACGGCACTCGTGTCCGTCCACTGCCGTACCACGAAGGCACTGCGCTCCCCACAGAACGAATTGTTTTCCACACGAATTTCACGCTTACCTTCCTTCGTCAACAGCGGCTGAACGGTTTCCCGATCATCGTCGTTGGTGATGGAAATGCCACGCTCGACACATTGGATCGCAGCGGCCAGATTGAGCAGTCCGGCGGCAGCGTGCGCGTGTCCCACACGTTTCTGAACAGGATTGCTGCGCTGCGGATACTCGAGTGTATAGGGAGCAACATGATCACCTTCGTCGCGTTTCACCAGCGCGACGATCTCATCACCGTCCCTCTCGGCTGCCGCAAGACCTTTTACAACGAGCATAACGGCCGCATCAGCTGCATCGGCGTGTTCCCCAACCACCTCCTTCAGGGCCTGCTGGTGCACCGCCTCGCGCGATAGATCTACGGCACCAACCAGGGCAGTTTCTATTGCACCTTCTGCTATTGCGTTGATGGCCAAATCGAGGGCAGCATCCCCCGACAATTCCTCTCTGGAAACGGTAAAGCCGGGCCCCCGAAAATCATATTGATTGCTGAGTCTGTTGGCGGGAATATTGGGCATCTTGCCTATCACGGCCGCAGAATTCAGAGGATCGATCAGAGCGTCTCTTGCTCTATCCAACCAGTTCTCGTCCGTACCTTGCAGACCGCCATTTTCGAGGGCCACCCTCACGATTCCCGACAGTCGCCATCTTAAGCTGTACCTGCAGGTCTCCGAATCGGTTCCCATCCCAACGTACACGCCTGTGGCCGCAGGATCCAGGTGATCTTCCTGCAGGTTTGCCATGGCCGCTCTGGCTACTTCAAGCACTAACAGCTGCTGACCCAGCGACTGCTTCAGATCGTTGGGTGGGAATTTCATGTCGGTCGTGGCAAAGCTGACTTGCGACTCTTTCGCGTCTGTTTTGGGGCCGTCGACCCCGGCAACGACATCCAGAAACTCCTCGAGAGTGCTGCTCTTGTGTGTATGTACTGCCAAGGATATGACTGCCACCGGTTGCGACATTGCACTATGGTTTGCAGAATGCGAGTCGTCCGCATGTCTCGTAGCTGACGCAGCTTCCCGTCTATTTTCGGACCACTTCTCCAGTACCACATGAGCGTTGTTACCGCCAAAGCCAAAACTGCTGACGCCGGCTATCAGTCTGCCCTGCTTTCCGCGCCATGGCTTGGGTTCTTGTAGAACGCTGAACGGTGAGTTGCTGATTTCATCCAGAAGTGGATGTGCATTAGGCGTCGCCGGCAGCTCTTCGTATTGGAATGCTGATAGCACCTTCAACACACCGGCCAGACCAGAGGTAGTAATCAGGTGGCCCAGATTTGCTTTAAGAGAGCTGAGGACCAGTTCACTCTCGCCAAAGATCTCCTTCAAACTATCGATCTCAGTCGCGTCACCCACCGGCGTTCCAGTGGCGTGACACTCAACGTAGGACACGTCGTCGGCTGCCAACGTGGCATGCGAGCTCGCATAGGCATGCTGCAGCGCCTGCGCCTGGCCAAGCGCCGACGGCGACAGGAAACCGCCGGATCGACCATCGTTGGACAGCCCAATCCCTCTGATAACCCCCAGGATTGCACTGTCGTCTTCGATGGCATCAGTGAGGCGTTTCAGTAAAACGAACGCAGCACCTTCCGAGGGCACCAAGCCATCGGCTTCCCGGTTGAACGGCCGACTCTGACCACTGAGGCTCATAGCGCTGAGAGCACAGAATCCCATATGAATGAAGAGTGGATCAGCCGCGTTTACCGCGCCCGCCAGCATGGCATCAGCTGTGCCGTTCTGCAGTCTGTCGCAGGCCAGTTTGATGGCGTAGAGGCCCGACGCACAGGCGGCGTCCAGGGACAGGGAGCCAGCCTGTAATCCTAACTCCCGCGCTACCAACATGGCGGGAAGGCCTGAAGAGAAGCGGTTGCTGGCCTCAGCTTGCAGCGATGCAGCCAGATGGGCAGATTCCTCTTCGCCTAACAACTGCCTAATGTAGACACTTTCGGCAAATCGATTGAATCCCACCGTCGGGTAGGACAGATTGCCCATGATCAGGCCAGTCGCACCTGCTTCCTTTTCAGCTTGGTTGCCCAATGCCTGAGCAGCAGCTTCAAAGGTCCACCTGAACACTGAGTCAAGGGTGCTTATCTGATCGGGCTCACTTGCCCGCGGACTGAAGTCCTTGATGTATCCCCCAACATCGCTCCACATGTGATCGGCGACAAAGGGTCCAGCCGGGGTAAGGATCTTCTGCTCTTCAACGCGCCAACTGCCGGGCTCTGGCGAGCCGATACAAACGCGCCCATGTTTGATCAGATCATGCAACTGATCAGGATTAGCGGCCTCAGGTAACACGCATCCCCTGCCAACGATGGCAATGGGTTCGAATTTAGCGTTGGTCACTTGATTCTATTCTGTAGTGAGGCAGAAATCAGAAGGCTGCTGTGTTCCCCTACCCGGGCGGTACGACAGGTAGAACGTGTAGCATGAGACCCGTCACCACAGCCACAACAGCATTGTTCTGATCGACAAACTTAAGCCCCCATTCCGTTGCGAGATTCGACGCCGATTCGTACGTCAGCAGACATTTTATCGGCCCGTCGTATGACTTGTTTTGAAATAACTCCATGCTCGAGAACCCTGTTGGCAAACACTCGCCGCCGGATCGATAGCGTTCCCACAGAAGACCCAACTGCACACCCCCATCCATAATCGGGACGTCACTGTGAGTCTGGTTGGCTACCTGACTGAGTCCGTTCGGGTCATTAACCTGCAAAGTGCCCGCACAGGCATGATCGGAAATGCCGTTAAGTTCGCTGATAACCCGGAACTCGGGTCCGTGGAACAGACGCTCTCCGTAAAGATCTTTGGCATCCCAATCCCAGGCCGGCAAGGTGCCTACATCAAAATCGCCAGTATCTGGTCTGTCGGCAAACTGCTGACCCAACCTGACGGTCATCTGATAGTGCTTGACGTTGTCGGCACCTTCTATGACAAAGTCGATCTCATTTTCGGTGCTAGAATTCTGGAACGCGATCCTAAGCCAATCGCCACAATTTTCGAAATTCTCGAGCAATATGCCTTTGAGCACCTTTAGGTTGCGTGTCCCGAGCGCTATCTTAGCTTCCAGATCGGTCGCTAAAGAGGCAGCTACACGCATACACCACTCGTTAGCCATCATCATGGGTACGACGGCTTTGTCCCTGATTGTATGGCTCTCGATATAGCCGTGGGTGGATTTGTGCACCCACAGGTCCACAAAGCCTGCTTGGTTGCCCTGTAAGGATGATCCGGCATCCATACTGCTGCCGTATAATGTTTCAACCCCAGCGGTAGGGTCAGTCATCTCGGAAGCAAAAAACCTGGCGCCGTCGGCGATTGGAATGAGCTTCGCTCCCATCGACTCAAAATGGGACTTGAGGGCCGGGTTTACCATTCCACCATCCCATGGACCCCAGCCGAATGACTTCACAAGGCAGTTCCCAGCGCGCCTTACTTGCTCCTGTTGGCAAACTCTGTTGAGGATTTCATTGGCCATTGCGTAATCGACCTGCCCCGGGTTACCAGACCTGGCAGCAACTGAGGAGAAGCAGGCCATATGAGATAACGAGTCATTTGAGGTGGCATGCAACAGATTCTGCAAGCCGCGTACCTTGGTGTTGAACACCCTCGCAAACTGATCGTCAGTTTTTTCGTGAATGGGTTTGTCTGCCAAGACTCCTGCGGCGTGGATGACTCCTTTAATTGGCCCCAGGTCGGTACGGACTTCCTCCAAGGCACTGTCGACAGCCTGTCTGTCACTAACATCCGCCACCAGGTAACTGACGCTTGCACCAGCCGACTCCAGTTTGGCAATGTTGTCACGGGCCTCTCGCGCTGCCATGATGCGACCGACTTCGGCGCTGAGCTCCATGGGCGATACTTTTCTGCCACTCTGCTGGTGATCCGCAAGCAGAGCCTTCTTCATCTCTGCGTCGCTGCTGCAATCTCTAACACAGTCAGGATCATCCAGCAGCGGCGTTCTTGCCAGGATGGCGTACTTCAATCTCGTTTGTGCGGCCAGCTCCTGCAGGCAGGCAGCCGTAACACCCCGCGCGCCGCCGCTCACTACAACAACATCACCCTCCTGCAGCATCTGGTAATCATCTACCGATGGGGAAGCCGCGACTGCCTGCAACGTAATGCGTGCATCGTTGATCAACCCCACTTCGGTCTCTGGCCCACCCGCCATCAACTCAACAAAGACAGCCTCTGCAATAGACTCCTTGCTTCTGCCGCTGGCAGCGATGTCAATCGCCTTGACACTTGCCTTTGGCCATTCCCTTGCGGCAGTCTTGGCCAAAGCTGCAATGCCGGTGCTCCACACAGTATCTTCGACGTTCGCCCCGGATATACCAAAGTCACCCCCCGTGTCTTGCACGGTAACCAGCAGGCGGCCTTCGCTGCTCATCTTGGCCGCAAACCTGCGCGCTTGATCAAACACTCGTTTATTCAGACTCGTGTAGCCATCCAAGCCCTGTGCGGCAACGTCGTTGAGACCGCAGAGGATGATGGCGGCATCGCAGTCGTCCGGTGCTTCGTCTACCACCGCCGTATTGAGATGAGCTTCGCTGAACTTTGTGGCGAGAACTTCTGCTACGCCCAGATCGTCACGTACGATGTAGATAACGGACAGATCCCTGATGCCCTGCATCGCTATGCCTGGGGAGGGTGCCAGCACCGCCTGCACCACCATGGGTTCGAAACCAGATCCCATCCCCTGCCCCGGTGCGTGCTCGAGGCGGTCAGTCTGCAGATCTGCCCCTTGGCCCGAATCCGCTTTAGTTGAACGCTCACCAGTGGCGAACGCGAGAACTTCACTGAGGGTATTGAGCTCCGCCAGCTCCGTCGTGTCCACATCAGCCAAATGTGGCAACTGATCCTGTAATGAAGAGAGAATCTCAACCCGTTTGATGGAGTCGATACCCAGACCAGCTTCCAGTTCCATATCCAGTTCCAGCATTTCCACCGGATAACCTGTCTTTTCTGCGACCACCGCCATCAGCAACGCCTCAAAGTCCTCGCCTGCCGGAAGCGGCGTGGCATCGGTCACTGCCGAAGGTGGGGCCGACCCGCGGGCAAATTCCAACACTTCACCGAGGGTATTGAGCGCTGCCAGCTCGGCGGTGTCGATATCAGCCAGATGGGGCAATTGATCCTGCAGCGAGGATAGAATCTCAACCCGCTTGATTGAGTCGATACCCAAACCAGCTTCCAGTTCCATCTCCAGTTCCAGCATCTCCACCGGATAACCGGTCTTTTCTGCGACGACCGCCATCAACAATGCTTCAAAGTCCACACCGGCTGCCGTCGCAGCAGCACTGCTCTCAGTGACCGGCACGGCTGCAACCGGAGCCGATACACGTGCAAATTCCAGCACTTCGCCCAGGGTATTGAGCGCCGCCAATTCGGCGGTATCGATATCAGCCAGATGGGGCAACTGATCCTGCAGCGACGAGAGAATCTCGACCCTTTTGATGGAGTCGATACCCAAACCGGCTTCCAGTTCCATCTCCAGTTCCAACATCTCCACTGGATAACCGGTCTTTTCTGCAACCACTGCCATCAGCAGAGCCTCCAATTCAGTGACCGTGGCCGTTGCATCAACCGTAGGCTCTGTGACCGGCGAATCTGCGGTGGGTGCTGAAGCGCGGGCAAATTCCAGCACTTCGCCCAGCGTATTGAGCGTTGCCAGTTCGGCCGTGTCGACATCCGCCAGATGGGGTAACTGATCCTGCAGTGACGATAGAATTTCCACCCGTTTGATGGAATCGATGCCGAGGCCCGCTTCCAACTCCATCTCCAGCTCGAGCATTTCCACTGGATAGCCGGTCTTTTCTGATACGACCCCCATCAACATCGACTCAAAGTCTGCAGAATTTGCGTTGGCGCTTTCGGCCAAGGGCGCTGCCGGGGTGTCTAACGACTCACGTGCGACTTGCGTGACGGAGTGTTTGGCCCGTTCGAAGGCTTCGGAAATCGAATCCAGTGCAGCGTACGCGGCTCCCCGTGTGCCCGTAGGTTCAGATTCAGACAGCGACGGGTCGCTTGATGATGTGCCGGGCTGGTTGGATGCGCCAACCAGTTGCCCAAGCTGTCCAAGTTGCCCCAACTGCTTGAACGCCGTTTCCGATGCTTGCAGGAAGGCACTGTGACTCTCACTCAGCGTTTTCTGGAATGCTTTCTGAGCATCCAGCGTTAGCTGCTGTAGCGTCTGGAACGCAGCCGTCCAATTGACATCGATCCCGGTGACCGGATTCGCCGGCTGATGTTCCCCCGGCTGTGATTGCAGATAAGCTGGCGCAGCTTCATCAACTCGTTGGGGGGATGGTTGCTGGCCAACCGGTCTGGCGTGACCCGGTCTGGCGTGACCCGGTCTCTCGAGGCCCGGACCTTGCACAACCTGCGCCACCGCCTCGGGGGCCGGTTCGGGGTTGGCTGCCGGCATGCCAGCGGATCCGTCTACCGGCGGGTACGGCTTGCCAAGATTGGTACCGTTTACCGCTACCGTGACCGGCGAGCGCTTCTTCTGGGCATCGTAGACCACAGGAGTGACAAACTCAGTCCAGAGCGCCTCGAAGTTCATCGCCATCCCCTGGGCGGCCAGCATGCCGAGCGCGTTCCACAAGCCTGCGCGCCCATCCTGTTTGCGGCTGTCCAAAGCTACAGTGGTAAATTCCCTGTCTCCGAGACAATCCCTGATCATTCCGGACAGCGTTGCGTTAGGCCCCACTTCAAGGAACAGCCTGATGCCTGCCGCGTACATCGCTTCGATCTGTTCCTGAAACTTGACCGGATTTGCCAACTGCCAGGCTAGCGTACTTCTGATAGCATCCGATTCGCTCGGATACACGCTGGCGGTCGTATTGGCGTACACGGGAATGGATGGAGCGGTAAGCGTTATGCCCGACAGATACTCGTTGAAGGGAGTCGCACTCGGGCTTACCAAGTCGGAATGGAAAGCGGTAGCCACGGGCAGTCTTCGGAACTTCACGCCGGCCTCAGCCAACAGTTTTTCGGTGGCTTCTATATCCGGCGTCTTGCCAGCCATGACCACCTGTCTGGGACTGTTGATGTTGGCGATGCAGACTCCTGTTTGCCAGCTTTCCAGCTTGTCATCCAGATCCTGGAAATCTGTCATGACTGCAGTCATCGATCCAGGGGTAGACGCCGCCTGGGTCATCAAGTCACCCCTCTTCCTCGAAATCGAGACGAGGTCTTGCAGGGATGTGATCGCGCCGGCGGCATACAGTGCACTAATCTCACCATAGCTGTGACCGGCGGTGGCATCTGCACGTATGCCCAACTTGGCCAACAGGTTGAGCATGGAAGCGCTCACTGCTCCGATAGCTGGTTGCGCCCAATGAGTCTTGGTCAGCAAGTCCAGCTGGTCCTGGCGCTGCTCATCGCTGAACGCAGGTATGGGAAATACCACCTGGTGTAAGTCCAGTTCGTCATCCATCCGCACGGCAGCACAGCTATCCCACACGTTTCGGGCATCGCTGAACTCCATGGCCAGTTCGGCACCCATGTTCACGTACTGACTGCCCTGCCCCGGAAAGACAAAGGCCGTCTTTGGCACTTCGCTTCCCGTTCCATAGTGGATCTTGTTGGCGACTGAAAAGCCGGCCTCGGGATTCTTGTCGATCTGCTGCAGCGCCTGTTTTGCTACTGCAATTGCGTCGTCATCGCTTTCGGCCAGCAGAGCCAAACGCCGGGATTGCCCCGCATCAAAACTGCACTGGCTGGTGCGGGCAAGTCCGGCCACGGCCGGTGCGGTTCCTTCACCACGAACGGTCTGCGCCTGTGCCAAATCGGCCATGAAGGTCTCAACGCAGCGCTTCAATTCGGCATCCGATGCCGCACCAAACAGTATTAACTCCGCTGGAGAATTGTGCAGGCGATGTTGGGCGGGCCCTACAGATGTGTACTCTTCCAGGGTCATGTGAAAATTGCTGCCACCAAAGCCAAAGGAACTCACGGATGCTTTGCGCGTCTGTGCCTGGGCCTTAATCCAGGGTCTGGCCTGGGTATTCAAGTAGAACGGGCTGTCTTCCAACTCGAGCGCCGGATTGGGTTTGTCCACCTTAATAGTGGGTGGCAGTACCTTGTGGTGCAGGGCCATGACCATCTTGAAGAGAGACGCTGATCCGGCAGCAGCTTTGGTGTGACCGATCTGAGACTTGACCGATCCGAGGGCGCAGTATTGCTTGTCTTTTCTGATGCTGCTGGCAAAGGCTCGCCTCAACCCACTGAACTCAGCAAGATCGCCCGCCTTGGTCGCCGTGCCATGGGCTTCGACGATGTCGACATCTTCAGGGCCGTACCCTGCTCGTTCGTAGGCACGCCGTAGCGCCAATTCCTGACCTTCCGCGCGTGGCGCGTAGATGCTCTTGGCCTTGCCGTCCGATGAGGAGCCGAGACCCCTGATGACCGCATAGATCCTGTCTCCATCTCGTTCAGCGTCCGCCAGTCGGCGCAGCGCCACCATGCCCAGTCCCTCACCCAACATGGTCCCGTCAGCCTTGTCCGAGAAGGGCCTGCAATCACCGGTTGGCGACAGGGCGGGGGTTTTACTGAAGCACATGTACATAAAGATGTCATTGAGAGCATCCGCACCACCGGTAATGACCAGATCGGAGTGGCCTGCCTGCAGTTCCTGCATTGCCATGGCCACCGCGCCGAGGCTACTTGCGCAGGCCGCATCGATAACACAGTTGGTGCCCCCAAGATCGAGGCGATTGGCGATCCTTCCGGCGACTACGTTGCCCAACAACCCCGGAAATGTGCTCTCATCCCACTCCGGGTAGGTCGCTTCGATCAAGTCACAGGCCTTTTGCACCTGCGACTCCGGAATGCCGGCCTCGCGCAGCCCTTTGATCCAATTGGGCCGCTGAATCTTGGCGGCCATCTGTCCCACCAGCTCCGTGGCTGATGCGATGCCCAGTATTACGCTAATGTCCTTCTTATCGACTTTACCAAACTGCACACTGTAAGCGTCCTCTAGCACCTTTTTAGCCATAATGACGGCCAGCAATTGCGCCGAATCGGTGCTGGAAAGCTGATTCGGCGGCATGCCGTATTCCATCGGATCGAAGTCCACCTTGGGAATAAAGGCCCCTCGGGTGGCATACGTCTTGCCCGCTTTGGATTGGTCTTCGTGATAGTAATCCTCAATCAACCAGTGATCGGCTGGAACATCCGTCATGAAGTCCTTGCCGTCTAGAATGTTGGACCAGAAGGGAGCGCTGTCAGCGGAACCGGGAAACAGAGCGCTGGCACCTACCACAGCAATGCCCGTAGATGTCATGTTGATTTTGTCAGTCATCAAGATTTCCCTCGGCCTATAACCTGAGTTCCTGGGGTTGGATATTTATGGCGTTGCCATTCAGGGCCAAACCATAGCTGCGTAGCTGATTAGCACGGGTGACGATGGTCGCACCTTCCAGCAGATTCAGTGCTATCTGCTGTACCGTCCTGTTTTGCGGATCTTCCAGGAAGCTACCCTTTACCCAGCTATTGAACGCACCCATGGCCGGTCCACACCAGATTTGATAGTCTACCTGGCGATCCGGCTGACCTCCAATGGGCCATTTGCTGGAATTTCCAAGATACCAGCGAAATATCAGCGCCATCTTATGTTTGGGGTTGCTGTTCGCCTTTTCCAGTTGCTGAGGATCGTTCGTTTCGAAAAATGCCTGTGTGCTCTCCCATATCTCATCCAACGAGCATCTGAAGATCTGTTTCTCTATCTTACTGCGTGTTTCAGGCGGAATGTCATCGATGCAATCGTAACGGCTGTATAACTCGTAAAGCTGATTGCCGCGCGCTGCCATCAGCGTCCCTCTTCTGAGAACCTGTACCTTCACCCCCAGTTCGAACATGTCGGCAGACGCCGTCATGGCGATGTCCGCCAAACCGGCCTGCGACAGCATCAGCCGGCTGTCGTCCGAGATACCCGATTCCACAGCGGCCTGATGTACGCTTCCCAGCAACACAAATGAGGCACCAAGCGCAAAAGCCGCTGCTACACTGACTGGTGTACCAAGGCTACCGGCAGCCCCCAGCCTGATGGGTGTCTGGTAACTATGGGTACGGGTCAGTCTGTCCCTTAGCAGCATTATAGCTGGAAAAAGGGCATTCAACGGGCGATTGTCCGTATGGCCACCGGAATCGGACTCCACGATCATATCCTCGCAAAGCGGGATCTTAGCAGCCAGGGATGCCTCCTGCTCGGTGATGGCTTCTTCCGCCACTAGCTGCTTAAGCAGGCTGTCAGGAGCGGGTGAGAGAAAGTGGCTGGCCACCTCTTCCCGTGATATCTTGGCGAACAGGTAATTGCGCCTGCTGATCAGGCCCGTCTCGTCAGTCGTGAGGCCCGTGACAGCGTATCTCACCACCGCCTTGGTAAGCCCCATGTAGGCTGACGCTGAAACGCGCCTTACGTTGTGCTTCAAATACAGATCGACTATGGCATCTTCCAAGCCCGGTTCATTGGGTGTGTGGATCAGGTTGCTGCCCCAGGAAAGACCCTCGGGATCCAATTCGGCACTCAATTCATCGATAGCGGCTTTCACTTCGCCCGGACTCAGACCGGCCGCACCAAAGAAGCCCATCGCACCCATGCGGGCCAATTTGACCACCAACGTAGTGGAACCGATGCCACGTGCCATGGCGCCGCCAACATAGTTGAAGCGCAGTGCGTGTATTTCCTGGAATTCACGATCACCCAACCACTCGGGGTATACGGCGGGCAGGGTAGCCAAAAGCGGCATGCAGACTTCACTGTTGACCTTTTTGTCCACGGATAGCCGCCCATTGACCGCCAAACCAAGAGTGCGGTTTGCTTCATCAAACACTACGTGAACCGGTGACCGCAAGGTAGTGGTGAGCAATTCCGCGTCTAAATGACCGACATTCAGATCCTGTTGATCACCCTCCCAGAACGCCACGGACTGGATTTCACCAAGCGCGGTATCACTGCTTGCTGAGCCTTCTCTAGTATCCATCTTGATGTATGAGCGAATCACTCCTGGATGATTGCAGTCACGAAACCGGGAATATTGCTCGAAACTATCGCGTTCCGTGCTCTGGAAGAAAAAGCTGGGGTGCCATGCCGGTCTCTTCAACCGATTGAAATCCGGTGCAAAATGGGCTGCCAGCTTGCTGAGGTCGAACGATACCAGATCCGAGGGTTATTGGAAGCAGATATTGACCGACTGAGATGGTCAGATCGGCCCGCTTGCGGCCGTATTCGCGCGTTAATACGGTATTTGCGGGGAGATCCGGTCGAGAGGCTGCAAATACTCCTTCAAGCAGCGATCAAAGCCCTGCTATGACGCCCATTCGCCCTCTCAGCGATGATCTGAGCCAGGATCCGGATCGAAACCATTTCACCGCTTATCCGGACTCAGTATTGTTAGGCGTTCAAGAAAGTAGTGTGGCGACGCTGAGACCAACCCTGAATATACAAAGGAGGCGGAAAATGCCATTACGAATTGGAGATGAAGCTCCCAACTTCACCGCAGAGACGACCGAAGGCACCATTACCTTTCACGACTGGATGGGTGATGGATGGGCAGTGCTGTTCTCTCACCCGAAGGATTTCACCCCCGTATGTACCACGGAATTGGGATACATGGCGGGCCTCAAGGAGGAGTTTGAGAAGAGAAACTGCAAGGTGATCGGTCTGAGTATCGATCCCGTGAGCGATCACGCCGAATGGGTCAAGGATATCGAGGAAACCCAAGGGCACAAGATCAATTATCCGCTGATTGGCGACAACGATCTTGCCGTGGCGAAGGCGTACGACATGATCCATCCAAATGCCAGCGGCGATCCCGACAGGACGGCTGCTGACAATGCCACGATCAGATCTGTGTTCGTGGTGGGTCCCGATAAGAAGATAAAGCTGATGATTACCTATCCCATGAGCACCGGTCGCAATTTTGACGAGGTGTTGCGGGTATTAGACTCCTGCCGGTTGACCGCGAACCACCAGGTGGCGACCCCGGTGAACTGGAAACTGGGCGAGGACGTTATCATTGTCCCCGCAGTCTCTGACGAGGCAGCAAAGGTGAAATTCCCCGGTGGTTGGAAATCCCCTAAACCTTACCTGCGCATCATTCCCCAACCGCAGTAATTCATCCCTATCTCACTCCGGGCGAACCCCCGCCCGGAGTGAGAATTCCACGCGAGGGCCTGACCGTATCGAGCAGATTTCAGACGTCGACAGGAAGCGATATCTCTGGAATCTCTGCTGACTCCAACCTATTATCCCGAGTCATGGATTCTCTGTAGACCGAGGTGACCATGACAACGACCGAAATACTCGCCCGCCGCGAGCGCCTGCTCGGGGTCGGCATGCCTCTCTTTTACGATCAGCCCCTTCACATCGTGCGGGGTGACGGCGTTTGGCTGTTCGATGCGGACGGCAAACGCTACCTCGACATGTATAACAACGTGCCCTGCGTTGGTCACGGCCATCCACATGTGGTCGAGGCGATGCAACAACAGGCTGCCACCTTGAACGTGCATAGTCGCTACCTACACGAAGGGATACTGGATTACGCCGAACGGCTGACACAACTGCATACCGATTCCCTCTCCAGTGCTGTTTTTGCCTGCAGCGGCACCGAAGCCAACGAAGTGGCGTTAGCCATGGCCCGTGCAGCAACCGGAGGACGCGGGATTATCTGCACCGACTCCGCCTACCACGGCAACAGCGCTGAAGTCAGCAAGCTCAACCACGTGGGGTACCTCGAGCAATTGGGGCGATCGGCCGATCCAGAGATTCGAGCCATTCCATTCCCACAGCGTTTTCGACCGCTGCAAGAGAACCTGCCTGATGCAGCGCTGACCGATCTCTATCTGCAGGAACTCCGGCGGGCAATCGATGCGATGACCAGCGACGGGATCAAGCTGGCGGCCATGCTGGTCTGTCCGATTCTGGCAAACGAAGGACTGCCCGACATACCGCAAGGCTTCATGAGCCGCGCCGCGGAAATGGTCCGTGCTGCAGGTGGCCTTTTTATTGCCGATGAAGTGCAGGCCGGGTTTGGGCGCACCGGACGCTGGTGGGGATACCAGGCGATGGATCTGCTACCCGATATCGTCGCGCTGGGCAAGCCGATGGGTAATGGCTTGCCCCTCTCCGGAGTCGTCGCAGCGCCCCAAGCGGTCGAGGCATTCCGCAAGAAGTCCCGCTATTTCAACACATTCGCCTCCAGCCCATTGCAGGCTGCAGTGGGCAATGCGGTACTGGACGTAATCGAACAGGAAGAGCTACTGGCGAACGTCACCCGCGTGGGCGCGTATCTGCGCAAAGAGCTGGCAAAGCTGCAGGATGGCTGTGAGCCGATGGCGGATATCCGTGGTCACGGTCTATTCATCGGGCTGGAGTGGGTCGTCGACAGAGCATCAAACAGTGCCGACCGCGATCAGGCCAAGGCTATCGCAAATCGGATGAAGGAGAAAGGATTCCTGCTCAGCAATGCTGGCGTGCTCGGTAACGTGCTCAAGATCCGGCCGCCACTGGTCTTCACGCAGGAACACGCGGATCTGTTCCTGACTGCTTTCGAGGAGACCATAGGGGATATCGCTGCTCATGGATGATGAGCGTCATGCCGAACTGCACACGCTCGCGACTCTGGCATTGGCACACTGGAATCTGGAGGGCGCCGACCCGCACCTTGTAAAGATCAGTGAGAACACTGTATTCAGGGTTGACTCGGGTGACGCCTCCTACGTTTTGCGCATCCACCGGCCAGGCTATCACACGCTGGCGGAGCTGAATGCGGAGCTGCAGTGGACGGCCGCACTGAACGAGGCCGGAATCCACGCACCTACAGCAGTCCCCACCGTAGATGGCCAGGGATATGCCACCGTTGCCCTGCCGGGCTCGAACGAGACCAGACATATCGGCATGGCTGAGTGGGTGGAGGGCGTTCTGTTAAGCGATGTCATTAAGCGGAGCGATCCTTCCGAGCAGGTCCCGTGTTTCGAGCGACTGGGGCGGATCATGGCTCAGATTCACAATCAGGCGGAGCGATGGCCGCTGCCTGCAACCTTCACCCGTCACGCCTTGGATGCCGATGGATTCATGGGTGATCGACCCTTCTGGGGGCGATTCTGGGAGATTCCGCAACTCAAGCCGGCGCAGCGCAAGCTGGTGCTGCTCGCACGAGAGACCATCTTCCAGACGTTGATCGCGTACGGCAAGACGCACGGCACCTACAGCCTGATCCACGCGGATCTGCATGCCGACAATGTCGTGGTGGCCGGCGATCGACTGCACGTCATCGACTTCGACGACGCCGGTTTTGGTTGGCATGAGTACGAGTTGGCGGTGGCACTCTTCCATTATCAGGGACGGGACAACTATGCCGCCATCCACGACGGGCTCATCGCGGGATATCGCTCGGAACGACGGCTCGATGACCAGTCCCTGGCGCTGTTACCGATGTTCCTGTTGGTTCGTGGGCTGGCTCTTCTCGGCTGGTACCAGCAGCGTCCTGAAACCGATCGGACTGCGGAGATTGCCGGAATGATCTCCTATGTCTGCATGGGCGCCGAGAAACTTAAGTCGGGGAAACTCAGCATTTACGTTAGGTGACTGCCAGTTACGACAGTTGATCGCCAGTCATCGTGAGAGAATTTGCGCCGGCCACTTGCCGTGAAGCTCAGGAACCACCATCCGAATCAGAGATCGCCATCTCCTCTACCAGCTTGCCGTTCTCCCACAGGCCCTCCTCTACCTTGCCGCTCATGTAGTACTTGGTGCCCTTTCCACTGATCTGATCATCCCTGAAAGCACCGACGTACTTGTTGCCGCTTACCCAAGTGAAGGTTCCCTGACCATTGTATTTGCCGTCCCGGTATTCGCCATCGTATTGGCTGCCATCAGCCAGCGTATAGGTACCGTGGCCATCGAACACGCCATCTTTGAAATCACCTACGTATTCGTTGCCGTCCGCCCAGGTCCGCGTGCCGCGACCGTTGATGGTGTTGTTCTGGAATACACCTACGTATTTGTTGCCGGTCGGCCACGTGAAGGTACCTTGGCCGTGCAGGTTGCCATTGATGAATTCGCCAGTGTAGTTATTGCCGTTCACCCAAGTGCGGGTGCCCTGCCCGTTGATCCTGTCATTCTGGAATTCGCCGACGTATTTATTGCCGCTGATCCACGTGAAGGTGCCCAGCCCCTCGAAGTGACCATCCACGAATGCCCCGACGTAT
>CEPV01037836.1_pt1 | contig 23604 bp, 22 predicted proteins | sample 530451 | NCBI WGS metagenome assembly CEPV01 (sample SAMEA2620097, study PRJEB7988) | marine metagenome | isolation source: saline water (ENVO:00002010), including
CGACGCACCTATCCCCAGTCCCATGGCGACCCCCTGCATTACCATGACCAGAGGAAACGTGAAACTGACGGCAGCCAGTTGGGGCGTACCCAGAATTCCGACATAAACTGTTTCAACCAGCTGAGCCACGATCATGGAGACAAACCCCATCATCATAAAGCCGGTTAGTTTGAATAAATGCGTGTGGACCGGGCCTTCCGTGAAATTCCCACCTGGACCCCGCCCCCTCGGTCCCGTGGGCCTCGAATCAGACATCCGTCACTCATGCAATTGGACAGCCTTGAATTATAGCCCGAATCCCAAGATCCGGAATACAAGCTGGGCCGCATGCGGAGCGCGTTTCAGAGACGGCACCTCACTTCACTGGCGGGCTAAGACCTTCAAAATTGAGGGTACTACAGGCATTATCTGTTTCCGGAAACAGTGGTTGGTTTTCTAACTGGTATCCATTATAAAGAAGCTCTGCCTGACAGATTCGAGCGAGGAGGAGAGCATGTCTGAGACGTCAGAAGACACCCTGGTGAGCCAGGATATGATCGACAGGAAGGGAGTTTGGGGAGGAGAACAGACGTCGCCGCCGATCTCGACTTCCGATATTCGTAAATGGGCTCTTGCTACCTACTGGCCGGAAAAGCCACCACCCATCTACTGGGATGAAGAGTATGCCGCGACTACTGCCCACAAGGGAATTATCGCGCCGGCGGACTTCAATCCCTTTGCCTGGCCGGTCGAGCGCCCGAGGGTACAACGCCCGGCAGCCGGCGGAGCTGGCAAGGGCGGCCGGCGCGCTACGCAGGGCATGAACGGCGGGCAGACCGATACCTATGGTGTGGTCATGCGGCCCGGTGACGTCATCAGATCCCGCAGTCGGCTGCAGGATTGGAATGAGCGGCAGGGCCGGCTGGGATTGACGCTTTATACGTTCACTGAGATCGAGTGGACCAATCAGAATGACGAGTTGGTGCGTCGTCGTATTTCAACCGGGATCCGTTATTAGAGGAGAGCGAGCATGACGGTAAATATCTATTTTGACGATGTGAATGTGGGTGATGAGATAGCGAGTTGGTCGCGGACGACCCACTTCCACAACTGGAACCGTTACGCAGCGGTGAATGAAGAGTTCGTGCCCTTCCATATGGATGACGAGGCGGGACGGGCGGCCCAGAACGAGCAGGGCGCCTTTGGAATGGGGAATCTCAGGTACGCCTATATCGTCAATGCACTGCGGGACTGGATAGGGGATGAGGCGGAGATTCGTGAAGTCGGTTGCCAGTACCGCGCCATCAACCAGAAGAACGACGTGTTGACGGTGACGGGTGTGGTTACCGAGAAGAAAGTGGAGAACGGTGAGAATCTGGTAATGCTGGAGACCAACGTGGTGAACCAGCACGGTGATGCCACCTGCCCGGGCCATGCGGTACTGGTGTTGCCCGATAAATCTTAGATAAGGTGTAGCTGCAATGTCTTCCCGAGCCAAGAAGCCGGTCGTGACCGGCTGCGTGATAGTTATCGGCAATGAAATCCTCTCCGGCAGGACGCAGGATACAAACCTCGCTTATTTGGCCAAGGAGTTGAATGAGTTGGGGGTGCAGTTGAAAGAAGCACGGGTCATTCCCGACGTGGAGGATGTGATCGTTGACGTGGTCAACGAGTGCCGGGCGACGTTCGATTACGTATTTACGACCGGGGGTATCGGTCCCACCCACGATGATATTACCGCGGACTGCATCGCCAAGGCATTTGGGGTGGAATTAGAGATGCATCCGGAGGCGGTGGCGATCATCGAGCGCCGGGAAGCGCCGCCGGAGATTATGGAGTCACGTCTGCGCATGGCGAGGGTGCCTCAAGGCGGTATTCTGATCGATAACCCGACGTATGGGCCGCCTGGGTTTCAGGTGGAGAACGTGTTTGTCATGGCTGGGGTGCCGGTGGTTATGCAGGCGATGGTGAGTACGCTTGACAGTGATCGAATCAAGGGTGGTGATCCTGTGAGGTCGCGTGCGATTGGGGCGTATTTGGTGGAGAGTCAGGTGGCGGCGCGGTTGCGGGAGATTCAGGGGAGGTATGAGGATGTGGATCTGGGGAGTTATCCGTTTTATAGAGAGGATGGGTATGGGACTAATCTGGTGATGCGGGGGACGGATGAGGGGGAGCTTGAGAGCATGAAGGGGGAGATTCGGGAGATGATTGTTGGGTTTGGGGCGGAGCCGATAGAGTAGTGATGGGAGATTCTGGGTCTTGAGCGTTATTGACAGTGAGGCTCTGAATCCGCCAGCCAAGGGAGGTCGCCTCTCTGAAACTCGCTCCGCATGCGGCCCAGTAACACATCCCTGTGCGCTCTGTGTCGGCGTCCTGCCTGCAAAGGTTTCAGAGAGGCGACCTCCCTCCACTTGCTCACTTCGTTGAGTAAATGACTCAACTAGACATTAAAGGCTGCTTGCATACCACAGTTTGGGAAGGAGGGAATTCGGATGGGTAACAGGCTGGAGGGTAAGGTTGCTATTGTGGTGGGGGCGGGGCAGACGGTTGGGGAGACTATTGGGAATGGGCGGGCTACGGCGGTGCTGTTTGCTCGGGAAGGGGCGAAGGTGATGTTGGTGGATAAGGATGTAGGGTCGGCGCAGGAGACTGCGGGGATGACTGAGGGGGAGGGGGGAGAGTGTTTTGTGTTTGCGGGGGATATTACCAGGGAGGAGGATTGTCGCGGGATTGCGGAGCGGTGTGTGGAGGAGTGTGGGCGGATCGATGTGTTGCATTACAACGTTGGCAAGAGCGAAGGGGACGGGGAAGTAACGCAGATCGATATCGATGTTTGGGATGGGTTGATGGCGATGAATCTTCGTGGTCTTTACCTGACGTGTAAATATGTGATTCCGGTTATGCGGCGGCAGGAAAGTGGGGTGATCAACGCGGTGTCGTCGGCAGCGGCGGTGGCATCCGGGGCCGATATGACCTACAAGACTTCCAAGGCGGGCGTCAATGCGTTGATGCAGTCGGTGGCGGTCAATAATGCGCGCTACGGAATTCGGGCCAATTCCATCATGCCCGGGTTGATGGACACGCCCATGGCCATCGAGCGACGTGCCCGGGAACAGAACGTGGCCCGGGAGGATATTCGTAAGGCGAGGGATGCCAGGGTGCCCCTGAAACGTAAGATGGGTACGGGTTGGGATGTGGCCTATGCAGCGCTGTTTCTGGCTTCCGATGAGGCTGGGTTTATCACCGGGATCTCGCTTCCCGTCGATGGAGGGTCAACTGCCCGGGTAGGGTGACCCAGGCGATCATGAAGATCGATCAGGTATTCGACAAGTCGGTCAGTTATTACGATAGCTGGATGCGGGTTGCACTGCCTAGCTACCAGGATCTGTTTGACACGGCGGTTGCGAGCATCCCGTTCGATTCGGCCAATCCTATCGGGGTGCTGGATCTGGGGGCTGGAACCGGACTGTTTTCCTGGCATGTGCTGCAACGTTATGCCAATGGGAAGTTCCTGCTGTACGATCTTGCTGAGGGGATGTTGGCGGTCGCGCGGCAGCGGTTTGCCGATCGAGGCGAGCAATTTCGGTTTGTGCGTGGTGATCTGCTTGATCTACACGTGGATGAGAAATTGGATCTGGTAATCTCCAGTCTGGCCATTCACCATCTGACTGATGTTCAGAAACCCAAGTTGTTCAAGAAGATCTTCGCCATGCTCAATCCCGGTGGCGCGTTCGTCAATGTGGATCAGGTGAAAGGTGCAACGGACTACTTTGTCGATCTCTATTGGGAGAACTGGTTGGCAAAGGTAAGGCTTGCTGGTGCGGATGAGGAGCAGATTTCTGCAAGCATCGCGCGCCGGCAACGCTTCGATCGAGATGCCACGCTATTTGATCAGTTGCGGTGGCTGCGAGATGCCGGGTTCGGCGATGTCGACTGTATCTATAAACACCATTTCGTGGCGGTGTTTGCAGCGTTCAAGGGGGCTGTGTGATCTGACTGCCGCCGCAGCTGTTCTCCGTCGGGGCCAACGGCGGTAGCCTTGCCAGTGAACCAATTGCCGACATCATCGGACCAACTAGAGTTGATATAATAGTTGCTGCAATCGGCGACGGAATTTCGACTTTGCATACTCTTCTATACCGAGTTTTACCTCGCTCAACCATGGTTCTTGCCGTATCGCTTTCGGTACTTACGGGTTGTGCCACGGCACCCCTCAGGATCGGTGAGAATTATCCCGCGCGCACCCAACAGGAATTGTTGGAGAGGGTGCTCGGTGGATCACAAGATTTGATCGAACCGGTGGACATCCTGGAATCCAGCAGTGGCCTCAAGGCATATATAGACACTCTCGTCGATCGAGAGTGGACGCCCCGGAGAAAACTGCAAGCGTTGCGAAACATGCTGTTCGATGAGGACAATCTGAATATACAGTATGACAACACGAAGACAAAAACAGCTATCGAGACCTTTGAAACGAAGTTGGGAAACTGCCTCTCCATGACCAGTCTGTTTATTTCGGCAGCAAGATACGTGAATCTGGATGCTCATTATCAGGTGGTAGCTGTCAAGCCGACCTGGCGAAGGAGCGGTACTACCATGATCAACAACGAACATATCAATGCTGTTGGCAAGATCAATAAGGGAACATCCTACTCCATCGACTTTCTGCCTGAAGAGCTGCGCGACGAACCGAAGGCCTACCCTATATCCGATGAAGAGGCCCTCGGTCGTTATTACAGCAATCTCGGAGTAGAACACATAGTCAACGGTGATCTGGCCCGAGCGCTTGCTTATCTGCGGGCTGCGCTGACCATTTACCCAACCCTGGCAGATGGTTGGAACAATATGGGTGCAGCCCAGCGAAGATTGGGAAATCAGGATTTGTCAGAATTCAGCTATCTGCAGGCAGTAACGTTCGATGCCAGTCACTACACGGCCATGAGTAACCTGGCGCGGATATATAAGGAGCGCGGCGAAATGCCCAAGGCGGAGCGTTACCTGAAGAGGGTTGAGAGGTTCAGAGCAAAGAACCCCTACTTTCTGTATTACAGGGCCAAAAGCGCGTTCGAGAACCGAGACTATCCAAGTGCCGAGCGTTATCTGAAGAGAGCGATCGTCAGAAAGGACGACGAGCCGGACTTTTATGTGGCGTTAGCCAGGCTCTATCGTCAGACGGGCGACCTAGGCAAGAGTGAAGCCGCCATGACCAAGGCGCACAAAATCATGGACGAAGAGAGCGACATTGAAGACAAGATGGAGATCCTGATTCATTCCAGTACCACTCCATAGGTGTTCAATCCAGCGAAATCAATGCGACAGGGTAGTCGTGTTGGCTTTGAAAGCGATAACTCCAAATCCGACACACGTCGAGGTCAAGGCAACCAGGGCGGGGTGGGAAGTTCCTTTTCCAGAAGGAATTTCGGGTTGTACACTTTGCTCTGATACCTGTTGCCGTAATCGGCCAGAATTGTGACGATGGTATGGCCGGGGCCCATCTGCTTGGCTAATCGTACCGCGCCGGCTACGTTGATGCCGGTGCTGCCCCCCAGGCACAGACCCTCATATTGCGTCAGGTCAAACAGGTAGGGAAGCATCTCGGCATCACTGATCTGATAGGGGTAGTCCACTTCGAGTCCTTCGATATTGCCGGTGATCCGCCCCTGGCCAATCCCCTCGGTGATGGAGTTGCCTTCGGAGGCCAACTCGCCCGTGGTGTAATAGCTGTAAATGGCTGCCCCCATAGGATCGGCGAGGCCGATGACGATGGCGGGGTTGTGTTCTCTGAGGGTCCGCGCAACGCCGTGCAGCGTGCCGCCCGTGCCGATGGCGCAGATGAAGGCATCCACTTTGCCGTCGGTCTGCTGCCAGATCTCCTGTCCCGTCGTACTGGCGTGAATCTCCCGATTGGCAACGTTGTTGAATTGGTTAGCCCAGATCGCGCCGTTGGGCTCCTTGGCTGCGTATTCCTCTGCGAGGCGCTCGGATACTTTGGTGTAGTGGTTGGGATTCTTGTAGGGAACGGCAGGAACCAGCTTGAGTTCAGCGCCAAGCAGTCGCAGGGCGTCGAGTTTTTCCTGACTCTGGTCCTCGGGAACGACGATACTGGTCGTGTATCCCAGTGCATTGGCCACTATGGTGAGTCCGATGCCGGTATTGCCCGCCGTTCCCTCCACGATCTTGCCGCCGGCCTCGAGCTGCTTGGTCGCCTCAGCATCTCTGATAATGCCGAGGGCCGTTCGGTCCTTGACCGACCCGCCGGGATTCAGAAATTCAGCCTTGCCGAGGATCTCGCAACCGGTCTCGTCTGAAACCTTGTTGAGCCGGACAAGAGGCGTGTTGCCGATGAGTTCGATAAGATTCTTGTGGAATTGCATGTGCTGCCCTATGGATCGTTATTCGAGGTGTTATTTCTTGGACCGGGTAGGAGCTAAAAATAACACACCCCACCTGCAAGTGTTAGTGATGACCCGCGCGGAGAGATATAATGAAGCTCTCGGCCAGGACAGAACGCAGTCTCGGGCGAATCATTTCATCACAGAGCATTCGATTGTATGGAGCTGATCTGCCCTGCCGGCAACTTCCCTTCCCTCAAGCAAGCGGTCGATCGTGGCGCCGACGCGGTGTATGTTGGATTCAAGGATGACACCAATGCCCGCCATTTTGCGGGACTGAACTTCACCGCGGCTAACATCGGCAAAGCGGTGGACTATGCACACGGCAGAGGCGTGAAACTGTTTCTCGCCATCAACACCTATCCTCAGCCGAAGGGCTGGGACAGGTGGCAGACGGCCGTGTGTACCGCAGAAGCGGCCGGCGTCGATGCGCTCATCGTAGCTGATATAGGCGTGCTGCAGTTCGCCGCCGAGCGATTCCCCGATCTCCGCTTGCACCTGTCGGTACAGGGCTCCGCTACCAACGAGAGGGCACTTGAGTTTTACCACGACCACTTTCACATCCAGCGTGCCATCTTGCCGAGGGTGCTGTCGGTCATGCAGGTGAAGAGGCTGGCAGACAAGAGCCCGGTGGAGTTGGAGGTCTTTGGGTTTGGCAACCTATGTATCATGGCTGAGGGTCGATGTCTGCTTTCGTCCTATGTCACCGGTCAATCACCGAACACGTTTGGCGCCTGCTCACCCGGATCGGCTGTCCGATGGGAGACCACGACGCTGGGGCTGGAAGCTCGACTCAACGAAGTGATGATCGATTGTTTTGCCGAAGGTGAGCATGCCGGCTATCCAACGCTCTGTAAGGGCAGGTTTAAGGTGGAGAACGATCTCTTCCACGCGCTGGAGGAGCCCAGCAGCCTCAACACGCTGGATCTGTTGCCGGATCTGTATCGGGCCGGCGTTAGCGCAATCAAGATCGAGGGGCGGCAACGCAGCCCGGCCTATGTCGGCCAGGTCACCAGCGTATGGCGCGAGGCTATAGATCGGTGTATCGAGGCCCCGCAAGAGTTCGTGCAGAAGTCTAACTGGCGAGCTGCCCTGTCTGCACTGTCCGAGGGAAGCCTAACTACACTCGGCGCCTATCATCGGCCCTGGCAATGACCGATCCGCTTGAGACACGGGTATTGCGGTGATGAAGTTGGCGTTAGGACCATTGCTCTACTACTGGCCAAAGGAAACCATTCAGGAATTCTACCTGGCGATGGCGGAATTGCCTGTCGATATCATATATCTGGGTGAAACCGTCTGTTCGAAACGACGCCCCTTGAGTCAGAACGATTGGATAGAACTGGCACGTGATCTGGCCCAAAAGGGCAAACAGGTTATTCTCTCCACCCTGACACTGATCGAAGCCGAGTCGGAGCTTGGCGGCGTAAGCGAAATCTGCTGCAATGGCGAGTTCTTGGTGGAAGCCAACGATATGGCTGCCGTGCAAATCTTGAGCGACAGCAGCTTGTCGTTCTGCAGCGGCCCGTCGATCAACATCTATAATGGTAAAAGCCTGGATTTCCTTGCGACGCAGGGCCTGCACCGATGGGTGCTGCCCGTTGAACTCGGGCGAGAAACACTGGCAGCCATTCTGGCTGAGTGCAACTGTGACGTTGAGACGGAAGTATTCAGCTACGGGCATCTGCCGCTGGCCTATTCCGCCAGGTGTTTTACCGCCAGAGCGCAAAATCTGCCCAAGGACGACTGTCAGTTCGTCTGCGGGGGTCACCCTTGTGGATTGCCGCTGCGCAGTCAGGAAGATCGGATTCTGTTTAACATCAACGGCATCCAAACCCAGTCCGGTCTGAAGATAGACCTTATCGAGGAGCTGCAAGCTATGGCGCAATTGGGCGTCGACATCGCCCGCTTGAGTCCTGAACCGGGCATAGAGCAGATGTCGGCAGTTGTCGAACGCTTCGATCGCGCCAGGCGCGGCCAGGCTATCTCGTTAGCGGACGACTCGCCCGCATGTAACGGTTACTGGTACGGCAATCCGGGAATGGATCGGTGTTAAACCAGCCAGGCAGTTGACTACAGTCCCTTAGATCTTGTTTTTTCGACTAACCAGCCGAGATGATTGAGGAACAGGTTGACCAGCCGGGGTAGACGTTCAGGATCGAGGCTGTAGATCAGGTTTTTCACTTGCAGACCCAACTCAGCATCCCCTTCAACAACCAGGCGCCGTTGGAAGAACTGAGCATCGGGGTCTTCGCGAACGCTTGCCAGGAGTACAAATTCCTCCAGATTTCCACGAATCGTAAGGTCGGGGTGCAGCCCCTCGATGCTGACAACGGGTGCATTATCCTGAACGCCGATCAACCACGATAGTTCGGCGTCGGCAATCTCCAATCGTATCCAACGACCCTCCAATGTGGCCAGTTCTCCTGCAGAGATCGCTTCCTGGAAGAACTGCCTGAGACTGAATTCGAGCACGGATCGCTGCACGCGTTTAGGCGCGAAACGCAGCGGTCTCAGCAGCTTCGGAGGCAGTTTCCGCAAAATTCCTGGTGACGATTCACTTTCGGCCATTTACCAACTCACGCACTCGAATCGGGTTGGGATTGTAGCCCAGCCACAGCTTGGAAATCCTGTTTTGTTTGCGTGGGACATCGGGGATAATGGAACATTCACGGCAATCATTGGTTAAATACCCCACTTTCGATCGGGGCAAGGCACCGAAAGCACTCGATCGAACAGCAACGTTGGGGATAAATTACAAGCAAAACATAGAGTTAGCGCTTGCGAGTCCGATATTGGCATGAAACGTGGTGTGCAATATAGGCAAACGCAGGAGATTGCTGCTTGAAGCAGAAATACTTGATATCAGCGCTGATCGTTGCCGCCATGGCCGGTTGGCTGTACACGGGTCAGTTGCGTGAACCCCAGACCGGTGACGTGAACGCTGCCGGTCTCTTCGACGAGAGTAGGGAGGAGCGCGTCACGCTGGTCAGGGGTGTCTTCAGTCAGGCCGTACCTCACAGGATTGAATTGACCGTCCGAGGGCGAACCGAGGTCAATCGCCTGGTGAATGTCAGGTCCGAGATCGTCGGGCGAATAGTGGAACTTCCAATCGAAAAAGGGGCCCGGGTCGCGGAGGGAGATCTACTCTGTCGCTTGGCGGTCGATACCAGAGATAAGCAGCTTACTGAAGCACGTGCGATGCAGCGACAGGCTTCCCTGGAATACAAGGGAGCCGTGGATCTGGCACAAAAGGGGCTGCAGTCGGACATAAACATCGCCCAATCCAAATCCAAGCTCGAATCCGCCAACGCCGCCGTGAGTAGAGCGGTGCTGGCACTGAGTAACACCCGAATCCGTGCTCCCTTCGCTGGTATTGTGGAGCGGCAGCCGGTCGAGATCGGCGACTTTCTCAACATAGGCGGTGAGTGCGCCACCATTTTGGACACTGACCCAATGCTGGTGGTGGGGCAGGTGGCTGAGAAGGATATAGGTCACGTCAAGCCGGGAGAGCGCGTATCCGCTGCCGTTCTAACAGGCGAACTTGTGGCGGGGCGCATCAGTTTTATCGGCCAGTCAGCGGACAAGGTCACGCGCAGTTACCGCATTGAGATGCAGGTGCCGAATCCTGACTTCAAGCTGAGGGCGGGTATCACCAGTGAACTCGTAGTACCACTGGGTGCCCGTATTGCACACCGAATTTCACCGGCAGCGCTCGTCTTGGATGACGATGGACTTTTGGGAGTTCGCACGGTCAACCCCAACAGCATCGTTGAGTTCTTTCACATTGAAGTCATCAGTGAAGGCTCAGATGGGATTTGGGTGACGGGGCTGCCGGACCAGGTGAATCTTATTACCGTGGGTCAGGAAGAGGTATTTGCCGGGCAGTTCGTGAAGATCGATCTGACGCCCCTGACCTCCCTCGTGAGTGAGTGATCGGTTCCCATGAAGTACATCAAGGCTGCAATTGATCGGTCGCGCACCACCCTCAATATCCTGCTGGTCATGGTTCTCGCCGGGATACTCGCTTACATCGATATTCCGGTGGAATCCGACCCGGATGTGTCCATTCCGGTAGTGATGATCATGATTCCCCACGAAGGTATCTCGCCGGAAGATGCGGAACGATTGCTGGCCAAACCAATGGAGATCGAGCTCCGATCCATCGATGGTGTCGATGAGATCAGTTCACACTCCGGTGAAGGAATGGCTTCCCTCTCCGTCGAATTCGACTACGATTCTGATCTGGATCAGGCGCTGGTGGATGTCCGTGAAGCTGTGGATAGAGCCAGGGTGAAGATGCCGGGTACCATCGAGGAACCCGTCATCAGGGAAATCGTTGCCGCTGAGTTCCCCATCATTACCATCAGTCTCGGCGGCGAGCAGGTTCCGGAACGCGTGCTATACGATCTCGCGCTGAATCTGCGAGACAGACTGGAGTCGATTCCCGATGTGTTATCGGCCACGTTGCAGGGCCACCGTGAGGAATTGTTGGAGGCCATAATAGATCCGGCACAACTGCAGCAGTATGGCATCACCAATCTGGAGTTGATCCGTGCGGTTACCAACAACAACAGGCTGATTCCCGCCGGTGCATTGGATACGGGCAAGGGGAGTTTCTCGGTTAAGGTCCCCGGACTGATCGAAGACAGGCGGGACGTTCTGGATCTGCCACTACGCGCCACCGATGAAGGCGTAGTGACGCTGTCAGATGTCACCAGGATTCGGCGCACCTTTAAGGATGCCGTTAATTTTACACGCGCCAACGGGGCGCCAGCAATTTCATTGGAGATCGCCAAACGACACGGTACCAATCTCATTCAGGTTGTGGACAGTGTTAAGGCCGTAGTAGAGAGGGAGAAACAGGCCTATCCCTCGGCAGTAGAGGTCAGCTACATAGCAGACCAGGCGCCGGAAACGCTAGACATGATCAGCGGGTTGCAGGGCAATATTTCAACTGCAATGTTCCTCGTTCTGACCGTTGTAGTGGCGGCGGTGGGACTACGGTCCGGCATTCTGGTTGCCTTCGCAGTGCCCGTCTCTTTCCTGTTCGCGTTTATCGTTATCAATGCACTGGGATTCACCTACAACTTCATGGTGATGTTCGGTATGTTGCTTGGGATTGGCGTGCTGATCGATGGCGCCATCGTCGTGGTTGAATTCGCCGATCGGAAGATGGCTGAAGGCAAAGCGTCCCGTGAGGCGTACGTTGAAGCGATCGGAAGGATGTTCTGGCCGGTAGTGGCCTCTACCCTGACCACTTTGGCAGCCTTTCTGCCGCTGATGTTCTGGCCTGGCGTTGCCGGTGGATTCATGCGCTATCTGCCGGTAACTGTGTTTGCCGTCTTGCTCGGCTCCCTGGGATACGCGCTGGTGTTTGCGCCAGTGTTGGGCGCGCTCTTTGGAAGATCGAGAGCGAACGATAAAAAAACCATCCTTTATCTTACTACGCTGGAGAATGGCGACGCCACCACTTTGGGGGGGGTCACCGGGTTTTATGCCAGGATGTTGCGGTTTGCAGTTACCTACCCACTGATGATCGTGATGCTGACTGTGCTGGTGCTGTATGGCATTGTCCAGCTCTATATCGAACAGGGTCGCGGCATGGAGTTCTTTACCAGCGTCGATCCACAGTTTTCCGGGGTAAGCATCAACGCCCGGGGCAACTATTCTGCCCAAGAGACCCGCGATATCGTCATGGATGTCGAACGACGAATTTATGGTGTGGGCCATATCGAGAGCATGTATACCAGAACTGGATCAGGGGGGCTCGACTTCAATATGGGGGGAAGCGGCAGTACCGGCGACAGGATCGGTAGTCTTTTTATGGAGTTGTCCGACCGTCGCAACCGCGACGTCGGCGGCATCCAGATTCAGGAAATGCATCGGGATGTGCTGAGTCGTATTCCGGGCGTTCGGGCTGAAGTGGTTAAACAGGAGAGGGGACCACCCGTCGGCAAGGAGGTACAGATTCAATTGACGGGTGATGATCTTGATGTACTGATCTTCGAAGCACGGCGCATCAGGAAGCATCTCGAAGAAAACGTGGAGGGACTGTTCGGCATCGATGACACGACTCCGGTACCGGGAATCGAATGGCAGGTATCGGTCGATCGTGCCCGGGCTGCGATGTTCGGCGCCGATATCACGACGGTTGGCACGGGAGTGCAGCTGCTCACCAATGGTGTGATGATTGGCCAGTATCGACCCGACGACGCGGAGGAGGAGGTCGATATACGCATCAGATATCCCAAAGATGAAAGGGGCATCCATCAGATGGATCAACTCAGGATCAACACGAACCAGGGACTGATCCCCATCAGCAGCTTCGTGGAACGACGAGCCAAGCCGCAGGTAACCAGCATTAACCGACGCAACGCACACAGGGTGATGTTCGTTCGCGCCAATACAGCAGAGGGCGTATTGGCGGACGATAAGGTTAAGGAGATCAGCCAATGGATCGAAACTGCTGATGTGGATCCAGGAATTACCATAGCCTTTCGCGGATCCAACGAAGAGCAGGATGAGTCGATGGCCTTTATCATCCAGGCGTTTGTCTTGGCACTGTTACTCATGGGTATACTGCTGGTCACCCAATTCAACAGTTTCTATCAGGCGTTACTTATTCTATCGGCAGTTATCATGTCCACCGTGGGTGTGTTACTGGGCCTGGTGATTTTGGATCACACCTTCAGTGCAATCATGACAGGCGTCGGCGTGGTGGCACTCGCCGGGATCATCGTTAACAACAATATCGTGTTGATCGACACCTTCAATTACCTGCGACGCGAGCATGCGGACTGGGATGTCAAAGACGTGATCATCCGTACCGGTGCTCAGCGCCTGAGGCCGGTCTTCCTGACGACGTTCACCACGGGCTTTGGCCTCCTGCCGATGGCGTCTGGCGTATCCATCGACCTCCTGGCGCGGGAGATCGAGGTCGGAGGACCGATCGCCACGTACTGGGTGCAGCTGGCCAGCGCCATCGTATCGGGACTGACGTTTGCCACGGTACTGACGCTGATCGTCACCCCAGCCATGCTGATGCTGCCACAGAGCCTTGTCGGCCTGGGCAGACGAATCGGTACGGTGTTGGGGTCGTACAAGCTTTCAGCAGCTAGCAGGTGAAACGCCGGCTTCTCCGTCAGCAGACGATTAGTGCGCCACGTGGAAGTGGTTCATCAGTTCCTGCAGGTGGGCGTTAATCTCCTGTAGGTCGCTGCCCGTCGTCTCGGTGATCTCGGCGGCCTGCACGATACGTGCATTGGTGGTGTCCATGCAGCCGACCTGTTCACCGACATGATCCACAGAGCTCTTCTGAAGATCGATGTGCTGGTGGATCTGGTTTGCCAACGTCTGGATGGAGTTTACCTGAGCGCCGATCGACGTGAAGTTACGCTCCAGTTCGGATACCTGAGTTACGCAGTTTGACACGGTATCGCCGCCACGATTCATGGCGTTATCGACTGCGTGTGTGCCCTCTTGTATGTGGCTCACCATGGCCATCACCTCGGATGTGGATTCCCGTGTTTTGGAGGCCAGATTGCGCACTTCATCGGCAACCACTGCGAAGCCTCTGCCGGCTTCACCGGCGCGGGCGGCCTCGATCGCGGCGTTCAGCGCGAGCAGATTGGTCTGCTCAGCGATACTGTTGATGACGTCGATGACGTCATCGATCTTCTCACTCGCGATCTTCAGTTTCGCCACCGCCTGACCGGCGGTCTCCATCTCCTCGGCGAACCGATGGATGGCGGTGATGGTGTCGGACATCAGGTCAGCGCCATCCTGAACCCGCTCATGGGTGGTGGATACGGTTGTTAAGATCTCATCCGCACTGCCGACGACGTTTTGATTGGCACGCTGTACATCCTGCATCGCCACGGTCACCTGTTGACAGTACTGTGTCTGTTCTCTGGACAGATCGGTGATATTGCTGTTGGTGTTTACCAGATCGGTCGACATCTTACGCAGTGGGGTGAACAGAGCGATGATGGATGACACCAGCACTTCCATTTTGGAGACAAACGAGTCGAATGAACGGCCCAGGGTGGCAAACTCGTCGTTGCCTGAAGTATCCAGCCGCAGGGAGAGTGTGCCGCTATCTTGGGCAATCCGATCCATGGTGTTGATCGTATTCACCAGCTTCCTCTCCACGGTAAAGCGGTACGCGAGCCAGAATGCGGCTGCACCGATCACGAGCGAAATGAGAAGCATCACCAGAATGCGATTGGCGATCACATCGGGGTTGCTGTCAGCGAGACCGGACAGCTGCTCCGGAATGAGGAAGTAGAGTCCGATCAGCACCAGCGACGTAGTTACGAGAACAGGTATCGTCAGTTTCCAAAATATACTCTTCATAGCGGTGCCGTCATGCCGATCTGGTACCTATTAGTGTAGGTTACAATTCAGTCTGCACAATGTGCCGGATATGCTTCACATTCGCTTGTTATCCATCACCCATGTCTGGTGTAATCGAGCCATATCTCTGGAGGAACAACCATGTCCAACAACGCGGATCTAATCAGGAATTTCATCTCAGCCTGGTCCAGGCTGGACGCGGACGAATTGGGTGAGTATTTCGCCGAAGATGGCGTCTACCACAATATGCCAGCCGGCCCGGTCATCGGAAAGGCCCGTATCAAGCAGTTTATCGCCGGGTTTATCGCGGACTGGACCTCGACCGAGTGGGACATTATCAATCTACTAGACGATGGCGAGCTGGTTATGGTGGAACGCGTGGACCGAACCAGGGTGGGGGATAAGCCGATTGAGTTGCCCTGTCTGGGCGTATTTGAAATGGCTGACGGTAAGATCAGGATCTGGCGCGACTACTTCGATATGGGAACCTATGTGAGAGCCCTGTCGTGAATGGGGCGAGCCCTCAAAGCACACGACCAAGAACCTAACGCACACGATCAAGAACCCAACGCACATGACCTTGCTGAAGTATGGCCAGTAGCATCGAAACGCCAGTCAGGACCATAGTCAGCCGGGCACGGGGTTGGAGCCGCTTCCTGGTGGGTGCCCTGATCCTGCATATCCCTCTGTTCGCTTATCCGGTGCTCAGACTCTGTAGCTGGTTGGACCTCGACTGGTGGCTGACCACGATCATCTTCATTCCCACGTTTTTTGGTCAGATCTTCTCCCGCGCCTATCTGCGTCGCAACCGGTCCCGCTGGGCAGAGTGGCTGAGATGGCTGGCGGACCTCTGGCTGGGTGCCAGCCTGCCTCTGGTGTGCGTGCTGTTGCTGTTTGAAGTGGCGGTCTTCACGCTCGACATGTCGAGGGCGACGGCCGCCGGCTGGGTGATCGGAATCAGCGTTGCACTCGCCTTCGTCGGCTTCCTGAATGCGTCAATACCCCACGTGACGCACGTACGCCTGCGTAGTCACAAGCTGGATCGAACGCTGCGGTTTGTACAGCTATCGGATGTTCACGTCGGTTCCAGGAGCTTGGCCTTTCTGGAAGGTGTCATTCATCGAGTCAATCAGCTGCAACCGGATTTCGTCTGTATCACCGGAGATTTCACGGATTCATCCGCGCTGACGGCGAACCAGTTGCGCTCCCTGAAGAGTGTCGTTGGCCCCATCTATTTTAGCATCGGCAATCACGAAAAATATGTAGAGCTACCTGTCGTTGAGGAGACACTGACAGACGTAGGGGTGCAGGTACTACGCAATCGCTCGGTGTCTGTGGACGCGCTGCAGATTATCGGTATCGATGATATGGACGATGCACAGCAGGTGGCGAGGGAGATGGCGAACATGCAGGTTGATGAGCATCGCTACACGATCCTGCTCTATCACCGGCCGCGTGGACTCCAGGCGGCGGCAGATGCAGGGGTCGATCTGATGCTGAGCGGGCACACGCACGGAGGGCAGATCATCCCCTTCAATCTGGTGGTGAATCGGGTGTTCGAGCACAACAAGGGGCTCTACCAACACGGTGATTGTCTGCTCTACGTCTCGACTGGAACAGGAACCTGGGGCCCGGTGATGAGGCTCGGAACTCGAAGCGAAATTACCCTGTTTGAAGTCGAACCGTCGGCTCTGCAGTCAAAAATAACGCCAAGTTAGGCTGACTGTCTCGAAAAACGGTGTCAACTGGTGTTTAATAGAAGGTCGAACGTTGCAGTATTTGTATAGGAGGCAGTGGTGCCATCACTAGAAGAATTTCGTCAGGAAACCCGGCAATGGCTGGATGAGAACTGTCCGCAGTCTCTGCTGAAGGCAGGGGGACAGGGTTGGTACGCCAGGGCTGGACGTCAGGAAAATTACAGCAGTCCGGATGCTAAATTGTGGTTGGAACGTATGGCGGAGAAGGGGTGGACAGTCCCCACCTGGCCGAAGGAGTATGGCGGCGGCGGACTCGGTAAGGAGGAAAGCCAGGTCCTGCAACAGGAGATGCGTAGAATACGTGCCCGCACCCCCGGGGGCGGCATGGGGGTCACCATGATCGGCCCGGCAATCCTTGAATACGGTAATGAAGAGCAGAAGCTTGAACATCTACCGAATATCGCTCGCAACGAAGTCACCTGGTGTCAGGGCTATAGCGAACCCAACTCCGGCTCCGATCTTGCCAGTCTGGCGACCAAAGCGGTTCTGGATGGCGATGACTATATTATAAACGGACAGAAGATCTGGACCTCGGGAGCCGATCAGGCGGACTGGATATTCTGTCTGGTGCGCACCGATTTCGATGTGCCAAAGCACAACGGCATTACGTTCATCCTGTTCGACATGGCGTCGACGGGTGTCAGCGTCAGACCAATCAGGCTGATCAGTGGGATGTCCCCTTTCTGTGAGACCTTCTTCGAAGATGTACGGGCTCTCAGGAAGAACGTGATCGGGGAGGTCAATCAGGGTTGGACCGTCGCCAAGCGCCTGCTGCAATATGAAAGGACGTCTATCGGCGGTGGTGACGGCGGCGGCGGACTCGCCGGTCCGGGCCCTACGCCTCTGTATGAGATTGCCAAACGCTATGTCGGCGAAGAGGACGGTAAGCTGGCGAACCCAATCCTGCGAGACAATATCGCTCGCGTGATCATGGATGATCAGGCTTTTGGCTTGACGGTACGGAGAACCGGCGAGGAATCCAAGTCGACCCGTGCCCCCAGTTTTGCCTCATCCATGTTCAAGTATTATGGAACCGAGCAAAACGTAACCCGACAGGAGCTGCTGCTGGAAGCCATGGGAAGCCAGATGCTGGGCTGGGAGGGCGAAGGATTCAGCGACACTGAGATTGCCAATACGCGCGCATGGCTCCGATCCAAAGCCAATACGATCGAGGGTGGTACATCGGAAGTGCAGCTCAACATCATCGCCAAGCGGGTATTGGGGTTGCCGGACTGAGCACGTCGGCGTCTTGAGAGACTGGGCGCGACTGACCAACCGTTACGTCAACAGATCGGCTACAACTTCCTTCCAGGATTGGATATCGGTGTCGTCCGATTCGAAAAGGGAAAAGCCGATACAATAGCCCTCAGATTTGGCATTTCGCCGTTGCCACATGACCTCGCCAACCAGGTAGAGCGGGTCCCTGTCGTGCATGTCGATGCAAAGGCGCAAGATGCTGCCGAGCGGCATCTCCTCGTCTACAACCACCTGCAGTCCGTTTGCTGACAGATCCAGAGAGTTGCAGATGATGATGCGCGGCGCCTCGTGGTGGTCCGCAGATGTCGACAGCACCTCGACAAAAACGGTCTCCGCCAGTTCCAGTCGGGATTCAATCCGGTGTTCGATGTCCGCTGAGGTCGTCATAGCTCTTGTTCCTGTCCTGCCTTAGTCCGGTCACCACTTTGGCGAGCGTATCTTCGAATTCCGCCCCATCATCCAGCACTACACCGTTCTCGCTGGCAAGCAACTCCGCAAGTTGTGCGGCACTGTATTCACCCATCTTGACGCCTAAACGATCTGCAAAGACAAACTTGTCCACGGACGCCAGCTTCACCGCCAGTTTACACTCCACCATGGCTCCGTCGGGGTCCGGGAGCTTGAGCCAGGCGCTGATGTTGAGTGACAGCACCTTGTCCGTCGCGGCTTGCAGGTTCTCGATGTTCTCGGCTCGTTCGGCTTCGTCCTTGGCCTTTTGAAGTTGCGCCTGTTCTGCTTCCTCTGCTCGTCTTTTCTCTGCCGCCTGTCTCTCTCTGGTCAGCGTAGCAGCTTCGTCGAGCGCCTTGATTCGAGCTGCCTCTCTGGCTAACCGTTCCTTCTTCGATTGCTCCTCGGCTTCGCGTAACTTCTGCTGCCTGGTTTCATGATCGCTGATGACCAATTGCAGCGTCGCATTTAGTGTGGAAGAACAGACGGCTTTGTCCGGAACCTGTTTGGCGGCTTCCGATGACAGGAAATAGGCAAACTCTTCAAATTCAATCTGTAGTGCCTTCATGCCGTTGCGGTTGGTAAAAAGCAACTGGTGGACATCATCCAGTTTCAGCACCAGCTTGATCCTTGCTGCCTGCTCCGCGCTTTCTCCGAGCAAGAACCATTGCCCCGGTTCAAGTTGACTAACCCTTTTGAGTAGGTTCTTGCAGATCGTAGTCGAACCGCTGATCAGATCGTTTTCACAGTCCAGGAGGGCAAACTCCTCGTATGCAAGCTTCTCGCCGGACATGATCTTGATGTGTTCCATCTCGATATCTGAAAGAGCAGCCTCTGCTTTGTGGGTATCGTGTTTGAGCGCTACCAGCAGCTCGTGTATCTCGTTGGGGATATGCTCGATGATGCGGTAAAGGCGCTGGCGATCTTCGTCATTTTCATCCTCCTTGGTGTCTTCATCCTCGTCTTCCTTAGTTTCCTGCAATTCGACCGGCTGCAGAGTCCAGATGATCGTTTCAGTGAGTTTGCATGCCCTCTGCCACTCGTCGCTCTCCACGCCGTACTGGATCAACATGAGCTGTAACGAGTCACACCAGGGCCCCTGCAGAAACTCGGTGATGCAGGCTGGTAGCTGTTTGTCCTGCATCTGCGCATTGAGCATCTGCGCAGTTAGAGCTTGTGCGCGTTGGGCACGTAGGATGCCGCTTTCGGAATCTGAAATTCGCCCTTCCAGCTTGTCGATGCGTTGCTGTTCCGCGTCGAAGAACTCGATCAGGTCCGCGCGCAGCGTAACGTAATCCGTGTTGGGATCGGCAAGGGAGGTCAGGGCCGACTCAAATCTGTCATACAATTTCTTGCCGGCTCTGCCCAGGTCGTCACTCCAGCCGATATACCGCTCGATGAGGAGATCGAGGATCGTGACGATGGGATGATCCTCTATCTCTTCCCTTATTCCATCCGTCAGGGCATTGATCGCCAGGGAAGGCATACACTTGCAGACGAGTGGCTCGAGTTGCCGATCCAGGGGCGAAGCGCTGAAGCTCGCCTTGATACACTCATCCAGAAACGAGAGCACAGCATGGTCCAGCGGATTCAGGCAGTTGTCGGGACGTTCGTCTATGAGCAGATCCACCAGACTGAGCGGTACGTCAGCGTTGCTCGCGACCGTTGGCGATGCCAGGACACCCATTAACTCCTGTCGGGGCAGGACGGGCAAGTCAGTTTGGTTTTGGGAATATCGGCTCGTCAGGGCAGCAGCGACTTGCTTTGCCGTATCGTTATCGTCCGATTTTCCCTTTCCAGCCATAGTGTGCCAACGAACTGACTGCGGATCAGTTAAGAAATATTACCACAGTCCCGTGCACTCCTGCTGGGCCGTGTATCCGGCCACATCAGGTATAATTGAGGGCTTATCTTCACAGTGGAGTGACTGGGTGACATGGCAAGAGAAAGGGCGACACCTACCTCGCACACCTATTTCTCGCAAAGACTGAGGCTGCATTACCTGGATTGGGGCAATGAGGACGCACCGACCCTCCTGCTGGTGCACGGCAATCGTGATCACTGTCATAACTGGGATTGGGTTGCCCAGGCGTTGCGCGACGACTATCACATCATCGCGCCCGACTTTCGCGGCCATAGCGATTCCCAATGGGTGATCGGCAGCAGTTACACGCACAGTGAGTACGTATACGACCTGGCGCAGTTGATTCATCAGCAAAAGCTGGCGCCACTCAATATCATCGCCCACTCTCTGGGGGGTGGCGTTGCACTGCGTTATACAGGAGTCTATCCGGAAAACGTGCGCAAGATGATCGTCATCGAGGGAGTGGGAGGCGCGTCTGCCGTGCATCGAAGAGCACCGGTTCACATACGCATGCGTAACTGGATCGAGTCTGCGCGTAAGATCTCCGGACGCATACCGAAACGCTACGAATCTTTGGAGGATGCCTTTGAGCGAATGCACGAAGCCAACAGCCATCTGCGCATCGATCAAGCCAGGCACCTGACCATTCATGGCAGTGATCAGAACGAAGATGGTAGCTACAGTTGGAAGTTTGACAACTATACCCACGTGATGGCCCCCTTCGATATGAACGCTGAGGAAACGCAGGAGCTGTGGCAGCGTATTCAGTGTCCCTTGCTGCTGATCAGCGGGTCTGAGAGCTGGAATCGGAGGGCCGCCAGAGCAGATCCCAGCAAGCAATTCAAGGATGCCAGCCACATAACGGTGAAGAATGCCGGCCACTGGGTACATCACGATCAGTTGGATGAGTTTCTGCGTCTTTCCAGAGCGTTTCTGCAAGCGGACAGTTGACTCTCGCATGGGCAGTGGTCGCCGGAAAACGCTCGCCCTTTCGCGGCCGAATCCCGGTCCCGTGGCGTCCCCTTCGAGGAGGAGGGCGGACGGCTAATCCTGCGGAAGCGACAGCAGGGGATTGAACCAGGTCAGGATGGGGTCATTTTCGGCGCGGGCATAGTTGTGAGACAGATCTCCGATCTCCCTGAATACCAAATCCGCACCAGCCTTAGTCAACTCGTCTCTAGCCATGTATGCCGACTCAATGGGGAACATCCAATCCAAGCTGCCGTGAACCAGGTAAACCGGCTTGCCGCTGGCGCGAGAGATATTGCCATTGATGAAATTCTCCGGATGCAGCACCCCGGACAGTGCGGCCAGGTGGGTAAAAGGCGAGTCCTGCTGCAGCCCACACAGCAGCGCAAAGGTGGCACCGTCGGAGAGACCGGTGAGGAGTATGTGTTCTGCATCCACCGACCAGTTTTGCTGCACGTAGTCCAACATCGATCTGATCGGCTTGCTGTCATGGTCTGATCCCATCAGGGACCAGGTGCCCTGCTGGGAAGTGGGAGCCATCAGGATGAATCCTCTGCCGCGCGCTTCCCGTAACCAACTCCAGAGAAAATCTGCACCGTGACCTGAGCCCCCATGCAGAGCAACGACCAGCGCCAGTGGCTTATCGTCATCTGCGTGTTCCGGAACATAGAGGGAGAACCCGCCGCGCGATTTTCGATCATTGTCCGCGTGCATGATGCCACCCTTACTGCCTTCTGCTGCCAGACTGGCGATCAGGTCGTTGTTATTCCTGAAGGGCATCTCGAGAAAATACTGGCTCAGCGGCGTCATCATGGGCGCAAGGGGGTAGAGCATCTCCTGTGCACGACAGTGGCATCGCATCGCCCGCATCACCTGGCCAAGCCCCGCTTGGCCGTTGCTCGCAGCGGCGAAATTCTCGCAGGCCCGGAGTGTATGGGTAGTTGCCTCCTGCAGTTGCTGATAAAACGGTTCGGCGTGCGCTGGGAACTGCACCTGCTGCAACTGACGATTGGCGTCGGTCAGTCGCTCGGAGTAGGGCTGAAGAAACTCTGCCAGCTTCTGATATCTCGGTGGATGCAGGGCACGTTGCACTTGATCGAATGCCTGCATGGTGTTCAGCAGGGCCGGCAGCAGCGTGGTGATGCATTCAAGCAGCGGATCTTTTTCCGTGTCTGACATGTGGATACCGTGGTTGAGGCAGATGTAAAAACAGTTGAGATATAATATGTTGAGTCAGTCCTCAGCTCAAATACATCGTTATGGAGCCATATACCCATCATATTCCACCGCCGTGCCACAAGGAGTTGGAAATACTCCATCGTGATGAGCACCTGTTGGTAGTGAATAAACCAGACGGGTTACTGTCCGTGCCGGGCAGGTTCGTCAGAGATTGCGTACTGAATCGAGTCCTGCCCGAGTTTCCCACCGCTATCATCGTGCATCGATTGGATCTGGACAGCTCGGGGCTCATGGTCATAGCGCTACAAAAAAACGCGCTGCGTGATCTCAACAGACAACTGAGGCAACGCATGGTGGAGAAGCGCTATGTGGCGGAAGTGTTCGGGCTGGTCGAGTTGGACTGTGGTGAAATCGATAAACCCATCGGCAGCCAGTGGTTCGATCGGCCCAGGCAACGCATCGATCTCAAACGCGGTAAGACTGCACTTACCCGATATCGCGTCTTGTGCAGAGAGCCACAACGGAATACAACGCGCTTGCTCCTATCCCCCGTGACGGGGCGGTCTCACCAGTTGCGGCTGCATCTCGCTTCGATCGACCACCCCATCCTGGGGTGTGATCTCTATGCCCATGCAGACGCATTGCAGATGGCCAGCCGACTGATGCTGCATGCCAGTTATGTGGGATTTACGCATCCGCATACGAAGAAGCCGTTCTCTGTTGCCTGCGATCCGCCCTTTCTTGCGAGTCCTATTTAGTCTTGGCTGTCAAATTCTAGCCGCTATCCAATCGCAAACCAGCGGCTATTGCGCCCAAGCAGGGCGAATGGCATATAATGGCACCTCACCCAGAGCAGCTTGAATTGAGGAACGAAATGGCTAAGAAACCAACCTACATCGGCACGTTGAATGGAATCGTTAACGCTGAGAGACAGGGATTTGAATTACTCGATTGCTGGTCGAACGTGTGTGATGCGGAGATTCAGTCCATGCTGAAAACCGTTGCTCTGCGAGAGGGCGAACATGCAGCCACGTTTGAAAAGCGACTCTGTGAATTGGGCTTTACGTTAAAGGGAAAGCGTGCCGAAGGATTTGACAAAACGTTGCAGATGATCGCATCGGACATGACCGATGTGGAGAAGTTCGAAAAGCTTGGCTACGACAAGTTGGGTGAAAACGATGGCGAAGATCAGCTCTTGAAACTACTGGCCGATCAAAGTATCGATCCCACCACAGCGGGCCTGTTGGGAAGGTTCATTGCCGAAGAACGCGATAGTCTGCTGCTCCTGCGAGCTGCATACGAATGTGTCCGGGCCAAAGCGGGGGAAGCGGATCCTGCGCCGAGCGACGATATGCTAACTAGAGTCTGCTCATAAAGTATAAGCCATTGATATTATTATGGA
>CEPV01093295.1_pt1 | contig 23561 bp, 26 predicted proteins | sample 530451 | NCBI WGS metagenome assembly CEPV01 (sample SAMEA2620097, study PRJEB7988) | marine metagenome | isolation source: saline water (ENVO:00002010), including
AAATCAACCCAGCACACCTTCTTGTAAAGGCCTCCAACACCAACACAATTCATTCCAAGTGATTTTTCAGTAAAAATGTTGCGACAACGGCGACACGGTTTCTGGCCAATAACCTGATGCGGAGTAAGCTCATCAATTGAAAACCACACTCCACAATTCTCGCAAATTCCCAATTGCTCAACTGAGATCTGCATTATATGCTCCCAATGTAAGTTTCTAGATTTATCTAAACATATCCAAGTGCGTTCTGTCAATCACATCACACCCCAAGAGCCTGTTCACGGAATTTAACATGAATGCAGATTGTAATGCCAAAATGCCTGCCCCGTAGCTCCCGCCGTAGGCGGGATGGTACTGGGGAGGTTCCCCGGCATGCTCTAACTATTTTCCCGTCCATATCTGAGCGCGCGGGCAATCCAGACAAGCTCTTCCAAAAACTTATTTACTCGCTCATCAAAGGGTCCGACAAATTCCTCTTTCATGGTCCCGTCTTCATTAAATGTATTTTGCACTATGGAAAAATTAAGGTCCGCATGTGTCACCACAAGTCCAAGCTCACGAACAACAGGCACAAGCGATTCAATCACACGAGTCCCACCCCACGGACCAGCTGAAACACCCACAAGACCAACTGCCTTGTGGGTATATTCTTTAAGGAGCAAGTCAAGTATTGACTTAAGCTGACCGGGAAATGAATGGTTATATTCGGGAGCCACAATAACAAGACCATCTGCTCGAGTAATTGCATCTCTATATTCCGGAAACAAATCTTTTATGGTCTGCCCGTAATCATCTTCCAGCAATTTAAAATCACGTGCGTCAAAAAACTGCGTTTCTATATCATCACGCTCTTCAATTTTTTTTAAAACCCATCGCGCAACATTTTCGCTATTGCGTCCATTTCGATTCGTACCCAATAAAACAGGGAGAAATAGTTCTTTTCTCATACTAAATTGTTTAAAAGATCAACGATGATCTACAGACCGATCACTGGAACCAAAATTATGTGCCTCCCTTTGCTTTGCCGGACCAATAAGCTCTGCAAGTTTATCTTGTAGGCCTAGAAGAAACTGTTCACGGAGCGCCGCGCATCCCGGTGATGTAAGATAATTTCCTCGATCCTCCGGCTCCATTCTTAGGAGCACTTTTATCGCTTGTAATGAGGAATTTCTTTTCTCTTTGGGAAGAGTTTCGTTACCTCCAATGAGCTCAGCAAGCTCCTCTAAACTGCCCGCTTCCTTTATCGCAGATTCAAACTCTGTTTCTGCATCTTCTACGCTAGGATCAATTTGTTTAAATGATTCTGCACTCATTTTGTATAAAATCCCGCACCATTTTTTCTTACATCAAAATGTAACGGAACTAAAATTGATTAATACTAATGGTAACCACGGAAACAGCCGTTTTGGACAGCGCATACCGCACATATGCAGTATACCACGATGTCAGACCCCACCACAAAGATTAACGTATTGACCTAAGCCCATCCACAAATGTGCCCCGCTGGACACTGTTTTTCGCCACAAAACCAGCATTTACCTCAAGAACATATTTTATTCGCTCAATCGGCTCAAAAATCTCTGGAAATGTCGCGGGGATGATACCTTCAGTCACATCAACAACAAAAAAATGTTCATTGACCCAGATGATATCTATTGAGAAATTCATGTCCTTCATCCAAAACGGATGTTTCCCTGGTTCATTAAAAACAAAAAGTAAACCCTCATCAAAAGGGAGAGACTCTCTTTCCGAAAGCCCTATTACTCGTTTTACAGCTGTATTGGCAACCTCAACTTGTATCACGGTATCCTCAATAGTAAGCGGGTACTTCTTGTTGTTATTGAAACCATTTTTAATCGCAGAATTCAATGAAAATACGTCAAATGAAACCGCCGCGCCAAACACCAACAAGGCGGCAATAACAATAAGTGTAATAACAAAAGATTGTGACATACTGAAATGAATTTCTAATTCACCTAATAAAAGGTTAAATGTCTAATTCAAAAAATAATTAAAGGATTTTTGTTGTTAGACATTATGAATTTTGGCATTTTATTAGAAATTAGGTGAATTAGAAATTAGAAATTTTATTATTTTTATTAACGACGTAGAACGAAAGCAAGTGAACGTAATAAGAAAATATACATTATTATTTTAAAAAGTGTGTATACTTAATTATAGTCTATCGTACTTTATGGAGTTTCCAAATGGCAATCTATTTCGTCGCGTGTCAGGTAAAAATAAAAGACAGTGAGGATGTCTATACATGGAATGATATCATTGATTTTGGTCAACCAATAGTATTTAGTCAAGACCTAGTATCTCTAAGGAATGCAGTTTTTGGAAAAGTGCGTATGAGCGAAGAACGTGAAGTTGGCAAAATTCGTCTTACTGCTCTTTCGCTACTTGATACGACAGGTTTATTAGACCAGCATGAAAAAAACATGCAATACGTCTATTGGGCATGTGGTATTGGAGACAAGGACCCAGACAACCCTGATATATCAACAGAAGGTTGGGATGACCATCTTATCCTTGATTACCCTATTCTCTCTGATGACGATCTGGAGGAGGCAGAACAAGTTGTGTGTGAGATGCGAGGGTACGAGAAAGTTCTTATCTCAAATATGGAATTTCTGATTATCTTGAGGGAAACCACAGGAACACCATGATGCCTAAAAACACTGTTTCATCAAAAATGGAACAGTGTTTTTGTTGGTGCACTATTAAATTAACGAGGTACTAAAGATCTTTCAATTCCCTAAACTTGAAAGAGATTACTTAACTGCGTATCATCGCCTCTTGCTACACCACCAAGTTCAAGAGGAATAACACCATCCGACCGAGAGAAGGAATTATATGCAATATATAAACTCCTCGGCTCGGCAATGAGAAAATTCCGCTTCGCTTCATTTTCTCATTGCGCTCGCTCTACGTCGCTTATGTTTCATATAATTCCTTCGCTCGGTCGAAGTGAATGAGAGCAAGCTCTCCTCACTTCTCCCTCGCTTGAAATTATAAACTAATTACTCCTGACTCCGTAGTGTCACTGAAGACATGAAATCTCATGGACATAATATTTCCTTGACCATCTTGGATTGGTGGATCCTCTGCGAAATTAAACACACCATCACCATTGTCAAAATGGAGCATTGCATAGAGGGCTTCGCCGTCAACACTTTCTCGCGACAGCGCGATGTCAAAACCGCGGCTTTCGCCTTGAGGCAATATAGTGCTATTTCCAATAATTGATCCTGACCCATCTTCACTGTCATCATAAATAACCACATATCCACCGCTCTCAAAAATCGCGAAAGCTACATTTACCTTTACATCTGGCTTTGTATTGGAAACGTATATAGTATTATTCCCAACCAATAACGGGTCAACTTGCTCGGCTGGCTCTTTGACAAACACGAAATAGACTATTGCGACGGCAATAAGTGAGACAACAATGGCTACCAATAATGTTGAAAATCCTTTTTGATTGATATGCATACTAATTATTATTTGTTACCGAAAAATGAGTAAAACCGAGTTTTACACATTTTTGCTAATTTTTCATACATTCGCCTTCTGTATATATATCAACAAGCGAGTTTTTGCACGCAAAACATGAATTGGGGAATGTTTCCTGTACTGACGGACATGGTGTTGTAATACACCGCACATTCACTTCTCCACACACTGGCTGATAAATTTCAATACATCCATCTGCATTTCTCTGCTCCGACTCACACTTGAATACTCCTCCAGATATTGGAGCATCTATATTTTCAATAAATGTCCTTCCGTCCGATGCGCATCTCCTCGGGTAACTTTCCATTACCGGATTTCCTGCCGCAACACATGAATCAAAATCAGTAATTAAAACATTTGTGTTTGAAAAGAAAAAATAACCCATCGCCGCAACTATTAAAATAACAAGTAATATGATTTGATTCCTCATATCTCCATCTAATTTGAACTTATTTTCTTTGACTCTGTTTTTTTGCTTTATCTGTTAATCCCAATAAACGGACTGGCCTCTCCCCAGTAAGTTGGAACTTTTCCGTCCCATTTTTCTATCCAGCGAAGCTCCACTACTTTGGGATTATATTGTAGAGCCTGGGCCTCAATCCTGATAGCTTCCGCTTTTCCTTGAGATTCAGCTATTTTTTGTTGGGCCTCAATTTTTATTCTTTCCAAATCTCTGTCTGCCTTAAGCTTCAATTGTTCAGCCGTGACTTTAGCCTCAATGGCTTCATTGAAAGCTTTAGAAAATTCAAATTCAATAATATTAAGCTCGTCAACTATTATAGCGTGCTCTAATAACCTTTTAGTAAGATTCGCTTTGATTTGTTCTTTTACTTCTTCTCTCTTTATAATCAACTCCTCTGCTGTAAATTTTGCTGATTCCGCCTTAACTGCTTCCTGGATTGAAGGAGCGATAATACGAACATTGTAGTTCTTACCCAGCTCTTGCCAGATCCTATTCACTGACTCTGGATCTAAATGATAATTTAAGGCAATTTTAGAAGTTACTATTTGTAAATCTTTGGAAGCGGCGCTAGCCGGAATTTCGTCTTTTTGAATTTTCACATCAATTCTTATTACCTCCTGTGCAAGGGGAATTTTAAAATAAAGCCCTTCTCCAAAAACTTTATCTTGAACTGCTCCAAACTGAAGGAGCACACCTCTTTCTCCCGCTCCCACAATCCCAAAAGCACCAGAGGCAAGAATAAGAACAATTAGCCCAACACTCACGCGAGAAATAATTCTCCCTATTTTTACTTCTCCTATTCTTTCGCTGATATTATCCATATTTAATTTATTAAGAAAAATATTATTTTTAATGTTTTTAATGACTTTTTTCATTTTATCACAGCAACGCTACTTGAGCTAGAGCGTGATACAAACACGCTCTTCAATTGCACTGTAAGGGCTTTTTTGTTGAATGAGCCATAAATCAAAGAAAAAAAATTCTCGTCCGCAATAAAAGCACTGCGTCTTATATTAACTCCTCGGCTTGGCAATCTGAAAAACTCCACTTCGTTTCGTCTTTTAGATTGCGCTCGCTCTACGTCGCTAATGACAGGAGTTTGCCGAAATCAACCGTTCCACTTGCAATGGAGCGGTTTTTTAATTAAAAAAGAGCCGCATAAGCGGCTCTTCCAGTTTAAAAAGGCAGAAAAAACATGTAACTCTAAGATTTAATCAGTCGCCTCTCTCTCCCTCATGGCCCTCAATACGTCAGAGTGAGTTGGCTTTTTCGCATCTCGTATCTTTGTAAGTATTTTCACGAGACCGCCAAGAAACCCTTCGCCCTCTTGAAGCGTGGCGATAAACTCTTCAACTTCCTCTCGAGGAGAAAGCTCAAAGATTTTATCAAATTCCCTCGGAGACCAGTCCATTACTACAGAACCCGTAATGCCATCCACTAGACCATGGATGGCTCGCTTGCGTCGTCTTGGTTGGTATCGTTCTGTTTTTCTGCCAGCGGCTCTGTTAGCAGATTTCAACCGCAATGAGTGCTCTCTGATAAGTTCAATTGCACGTTTAGAGCTTAACGAACGCTGTTGTATAACAGTAAGTAGTAATTTTTGAAGTGAAAATCGACGAACATCATCATCAATATTTCCGACTTCTTCACTTGGTTCAGCCAGTTCTATCCCGGCCGTATCAGAAAGGATTTCATATGCGTCCTTCAGTTCTTCCAGCGTTGGTGTCTTTACGCCGCCAAGAGTTCCACCAACATTGACAGAAAGTCGGCGTTTTCTCGGAAGCTCTGGATCCAAAAGCTTTTGTATATCCGGATGTAGCCGGGTGAGATTCATTCGTCCGTAGAGTTGAGGTAACGCAATACCAAAATGAGCGGAAAGCTCGTTAATCTTCCATTTTAACTCTCGAAGTCTAGCAAATTCAAAACCTTGCTCAAGCGCTGACAGTTCTTCTCTATTGGCATTAAGAAGTGACGCGTCAATACGATGATCTTTTTCGGACTCATAAATTATCACTCTGATCGGAACTGCTGACAATTCGCCAAGACAGGCTCCGTTCCACCTTCTATGACCACTAACTATGAGGAAAAAAGCGTCGTTATGCTCAGAATCAATCGTCGCCCACGGTACATGACTCAAGGGCGTAACCGTTATTGTTTCTCGAACACCACATGACGCTATACTTTTATGCAATTCCTTAAGACGCTCAGAATTTATATGCCGTCGTGGTTGTTTTGGGTCTGGAGCAAGCATATTAGTTCTTACAAAACCAGACTTGTTGGGTTTCGTCCACCACTCCAATGGAGTCTCGGAGACTTCTACATCCGATCCATCTGGAAGAGTAACAATTTTAAGTAACAATGTGTTCATTTTTCCCTCTCACTTCAAAGACGAGCCAGATAAGCACATCAAAGAACAACTTGTTCTAAAATACATAATATTCTTATAAAAATCAATCGAAAACAATCTCATGTAAATACATCTATTTTAATTTTACCAAAACGACGTTCCACTATCACCATCAAAAACACCTATATCTGGAGATTTGCTTTTCCAAAAAAACTCCAACGGCTCAATTTTGCTGGAAGCGAGATGGGTCGTTGACGATTGATTGACAATTTCATTGTGCTGCGCAATAGTTAAAAAAGAATAATATTCTTATCTACCGGAGGAAGACGGTGGAAAAAAATGCACAATCAACAATTATTGTTCAAGATATATGCAAAGCACTTGATCGCGCCTCAACAAGTACGGAAATGTATAGGATATACAAACGCATTCCTGGCGGATCAGAGTATGAAAACTTAAGACTTCTGGTGGCAGAGAAATGGCTTGAAGTCTGCATAGGCGAAACAATAAAAGACCTCGCGAACGCTCCACATAAAGAAAAAGGGAAACTGAAAAAACTTCTGCTTCAATTAAATGATTCTGGAATGATGCTTAAACGATTTTCTGCTCTAAAAATTGCTAGGGGTAGAAGAATTCTTCACTAAAAAAACACCGCCCCTACCGGCGGTGTTTAATTGTACACCAGCAAAGTGGTACTAGATCCCATTTTTGAGTCTCTGATCTATTTTTTCATAAAATCTAAATTATGTGGCTGACCTTCACGAACGCCTGCTTTGGTGATGTAGACAAATTGTGCTTTTTTCTGTAATACCGATATTGTTGACGCACCAACATATCCCATCGCAATTTGAATACCAGAGCATAAATCTGAAACAACTTTCTTCGAGGGACCTCTATATGCAATAAATGCTTCAACTCCTTCAGCAAAAGATTCGCCATCTTTCCCAAGATATCTATCATCTATCATTCTTTTTTTTCGCGCCGCACACGAACCCATACCACGATATTCTTTGTATTTCTTTCCGTTTTTTATAACAATTCTCCCAGGAGTTTCTGTTGTTCCTGCAAAAAGATTTCCTATCATAACAGACGACGCTCCAGCCGCTAGAGCTTTTGCAATATCTCCCGAATTTCGAATACCTCCATCTGCGATCACAGACACATGCTTCTTTTGCGCGACACGCGCAACTTCGCGAATAGCGGAAAATTGTGGTATACCGACACCACTTACTACTCGCGTCGTACATATTGACCCTGGACCAACTCCTACTTTGATCGCGTCCGCAAAAGGAACAAGTTCCTGTGCGGCTTCTTTTGTCGCAATATTGCCAACAACCAACTTTGCGCGCTTTAGCTCTTTTTTCATCGCCCGCGCGCTTAAGATTACTTTTTTGTTATGTCCGTGCGCGCAATCAATAAAAATTGCATCGCAAAGAGCTTTTTCAAGAGCTAATGCTCGCGCACGATCAAATGGACCACATGCCGCGCCGACAAAAACATTCGCTTTTTTTACTTTCTCCACCATCTTCACCTGTTCTGAAATAGAGCAGTTACGATGAAGCACTCCAAGTGCGCCAAGTTTTCCAAGTGTTATTGCCATACGCGCTTCAGTTACTTTATCCATTGCGGCAGAAAGAAGCGGCATATCCAAAAAAAGACCGCGTATAATTTCGGTCTTCAGGCTAGTTGCGCCAGGTTCAACATCGCTAAACCCGGGCCTCATTAACACATCGTCAAATGTTAACGCAATATTTTTTGGTAATACATCCATGGCTAAGCCTATCATCTGCAAGAAAAAACACAAGATTTTAAAGAATTGTCCATGTAATAATTTGTGTAAAACTTATTTGTTTCTATTATTTATTGCTTGATACAATAAAGGTTCCTCGACCTAAAGGTACGCGGTAAAGTCTATTTATTAAAAACATGGATTTAACATTTTTCTTAGGCAAAATATTAGGTTTATATATTCTAATTATGGGAATATTGGTTTTATCTAGGCGCAAAATGATTATTCATCTTGTAAAAGAATATGCTGAAAACAAAAATTGGGCTGCAACTTATTTCATGAGTGCCCTACTCTTGATTGTGGGACTAGCTTTTGTTTTAAGTCACAACATTTGGGTTGGAGGATTTTTGCCTGTTGTTGTTACAATTTTTGGTTGGCTTATTCTAATAAAAGCATTCTTGCTTTTGTTTCTCCCAATAGGAATTTTCTCAAAGATGTTGCGATCATTTGAAAAAAATCATTTATATACAGTATTTGGAGCAATTTATGTAGTACTTGGCACATATCTTACATATATCGCTTTTGCTTTGTAAGCTATATGATTCTATGGTCAATAATATATGACTGCCATGTCATGTACGATATTAGAACTTATTCAATGACCGCAAATGCCCTCACGGGACTTCCATCTGCCCCCTTGATTTTAAGCGGTACTCCATAGAACATGAACCTTACTGGAAGTAGCTCGGTATTAGCTAGACGTTCAAATAAAATAATGTCTTTCTTTAAAAAATCTCTCTCAATTTCTTCATCTATCTCATAACTACTTGAGAGACCTACAAAACGTGGCCGCACCTTTTTTATTTGTTCTGCAATATTTTCATCAATGTTCCGGTCTCTAAAAATGACTCCTGTATCGGGAACGATTGGGGTGTCAGGAGCATAAACCACAGCAACTCCGCAAAAAGATTCAAGAGAGTAATCATCAAGGGTATTTCCTCCTTTTACCCCATGAACAGACACATTCACATGAGTGCCATCGTGTGTATTCATTTCTATCCGACGCATATTCCACCCATCTTTTTCAAGAGTTTTAATCAACTCAATGGATACTTCGGGGTCACCAGGATATACTGGCATCCCTGTATACATCGGCAATGTAAGATCGACGATTTTCATATTAGTTAGTATAACAAGTCCAAACATCTCAAACCCCTGCAATTTTTCGTATTACAAACGAAGGATTATTTAATGCTGCCGGACTAGGACTCGAACCTAGATTACAGGAGCCAGAATCCTGTGTCCTACCGTTAGACGATCCGGCAATGATCTTATAAGCGACGTAGGGCGAGGGAAATACTAAGCCGAGCAAAGCGAGATTTTGTATTTCCGAGCCGAGGAGCTTATATAAGACGCAGTGCTTATATTTTTAACATAAAATGTTAGCCGAAAGAAATACGTATTTAAATACGTATTTCTTTCGGCACACTTCTTACAGACATTCCAACATTCTTGCGAATGTCGGAATGACTGTAAGGAGAAATTGTGCTTTTAATTTTTGATTGCCGCTTTTAAAAATTCAGTAAAGAGCGGGTGTGGAGAGAGTGGCCGCGCTTGAAATTCGGGGTGAAACTGTACACCCACGAAGAACGGATGCTTGTTGCGTGGTATCTCGGCAATCTCCATAAGTTTTCTGTCAGGCGATGTGCCAGAAAAAACAAGTCCAGATTCAGTTAATCTTTCGATATATTCGGGGTTTACTTCATAGCGATGTCTGTGTCGTTCTTCTACAAGCTCTGAACCGTATACTTTGCGCGCAATTGTTCCTTTCTTGAGAAGCGCTATATATCCACCAAGCCGCATAGTACCGCCATATTTTTGCTTCTCAAGAAGTTCTTTCTGTTCAGGAATGATGTCAATGACAGGATTAGGCGTATCCGGATCAACTTCAGTTGTATGTGCACCGCGTAGGTTCGCAACATTGCGTGCGTATTCAACAACTGCAAGCTGCATACCGTAGCAAAGACCGAAATACGGGATTTTCTTTTCGCGCGCATATTTGATTGCTTTTATTTTTCCTTCAACAGCCCTCTCACCGAATCCTCCCGGCACCACAATACCATCAAAATTATCAAGTTTTTTAAGCATACGGGGATTTTTCTCAAATTCACCAGCAGAGACCCATGTCAATTCGGGTTTTCGCCCGAGTGTATAAGCAGAAATTTTAAGGGCTTCAATAATTGAAATATAAGAATCTGAAAGCGTAAAATCACCAACATCAAAATATTTTCCAATAAGAGCAATGGAGACTTTTTCTTTCGCATGCTTACTCTTTGACACGAACTTTCTCCAACGCGAAAGATCGTTTGTCTTTTTTCTCGCTTTCATCTTAAGCCCACTCAATATCATCTCGCCGATATTATCTTTTTCAAAATTAAGTGGCACATCATAGATGCTCTCTACGTCAGGAGCAGAGATAACATGATCCGCAGGAACATTACAAGAAACTGCAATTTTATCTTTGCGTTTTTTATCAAGCGCTCGCTCGCTTCGAGCAATAATAACATCTGGTTGTACACCGTAAGAATTAAGTTGTCGAACTGCATTTTGTGTCGGACGCGTCTTCATCTCGCCCAAACCTTGCGGAATTGGAAGATAAGAAACCATAATAAAAAGTACGTCATCAGGGTGTTCTACTTTCAAAACACGTGCCGCCTCGATAAACATAATGTTCTGATAATCACCAACCGTGCCACCAATCTCAATTATTGAGATGTCAGCTTCATTAAAATCAACAGTACGCCTAAAGCGGAGAATGATTTCATCTCGAATATGCGGAATTGCCTCAACACATTTACCTCTGAACCCCAGATTGCGCTCGCGCGATATAACATGCTGGTAGATCATACCGCTTGTGATGTAGAGATCGTCCTGAAGGTCTTTATTTAAAAATCGCTCGTAATTGCCCAAATCCTGGTCACACTCAAGACCGCTTTTTATAACAAAAACCTCACCGTGTTCAGTGGGGTTCATCGTGCCAGCGTCAACATTTAAGTAGGGGTCAACCTTAACCGCGTTTACAGAAAAACCGCGGCTTTGAACAATTTTTGCTATGGAAGATGTCGCAATGCCTTTTCCTACACCAGACATCACACCTCCTATAACGAATACGTATTTACGAGCCTTTCGAGACATGGTTCAGGCGCAAGGTGATAGGTTGTAGGTATTAGGAAAAACAAAAATTCTTAAAACTTAATACCTACAACCTAATACCTAAAAACTTATTTTAACTTTGTTTATAATACCTGCCGCTTAAGTATCTTCGTACCGCAAAATAACTTGAAATTGCTCCCAATATGATACCTGAGACGATGATGACAAGGAAGATCTGTCCAAAGTTCTGTATGTAATAATCAAAAACATTTATGCCGCCAAAGAACCGTTCTGTTGCACTGCCAAGCCATGCTGTTACTGGATAAAAAATTACAAGCGAGACAATAGACGAAGTAAATCCATATATTATTCCTTCAATAATAAACGGCCCACGAATGAAACGATTCTCAGCTCCAACAAGTCTCATGACTCCTATTTCTTCACGAGATGTATAGATAGCAAGCCTAACAGTGTTAAACACAATTACAATAGAGATGATCGCCATGACGATGATAATTGCAACGCCTAATGTCTCTGCTCCATCAACAACGCGTCCAAGCCGATCAATCGCAACTTTATTCTGGTGATAATTAATTGAGTCAATAATGGAGCCGACGCCGGATTCAAGCGCGTTTGCGTCTTCAAGGAATCGCGCAATTGATTCATACTGCGATGTCTCTTTTGCTCTAATATTCAAGCTTGCGCCTAATGGGTTTTCGTCAAGCTCTTCAAGCGCCTGAATCGTCAAAAAATCACTTGAGTGCCGTTCTTTGAACTCCTCTAGGGCTTTTTCACGGGACGTATATTCGACAGAGGCAACTTCGGGTAATGTTTCAATATTGCCTTTCAGCGCAAACATATCATCTTCCGGAGCAGAGACTGCAAAGTACACGTTTATGTCAACTTTGTTCTTTAACTCCTCAAGCGAGAAATTCAAAACCGCGCTAAAGAAAATAAGTGAGCCGATAAGGAAAAGTGTAATCGTTATAACTAAGATTGCGGCAAGAGAAACAAAACCATTTCTCCAGAAGTTAAGAAACCCCGCCCGTATAACTCGCTTTATGTTAGTCCAAATCATATTACTAAGTATTAAGTATAAACACCACTCGATTTTTCATATAATATTTTTCAAAATTCTTTATACATTATACCTAATACCTTATACCTACAACGCGTAGCGTCCAGATTTATCATCGCGAACAATTTTCCCTCTATCCATGGTAACAACGCGATTACGCAGTGAATCAATTACACCTTTGTTATGTGTGGTTAATATAATCGTTGTCCCCATTTGACTAATTTTACTGAAAATCTCAACAATCTCTTTTGTGTTTAACGGATCAAGATTACCTGTCGGTTCATCGGCAACAATGACATCCGGCTGATTTATGATTGCACGCGCAATCGCGACACGCTGTTTCTCTCCACCTGAGAGTTCACTTGGGAAATTCCACATTTTATCTCTTAAATCAACCAACTCCAAAACCTGCGGTACATCTGACGCAATTTCTTCATCCGTACGCCCTGCAGCTTCCATTGCAAAAGCAATGTTTTCGTATGCTGTTTTGTGCGGTAATAGACGAAAATCTTGAAACACAACTCCGATCCGTCGACGAAAAGATGGAATGCGCTTATATGACACGGCATGGATGTCAATAGACTCAAAAAAGACGCTCCCTTCTGTTGGACGATCTTCTGCAAGAAGCATCTTCAAGAGAGTTGTTTTGCCGGCACCAGACTGTCCAACAATTGAGACAAATTCTCCTGGTTCAATAGAAAAATTCACGCCGTCAAGCGCTACGGAATTATCAGCGTAAATTTTTGAAACTTTGTCGTAGTGAATCATGAACTAGCTTTTAGCTTATAAATTTATCTCCGCAGAGATAAATTTATCAAGCTCTCCTTCTAATAATACCGCATCTGTATCCCTTATCTCAACCCCGCTCCTGTGATCTTTTACCATTTGATATGGATGCAATACATATGACCTGATTTGGTTACCCCATTCTGCTTCGGTCGTCTTAGACACATGAAGGCCTGCCTCCTCTTTTTCCTGCACATTTTTCTCATACAGAAATAATTTTCCCTTAAGAATTTCAAGCGCTTCTTCACGATTTTGTTCCTGCGTACGTCCTGATTCCGCGTGTACAGAAATGCCAGTTGGAATGTGGGAGAGACGTACTGCTGTTTCCCGCTTATTGACATTCTGTCCGCCAGGACCACTTGATCGCGCGAACTCTACTTTCAAGTCAACAGGATCAATATCAATTTCTTTTTTTTCTATTTTAGGAATTACTTCAACCATTGAAAACGACGTGTGCCGAAGTTTTTTCGCCGAAAACGGCGACTTGCGCACAAGACGATGTACGCCCGATTCGTTTTTAAGCATTCCATACGCATTCTTTCCATTTATTTCAAAAGTAATATTGCGATAGCCACCGTGATTATTTTCATTTTTGTATAAAAGCGTAAATTCCCAACCTTGCCGCTCTATGTATTTTATGTACATCTCATGGAGTATTCGCGAAAAATCTTCCGCGTCATCCCCTCCAGCTCCAGAAAAGATGGTAATAATGGCATTTCCTTTGTCGTATTTTCCAACCTCTGCTGCCTTTGCCTTTAGCTCGTTTAACTCCTTTATGACTTCCTGCGCTTTTTCTTTGTTATTCCAAAAATCAGGCGCGGACATCTCTTCCTCAATCGCCTGAATTCGAGCAGTAATCGCACCTTTTTTTTTGTCCATCATGTTAATGAGTATATCAGACTAAACACAGACGGACTACCCAGCAGCATCACGACTAAGGATATTTTTCTGACTAAAAAATTATGTGATATGATGAACATTATGCTGTATGCTGGAAAACACACTGGGCACCTTGGAATTACTTTAATCAAATCCTATTTGCTTAAAATCCTAGATTCTAAATAATATTAAAATTCAAAATGCATAAACGCGTTAACACGTTTTAAATTTAAATATTGTAATTTTGTATTTATTTAGGATTTAGAATTTAGTGCTTAGGATTTAATGTTTTTAGGTTAATTAGTGTCAATTTTTATTATGATTTCTACTAACAAAAACGACGAAAACGAGGAGAAAGAATACAAAGAGCACGTCAAAGAGCGCCTTGACGATATAATTCTTATTCTGCAAAAGATCGCTCTTGGTGATTTTTCGGAAAATATTGACATACCCCAGAAAGAAGATGAATTTACACGCCTGCTGATAGCTTTGAATTTTATGATAAACGACTTAAAGGAAATCAAAAAAATCTCGCGAGAGACAGTGGTAATGGAAACCAAGGTGTCAATGTCCAGTGAACAAGTAGCACGATTAAAGGAAATAAACCGATTAAAATCAGAATTCGTTTCTGTTACTGCTCATCAGTTAAGAACTCCCCTTTCAGGAATTAAATGGGCTTCAGAAATAATTTTAGAAAAAACCAAAGAGACAGAAACTAAGAAATGGATAGAAAAAGTCAACGAACTTAACGAAGGGATGATTGGTATCATTAACGACTTATTGAATGCGGCACGAATTGAGGAAGGTAGGTTTGGATATAAATTTGAGAAATGGGTCAACATATCAGCCATCCTTGAAAAAATTGTAGAATCTTATAGAATTGAGATAGAAGGAAGAGGACTTAGTTTGGATTTTTCTAGAGATAATCTGGAAGATTTATATTCAAGAGCTGATTCAGCAAGATTAAAAATTGCCCTGAATAATCTAATTGATAACGCCATTCACTACACCGAAAAAGGGTCAATCAAGATTAAGTTGGAAAAATCAGACAATTCCGTTATTATTAAGATTCAGGATACTGGAATCGGCATTAACGAGAACAACTTCGATAAGTTGTTTAGCAAATTTTTCCGAGGAGAAAACGCTATCTCTTTTCGACCATCCGGTTCAGGCATCGGTCTTTTTATCACTAAAAACATTATTGAAGTGCATAAAGGGAAAATCTGGTTTGAGAGTAAGTTAAATCAAGGAACAATTTTTTATATTAAGCTTCCATTGACGAAGGTCGAGGAAAAAAATTAAGGAGTTTCATAAAAAAAAGATATAATGAAAAAAATTATAATTATTGAAGATGAAATTATTTTAGCCGATGCTTTAAAAGAAAAATTAACAGATACCGGCTACGAAACTGAAGTGGCCTACGACGGTGAAAGCGGCTTGGAGAAAATAGAACAAGGAAAACCTGATTTATTGATTCTTGATATTTTACTTCCGGGTATTAACGGCTATCAAGTACTGGAAAGACTACAAAAAGAGGAAGTTTCTTTTCCGATTTTAATCGTTTCTAATTCTGGGCAAGTGGTTGATATTGAGAAAGCTAAAAAATTAGGAGCGGCCGATTTTATTGTTAAAGCAACTTTGTCTCTTGCAGACATAGAAGATAAAGTTAAAAAATTAATTGGATAATGGATAATCAAGGAAAAAAAATTCTACTAGTTGAAGATGATAAATTTCTGTCTGAAATTCTGGTTAAAAGATTAGGGGAAAGCGGAGAATTTGAGATAAAACTAAGTGAAACCGTTCAAGGAGCTTTAGATTTCTTTAAACAAGAAACTGTTGATTTAATTCTGCTTGATTTGATCATGCCAGGCATGGATGGTTTTGAATTCTTAAAAAAGGCAAAGGATAACCCTAAAATTTCCGCTATTCCTATTATTGTCTTGAGTAATCTTAGCCAAGAAACGGAAATAGAGAAAGCTAAAGATTTGGGAGCAAAAGATTACTTAATTAAAGCCAATTTTACCACCAAAGAGATCGTGGAGAAGATTAAGGCGTTCATTTGATTAAAAAGGGCAATACAAATATACTAATTTTACGAATGATACAAATAATACTAATGTGGCGTATTCGTATCCATTAGTATAATTCGTAAAATTCGTATATTGGTATTATCCTATTTGAAACGGGATGAAACTAACCCAAACAACGAAAATTTTAAGAAAACAGCATGAGGGCTTGTTAAAATATACTGAAAAAATATTTACTTTTTTTGATGTTGAAAAACTAAAAAAAGAAGTGGGTCAATTGCGGATTTTATTGTCGCAATTCACAAAATTGTCAAACTGGCATCTGAGTCTGGAAGACGAAATACTTTATCCCGCTCTTTTTAAGCACGAAAATTCCGAATTAAGATCAACCGCTAAAATGTATTCTGAAGAAATGGGCGGACTAAAGAAAACATTCGCAGAGTATAATAAAAAATGGACGAATGAGGGTTCAATTGAAAGCAACAGTGATGAATTCATTAAAGAGAGTAGAATAATGTTTGACGCTCTTTCAGCAAGAAATCAGAAAGAAAACAATGAACTATTTCCTATGATTGAATCATTGGAAAGTACCAGTTAAGCTACGGTAGGGGAACGTCTGAAGCCACCTCGCGGGATTGAACCGCGGACCCCAGCTTTACGAAAGCTGTGCTCTACCAACTGAGCTAAGGTGGCAATAAGTTCTTGAAGCCACCTGTCGGGATTGAACCGACGACCTTTCCCTTACCATGGGAATGCTCTACCAACTGAGCTAAGGTGGCAATAAGTTTAAATACTATTCTATTGTATCTTATTTTGCAAAAAACTTGCGCGCTGCGTGAGTTTTTTGCTTTGTATGGTACATGAAATAAGTACAATTTGTATTTATTTTTGTTTACGATACACTATGTGACAGATTGTAAGATTTTGGAACATAACATGAAAAGCTTACTTATTTTTGCGTCTGGAACAAAAGAAGGTGGAGGTTCCGGATTTCAGGCTCTTGTAGAAAATGTGAAAACAGGTGTCCTTCATGCGAATATTATTGCAGTAGTTTCGAACCATAAACAAGGCGGGGTACGAAGACGAGCAGATTCATTGAAAATTTCATTTGAACACTTCCACGCTCCATACACGAAAAAAGCATATCAGGCAATTATTGCAAAACATAATCCCGAATTTGTGTCCCTTTCTGGCTGGTTAAAATTAGCTCACGGTCTTGATCCAAGATGCACCACCAACATTCACCCGGGTCCATTACCGCAATTCGGTGGTTCTCGCATGTATGGACACTATGTCCATAAAAGAGTCTTAGACGCATTCAAGAAGGGTGAAATTCGCTCTTCGGCGGTATCAATGCATTTTGTTACAAAAAAATACGATGAGGGTCCCGTGTTTTTTAAATACCCAGTTGCGATACGAGACAATGATACACCTGAAACACTTAAAACGCGAGTAACCGCAACTGAACACGCATGGCAATCGTTTATTACCAACCTGATCATACAAGGAAAAATAAGATGGAACGGTAAAGATCCAAAAAGTCTTATTGTACCAAATTGGTATCCGTTTTTACCATAACCAAAAATTGATGTACACAAGATGTACATCAATTTTTTTGTTACGGGAGTGACGGGACTTGAACCCGCGACCTTCCGCGTGCATGTGATCCACTATTTTCATAATGGCATGGACTATATCTTCACCATAAGCTTTCACTCTTAGGTGCTCCGGTATCTAGTCTCTACGGCGCCCCCGATTTAAATCGGGGTTCCCACGGTATTAGCATGCCCTGAAATCAAAGTTTAGCCTTCACCGTTATCCCGGAGAGTTTCAATCTATCTTTCGAATAGAAAGCTGCGTTCCCACAGGCGGACGCTCTAGCCAGCTGAGCTACACCCCCAACGTTGTATACTATATCCAATTTTCTCATTTTAGAAAAGTCGGAATATTTCGACCGATAGCCAAAACAGCTACACCCTATTATAATAACATACTGCTTCTTGAAAAATTTTATATTTTCTTGAAAGAAACAGGTTATTTGAAACATTATTATACATTAACTTACACAATGCAAGGCTATCGTGCACGCTATATGCTAACTCATGCCCTCCTTTAGGTTTTTGATATAATGTTCCTCCTTGAGTATAACTGCTGAGGCGAGTTTTTAAACCAACGAGGAGTAGGCGACTTCCTGAAGTGAAGCGGCATTGAAGTGTCTGTTTTGTTTTATTGCGATCTTTTGCCCAATATTGCCCAAAATATACACATCCATCTCCATCAAAGTATCCTCTGATAAAATGTCTCAGCATATTTTCTGGAATGTTTTTAGGAAATTTTATTGCCAAACTCTTATTTTGCACAATGCCAAATCTTTTTAGATATTGAACTACACTTTTGCTTCCTATTTGTAACACATATTGATCTTTCCAGTTTGGATTATTCTTTCTACGTATTCCTATTGTGTGATTAGAATGTAATGTATGTTTTATCTTTTCTATAATCTCTTTATCAGTTGAAGTAAAACCAATATAACATGAACCTCTTGGATTTGTGACAACATGCCCATCAGCGAAAAGAAAACCAAGTACATACGCCATTTCTGGAGACCATTTTTTAAAGAAGTCTTTACTCCATTTCCATGGAAATGGCTTTTGAATTTTTGGTTTTGCTGGCGGGGTTTTTATTGTCCCAGTATTGAGTAAATTAAGATTTGTAAATCGTGTACATGATTGCGTGGGAATATCAAATTGCCGAAACCAACGAGTAACTGTCGGGCGCGGTATTCCAACTTTCATTCCTATCTCGCTGTGTTTTAAATTCTCTTTCCAGTGCCATTTACAAAAAAGATCGTTCAGGGGGGCTCCCCATATTTTTTCAATATCGGAAATTCGTTCAGATTCTTGAATTTTGTGCATACATCATTTCGAGTGATTCTTTTTCTTCCAATCCGCAATTATGATACGCTGTCGTCTGTGATCAAACGTCAGTTCAAGTTTTTGGCGATGCTGCCATTTCCATTCTCGCACTACATCTATAGGAACAGTAATAACATAACTTCGCCCACCTGAATTGCGTGTGAGTGATCGGATATTTCGATCTTTTAATTTTCTCCTGCCCATGTGCTTTAGTATATCAAAATCGCGCGATTAATACTAGTATTAATCGCGCGATTTCTGTGGATAACTACTATTTTTACGATGCCAACGCCAAGGCTCGAACTTGGGACCTGTCCGACTCAAGTCGGACCGCTTTAACTTCACCACCACACCAATTGTGTCGACGGGAGGATTTGAACCTCCGACCTTGGCTTTATGAGTGCCACGCTCTAACCAACTGAGCTACGCCGACGTATTAGAAACATCAGAACGTACCACAAACATATCACGAAAAATACTTAAAAACAATACTCAGACTAGCAAACGAAGCCCGCCTCGACTATTTCACTTCGCTCAACATGTCTGCGGCCTGCAAATCCGGATGAAAGCCAAGCAGTTGGCTTTCTTCCCGCAACAAAGTTAATAGAAAATACCCGCGCTAAACGGATATTTTCTATTAACTTTGTTGCGGGACCGGGATTTGCACCCGGGTCTGGAGGTTATGCTTACCACTACGACTTTCGCCGCCGCTACAAATGTAGTTTTGTGGTCTGGACTATACCTTCACCCCCGATTCGAATCGGGGGGCCTGCCGTCTAGTCTCTACACCTTTTCCACAACTTGCAGAACTTGGCTCGGTATTGCCATTCCTGAAAAATTTCAAGAGAAGGTTTCACCGAGTTTGACAGGTAAATCCATAAAACATTACTGTTTAATGAGCCCATATTTGAGCCTCCCGAGGTACTACTCCTCCATCCCGCGGTATGAAAAAATAATACCTTAAATACACAAAAATCGCAAGAAATTAAATATATGAAAATCATATATTCATCACTCGCTCAAATATAATGAAACTCCTCAAAGACTTCGCGGTAAAGGTCAATAACACGACGAGTCTCGCGTTTAGTGAGAATAAACTCTCCTTCATGTGCCAGTTTGTTGCGCACCTTGTGCGCCTCCCATGCCTGCGAAAGAGTTCTAAAATCACTTTGTTCAATGCCACGCAGTTGTTCACCAATAGACTCTCCAATATACTCCATCTTGTCCAGCATATCTCCTAACATGGAATCAGCATCCATAATCGCAACACGCCAGTCCGACTCATTAAATGAATCAATCTGGTCAAGTATTTTTTCCCATCTATAGTTACGTTCTGATGTGTCAACATTTTCAAGCGCAGTAACATGCAAACCGCTCCAATGCTCTTCCTCTCGCTTACGCACTTCACGTAATTTTGTAACGCTGTAGACTATGCCGAACAATAAGACGACAGTGAAAAATAAAAAGATATTCCACAGCAACTTCTCGTCAACTTCAAAACCAATAAGGTCACCAAGTGACGCAATCCATTTTAAAAATGTCAGGACTAGATTGAAGAAGAACTGAAGATTTAAAAAGTTGGGGTCAAACAACAATGGCTCGGCAGTTTCTCCTACTGTTTTTACTTGTGCGAGAGTGTCCATGATAAATTTAAGATATCAGATTTAAGATTTATGATTTTAAATAAAAAAAACAAATCATATATCGGAAATCGTAAATCTTAAATATCCAAAATCTTATATCTAAAATCTTAAATTAATAAATACATTTTAAATTACATCCCCTGCGCTGTTTCAAATTTCTTCCCTGCGTCAAACAAAACATTCTCCCGAAAATGCGACGCAGTAAACTGAAGACCAAGCGGAAGTGATTTTCCATCACGCTCAACTGTGCCTGACGGAATAGAGATTGCGGGAAATCCACTAATATTTGCAAACACGGTTAATACATCCGAAAGATACATTGAAACCGGATCACTCACACGCTCACCAAGTTTAAATGCCGGTGTGGGTGATGTCGGAGTCGCAATAATGTCAACATCTTCAAAAACATTTTCACACTCTTTCCGAATCACATTCTGAACAGAAACCGCTTTTTTATAATACGCATCGTGATACCCAGCCGAGAGTACATATGTTCCGAGCAATATTCTTCTTCGTACTTCTGCACCAAATCCTTTACCACGCGTGTAAGCATAATCAGCAAACAAATCCTCTCCCTCTGTACGAAGCCCGTATCTCATCCCATCAAAGCGCGCGAGGTTACTTGATACTTCCGCAGGCATAATAATGTAATAAACTGGAAGCGAGTACTCCATAGAAGAAAGCTCAATTTCCTTGATACCACACCCAAGCTCCTTTAGTTTATTGAGTGAGGTATTAAAATTATCAAGCACATCTTTTTCAAGCGGTGTATCTTTTTGAGACAAAAATGACGGGACACCGATTTTGATTTCAGATTTATGATTTATGATTTCAGATTTTGATGATTTAACTGAAGTAGAGTCGAGTGGATCATGGCCTTTGATGGTATTGAAGACGATTTCCGTATCTTCCACTGTTTTAGTGAGCAGACCGATTTGATCAAAAGAAGAAGCCATTGCCACCAGTCCATAACGGGAAACAGCTCCATATGTTGGTTTAAATCCCACCACCCCACAGAAACTTGCCGGCTGACGAACACTGCCCCCAGTGTCAGAGCCAAGTGCGGCCAAGGCACCGTCCATTGCAACTGCCGCCGCCGCGCCCCCCGATGAACCTCCAGGAACACGAGAAGTGTCATGTGGATTTTTAGTAGGTCCAAATGCAGAATTTTCAGTAGAGCTTCCCATGGCAAATTCGTCCATATTCGCACGCCCCAAAAAGATAGCTCCCGATTCACGTAATTTCTTTATTGCAGTTGCATCATACGATGCCTTGTATGGTTCAAGAATTTTCGACCCACACGACGCAGTGCGACCCTTTATTAAAATATTATCTTTTACAGCAAGTGGGATGCCTGTAAGCGCACTAGTTTCTTTTCCTTTAGTTTTAATTATTTTATCTGCTTCTTCTGCTTGTGTAGTTGCATCGTCAAATATCTCAAGATATGCATTGATGTCGGAATTTTTTTCTTCAATATTTTCTAAATAACTTTCGGTTATCTCTTTAGCAGAAAAATCACCACTTACGAGGTGTTTGTGAGCTTTTGCTATTGTCAGTTCGTTTAAGTCAATCATGGCACTAGGAATAAGGAATTATGAATTAGGTCTTTCTGTTTTTATGTTTTTATGTTTTTGCCTGATTCCTTATTCCTGATTCCTAATTTAATATCTTCTTAACTTTGACATACCCTCTCTCCGTCTCCGGCGCTTGCGCTAAAAGTTCGTCGGTATACACACCACTTTCATGCGGTTCACCATCAGGGCGCATGACATTGCAGAGATGTCCTCTGTCTTGTACCTCTTCTTTTTCGGTAACAAATTCTTGAATTTGCGAGGCATATTTTAAAATTCCCTCCATGTCTTTTTGGAGATCTTCAGCCTCTTCTTCAGAAATAGAGATACGCGCAAGATGCGCAAGTTTTTCAAGTTCTTTTTTATCCATGCTCTTAATGATAGCAAAAATAAGTTAGGCCGCCACTTTTTGTGACGGCCTAATGTTGCATTGAAAGCGATTAGGTGCTGAGTCAAGGCTCCTCGTTCCTGTGGTCGGTCATCGCGACCAACGGCACGAAGAATATGAAAAACGCGCCTAGAGCAATCGGATAAAGGACAGCGGCTTCACTTGAAAGCGGAAGCATCGTACCAGCGATGATCAATACAAATCCGATGACCGTACACCCGAATCCTCGTAAAAACCACGGGATTTTGTACCAAAGATATAACATTGGAGTTCTCCCTCACATAAAATGCAAAACGATAAGGAACTATTTTTCATTTACATTGAAGCAAATAACTATATGTTTGTCAAGTTCATACGCTTCAAGCACATGATATAAACAAGATAGACATTGAAACAAATTAAAGGATAAGTACATGACTGACACGAAAATTGAGCGTAATAACCTTTGGGAAAATCCCATGGGCACTAATGGTTTTGAATTTGTTGAATTCACAGCGCCAGACCCCGTAGTCCTTGAGGATCTTTTTATCAAACTTGGTTTCGCACTCATTGCACAACACCGATCTAAGAATGTCACCCTTTGGCGCCAGGGCGGGATCAATTTTATCATTAATAGTGAACCCACGGGGTTCCCTGCTTGTTTCGCCAGAAAACATGGCCCAAGCATTAATGCATTTGCTCTCCGTGTAGATAATGCCGCCAAGGTACTGGATCATGCCGCAAGAGAAGAGGTGCCAATGCTTGAAGGAGGTGTTGGGCCGATGGAGTTAAATGTTCCTGCGCTGAAAGGTGTCGGAGGCAGTCTATTGTACCTTGTTGATCGCTATCAAGAGGCCTCCATTTATGACATTGATTTCAATTACATTGACGGAGTGGAACGCAACCCGGCAGGGTATGGACTGAATTATATTGACCATCTGACACATAACGTCTACCAGGGACATATGGATGATTGGGCTAACTTCTATGAACGAGTGTTTAATTTCAAAGAAGTCCGATTCTTCGACATCGCAGGCAAAGTAACAGGCTTGAGAAGTCGGGCTATGACGAGCCCGTGCGGAAA
>CEPV01079707.1_pt1 | contig 23525 bp, 32 predicted proteins | sample 530451 | NCBI WGS metagenome assembly CEPV01 (sample SAMEA2620097, study PRJEB7988) | marine metagenome | isolation source: saline water (ENVO:00002010), including
CAATTACTTTATCTTCATATTTTTGATTTCTTCCAAAACCTTTTTCACTTTATTATCTTTTGAACCAAGCTTAACAGCCATTTCTAATGAAGATTTAGCATCAACATAATTATGCTGTTTCCAGTAGAGAAAACCTAAGAATTTGTAAGCAGTGATGTTTTTAGGATTCTCAATAATCAAGTTAATCCACTTTTGCTCTTCTTTAATTGGCTTTTTTAAATCATCAAGTGAAAGCTGATCTTCATCTTCTTCTGATTCAAACTCTGGTTCTGGAATAATTTCTTTTTCTCCCTCTATCTTATCTATTTTAATGGAAATTTCACTTTCTGGCTTAGGAGTTAATTCATTTTTAGGAATACGCCGCTTCATTTCTTTCTGCTTAATCCATTCCTTTGATTTCTGAGTCATTATTTGCGATTGATTGCTCAATCCTCTAATCCACTTACTCAATAAATTCTCTATTTTTAAAAAGATAATCTTTAATCTACGCAAGAGTTTTTCTAAAAATATCATGAAATTAAGCCAATGCTGCTTGTAATCAACTTCTTGAATTCTTTGAACTACTCCTTTTTTTCTGCTCAAAATAGTTAATTCTTCTTCTGATAGACCAGCCAAAACAGAAACTTTCCGATAAACAATAATTCCTAAACCAATTAGGCTCAAACCAATAGCTATATAAAGAATTATGACTATAGACATAAATTTTAAACCTATATCTCTAATCGAACAAATTTCCCTACTTTAATATTTTCCCCCAACTTAGCAACATTCTCAGTAATTAATGTTTGAATCGTCTTGCTTTCATCCTTAATAAAAGGCTGGCTTAAAAGCTCTTCCACATCCTGAGTGTTTAAGGCGGCAATATGCATAGCCAAATCATGAGCCAATTCTTTAAATTGGTCGTTCTTGGCTACAAAATCGGTTTCGCAATTTAATTCTACAATAACTCCGATTTTCCCATTATTATGAAGATAAGCTTCAATTAGTCCTTGTTTTGTTTCTCGAGCCAATTTTTTAATAGCTTTTTCAGCTCCTTTTTTGCTTAGAATTTCTAAAGCTTTTGCCTCATCTCCTTTAACTTGTTCTAATGCTTTTTTGCACTCTATTACTGACAAGCCGGTTTTTTGGCGAAGCTCTTTAATTTGTTCAACTGATATCATATTTTATATATCATTAAAGCTATTTTAACGCTTTAACAATTGCTCCTAAGATTAACTTTAAAGAGGAAATAGCATCATCATTAGTTGGAATCGGATAATCAATAATTGTTGGGTCAGCATTGGTGTCGCACAAGCCAACTATGGGGACGCCTTTCATTCTAGCCTCTTTAACAGCCAACTTCTCCTTATGAGTATCTACTACTAAGAGCACATCGGGTAATTTAACAATATTCTTAATTCCACCGAATTGCTGATTCAACTTTTGCAATTTAATACCAAATTCATGCTGTTCTTTTTTGGTATACTTTTTTAGTTCGCCGCTTTCCTTTTTTCCCTCTAAATCCCGGAAATGCTCTAGTCGCTTGGAAATTACTTTAAAATTAGTTAAAGTTCCGCCAATCCATCTTTCCGTTATGTAGGGAATTTTTGACTTTTTAGCTGATTCTTCAGTAATCTCTTTAGCGGCTACCTTAGTTCCAACAAAAATAATAGTTCCCTTTTTTTGTTTGATTTCCTGAAGAAATTTTAAAGCCTTTTCCAGTTTTTCTTGAGTCTGCTCCAAATCAATCACATGGACATTATTACGAACCGTAAAAATATATGGCTCCATATTAGAATTCCATCTAGATGTTCGATGTCCAAAATGCGCTCCTGCTTTTAACATCTCTTCCAAGCTAGGCAGCATCTTTTTTACATCGCGACCAATCTTTTTTTTAGTCGTTTTAATTGTTTTAGCAGATTTTTCTTTTTTATTCATAAAAAAATGGATAATAAAATAACCCTCATGATTTACTGTTCATGACCTCTGATTCCAAGATTCAGTATAGCATACTTTAGAATTAAAGCAATATTTTGTTAACTCTTGCCTATATCTCTTTATTTTGTTATGATAAGCCAATATGCCCCGTTAGAAATCTGTGTATATGATTATACGGGGTATACTAATAATTCAAGAATTTCTAACGGGGTATGAAAAAGAAAATCCATCCTACTTATTATCCTAAAGCTAAAGTTAAATGCGCCTGCGGCGCTACTTTTGAAGTTGGTTCAACTAAAAAAGAAATTGAAACAGAAATTTGTTCTCAATGCCACCCGTTTTATACAGGCAAAGAAAGAATTATTGAAACGGGCCAAGTAGAAAAATTCAGAGAACGGATGGCTAAAAAACAAGTTACTAAGTCTAAAAAAGCCAGGGTTAAAAAGCCCCGACCTGACCTAAAGTCGGGATCCCGACCGCAAAGCGCGTCGGGAAAGACCAGAGTTAAAAAAAAGAAAAAAGAAAAAAAGAATGATTAAAGATATTATTGTGGAAATCAGATCTGGCGCGGGCGGAGAAGAAGCAGCCCTTTTCGCGGCTGATCTCTTCCGGATGTATTCCCGCTTTGCTGAAAAACAGGGTTGGTCAACTAATCTAATTTCCAGCAGCCAAACTGGCCTAGGCGGCTACAAGGAAATTATTCTTGAAATAAAAGGAGAGGATGTCTTTAAAAAACTAGAATATGAAGGCGGGGTTCATCGAGTCCAGCGCATCCCCAGCACTGAAAAATCAGGCCGAGTTCATACCTCAACTGTTTCAGTCGCCGTTATGCCCATGGCTAACGAAACAGAAATTAAGATTAATCCTCGGGATTTAAGAATTGATGTTTTACGAGCTTCCGGACCAGGCGGACAGTATGTTAATAAGCGCGAATCAGCTGTTCGGATTATTCATACGCCCACCGGCTTAATGGTCACTTGTCAAGAAGAAAGAACCCAGCAGCAGAATAAAGAGAGAGCCATGAAGGTATTGCGGACTCGTCTTTTGGATAAAAAAAGACAGGAAGAAATGTCTTTAAGAGGAGATACGCGACGAGAACAGATTGGCCATGCAGACCGTTCTGAAAAAATCCGCACCTATAACTTCCCTCAAAACCGAATTACAGACCATCGTATTAATAAATCATGGCATCAATTAGATAAAATTATTGATGGAGGCTTAGAACCAATCATTAAAACTTTTAATAAAGTTAAACATGAAAAAAAGAATCTTTAGCGGCATTCGTCCAACTGGGCCTCTTCATATCGGCAATTATTTAGGCGCCATTAAAAATTGGCTGCAGCTCCAGAATGAATATGATTCTGTTTTTTGCATTGTTGATTTACATGCCCTAACTACGCCCAATGCCTCTAAAGGATTAAAGAAAAAAGTTTTCGATCTGGCCACTACTTATTTAGCCGCCGGACTTAATCCTAAAAAATGTATTCTTTTTGTCCAATCCCAAGTCCCAGAGCATACTGAATTAACCTGGCTTTTAAATACAGTTACGCCTATTGCTGAACTAGAAAGAATGACCCAATTTAAAGATAAAGCCAAAGAACATCGTTCTAATGTTAATATGGGTCTTTTTGACTATCCAGTCTTAATGGCCGCCGATATTCTCATATATCAGACCGACCTTGTGCCGGTAGGCGAAGATCAAAGACAACATGTTGAAATGGCCAGAACAATCGCTCGTAAATTCAATCAAACCTATGGCGCAACCTTTAAAGTACCTGAAGTCTTAATAAGAGAACAAGGAGCTAAGATTTTAGCCCTTGATAACCCCTTGAAAAAGATGTCAAAAAGTTCCCCTAATTTATATAGTCGGATTAATTTAACCGATTCTCCAGATGAAATTCAAGAAAAGATTAAGAGAGCAATTACTGATTCAGGCAAAGAAATCACCTATAATCCCCAAAAACCAGCTTTAGCTAATTTAATTACTATTTATTCCGCTTTTTCCAAATTATCAGCTAGTCAAATTGAGAAAAAATATCAGGGCAAAGGTTATGCCCAATTTAAAACAGATCTAGCTAATGTGATTATTAAAGCTTTAAAACCATTTCAAGCCAAGAAAAAAGCTCTGGAACAGGAACCAGAACAAGTTAAAAAAATCTTAGAACAAAGCGCCAAGCAGGCTCAAGCCATCGCTCGAAAAAATCTTAAGGAAGCTAAGCAGAAAATGGGCTTAATCTAAAAAACAAGAGAACAATCAGACGGAATGCGAAGAAAACAAGTTTTTGGAATCGGGGGCGTGGACGCGCTGCTCGAGCCTGCCTGCCGGTAGGCAGGCGAAGCAAGAGGAGGGTTAAGCGATTTCAAAAATTTAGTTTTCGGAGCATATGCAGTTTATTTCTTGCTAAAATATTCAAGTAAAAACTCAACTAATAATTCTCCGCCTAATTGATCCGGCTGATGCTTAATAAAGTATTCAGCTTTAATTCTTTCTGGCTCTACGGTTACTCCTTTGCCCAACTCAAGCATCTCCTGATCATTATAATTATTACCCGTGGTCATAATTTGCTTAGGTTCTATTTTAAGCTCTTGGGCTAGGTTAACAATCGCTTTGCCCTTAGACATATCCTTGCTGCCAATATCATAACCTTCGTTAGTCCAAAGGCAGTACAGGTCATCACCAGATATTTGTTTAACTAAATTAGGAATTTCTTCCATTTGCTCGCAATGAACAGTTAAAATGAAAAACTTTGGCTCAAATCCCCTAATCCTCTGATCATTTTCTTTTATCTGTTTAATTTTTTCTTTTAAATCCCGCAACTGACTAAAATACTCATCTGGATACACCGGATGGGTTATTTTATTGTCCAGCCAAGTAATATTCCCATTCTCTGCTTGTAAAATAGTTTGCTTATCAAAAATCTGATTAACTAAACTTTTTAAATAAAGGATATTGCGGCCAGAAGAAAAATTTAATCTAATGTGTTTTTCTAATGCTTTCAGATTTTCAATAAACTTATCCGAAAGCTTTTTAGATTCCATATATAAATCAATACTATCTTCATCTATGGTTTCTCTTATCTTTGTCCCGACTGGAGTAATGACTCCATCAATATCAAAAGTAACCACTTTTAAAGCATCTAGTTCTTGTTTAGTAATTTTCTTAATATCCTTCATAAATTTCTCTACGGGGCATACCTCTATTATACTACATTATCCAAAAGCTAAAAAGTCCGGTTTGAAGATTAATAGTAAACCCAGGATAATTATTAACAAACCGCCTATTAACATACTCCATTTTGCATATCTATCAGTAAAGCCCACTCGGCTTAAAGTAATCATGGCAATAGCAAAAACAATCATATCATCCAGCATAAAAATAATTGTATAAAGTAATAGATATAGATAGTAAGCTGAAGAACTAAGGTTGCTTAATGATAAAACCCTGGTATAAATAGCCGGCAAGCCGGCTGAACAGAAAAATTCAATTAGATTAACCCCTAAAGCCAAAACAATTACGCCTAAAATGGAAAAGATTAAAACCGGGTTATTAACAATTCTTTCCGTATGATCTTTTAATCTGGTTTTAATTATTGAACCATCCTTAGCTACCTCACAAACTCCGGGCTTAAAAGCAGTGAACCTTTTAATCTGCCAGATGCCAAAGAACAAAGCAGCCAGGCCAATAACGATTCTGGTAATAGTGACATAACTAATCGCTAAGAATAAATTAAGCCAGGCCGCTAAAAGTAGATAATAGACCAGGCCAGAAACAAGAATAAAGGTACCGGCAATTAACCAAATTCTTTTCCTGGATCTAAGATTAATTAAAAGCGCAATTAAGAATAACAGAATCCACATGGCGCAAGGATTAAATCCATCCAAAACAGCCAAAACTATTGTTAAAACAGGCAAAGATAATTTAGAAAGATTAATTTGTCCAATAATCGGATATTTAATAATTTGATCTTCTTGAATAGACAAATCTTTAACCGCTTGTTCAATTTTCTGACCGGTAGTTTGGTCATCAAGGTATCCAATAATTGTTTTGTCGCCGATAAAAATAGCCGGCACTCTAACTGTTTTCTCTTGACCACTAGCTTCTAGTAATTCTAAAAGTAATTTAGCATTCTGCCGGTTATTAAAAACCTCATAACGCTCAATGGTTAATTCCGGATATTTTTCTTCTAGTTTATCCAAAAATGCGCTTGCTTTTTTACAATGAGGACAAGCGCTTCCGTAAAAATATGTCAGTTCAACTGAACTATTATCAGCCCAAGCAAAATTAGCCAAACTTAGAAAAATAAATAATATTAAGATGATGCTGAATATTTTTTTCATTTATCTATTACTCCTCCACCTAAACAAATATCCTTATCATAAAATACAGCCCATTGGCCCGGAGCAACCGCTTTTTGAGGCTTATCAAAAATTAATTTGACCTGATCATTTTTTAATGGATAAAGATTAGCCGATGATAGTTCCTGATTAAATCTTGTCTTAGCTTTAACCTTAACCATTTTAACAGGAATTTTATCAGAAATAAAATGAACTTCAGAAACAAAAACTGTTTGTTTAAAAAGATTCTTATCATCTTCCTTATTGGTTACTATGAGGTGATTTTTCTTTTTATCAAATCCAATCACATACCAAGGGCCTTGAGGCAGGTTTAAGCCCTTACGCTGGCCAATCGTATAAAAATGTAGGCCTTGATGCTTGCCTAAAATTTTTCCCTTTTTATCAACAATCTGACCTGGCTCCAAGCCGATTTCTTTGGCTAAATAAGCCGGCATTGATTTTTGAGCGACAAAGCATAAATCCTGGCTTTGCTTGATTTTTTTGAAAAAATCAAAACCCTGCTTTTCAGCTATTTGATAAACTTGAGCTTTAGTATAATTACCTAAAGGGAAAATGATGTTTTTTAGTTGTTTTTTAGTCAAAAGAGCCAAAAAATAACTCTGGTCTTTTTCTTTATCTTTGGCTTTTAGTAATTGGCCGTTTTCTGTCCTGGCGTAATGGCCGGTGGCTACGTATTTAATATTATGTTTTTTGGCAAAATCAAATAATTTATTAAACTTGACCGAATGATTGCAAATTAAGCAAGGATTGGGTGTTTTTTTATCTTTGAGTACAGAGAGAAAATAGCCCATGACTTTTTCCTTGAAATCAAGCTTTTGGTCTACAATATGATAAGGCGCCTTTAGTTTTTGACAAATCTTTTTAGCAATAGCAAATGACTCCTGAGAACAGCAAATATTTTCCTTTAATAAATTGCGCTTATCTTGCCAGGAAGTATATTTTAAAGAAAGGCCAATTGGTTGATAGCCCTGCTTTTTTAACAACAACAAAGAAACCGACGAATCAACTCCGCCGGACAACCCCACCACAACTTTTTTATTGTCTTTTTCCATTTAAATTACATTAACAACCCTACAATTAATAAAGCAACGATGTTTAATATTTTAATCATTGGATTAATGGCCGGACCGGCTGTATCCTTGTAAGGATCACCGACCGTATCGCCGGTTACAGCTGCTTTATGGGCAAAACTGCCCTTGCCGCCAAAATTACCATCCTCAATATATTTCTTAGCATTATCCCAAGCGCCCCCGCCTGAAGTCATAGAAATAGCTACAAATATTCCGGTGATAATTGAACCGACTAATAAGCCGCCTAGGGCTTCATAGCCCAAGACAAAACCAACTAAAATCGGCGCTAAAACTGGGATTAAAGCCGGAACAATCATTTGACCAATGGCCACCTTAGTAACAATATCAACCGTTCGTTTGTAGTCTGGTTTTTCTTGACCTTGCATAATTCCAGGCTTTTCCTTGAATTGTTGGCGAACATCTGCTACGACGAAACCGGCTGTTTTGCCGACTGCCTTCATGGCTAAAGCGCCAAAATAGTATGGCAGCAATCCGCCGATAAACAAGCCGGCTAAAACCTTAGGATTATTAATCATAAACTCTATTTCCCCAGGAATACTATGGGTAAAATCAGCGAATAAAACCAAAGCGACTAAGGCAGCCGAACCAATCGCATAGCCTTTAGTGACGGCTTTAGTTGTATTGCCGACCGCATCCAAAGGATCGGTAATATCACGAACATCTTTCCCTAATTCAGCCATTTCAGCAATTCCGCCCGCGTTGTCTGTAATCGGACCATAAGAATCTATCACTACAATAATGCCAGCCATCGAGAGCATAGCCATGGCGGCGATAGCAATGCCATAAAGCCCAGCCAAATTATAGGCTGCTAAAATAGCCGCCACAATAACTAAAACCGGCCAAACGGTTGATTTCATTGAAACGGCCAAGCCCGTAATCACATTGGTGCCATGGCCATTTTCTGAAGCTTGAGCAATTTCTTTAACCGGATTGTATTTAGTTGAAGTCCAGTATTCAGTAATAACAATCAGAGCAACCGTAACCGCCAAACCAACCAAAGAAGCTAAATAAATATTTAAAAAATCAAACTTAGCTTGAAAAGACATTAACCATTTAGTCACTGGATAAAAAGCAATCGCTGATAAAACTCCAGCTGTAATTAATCCTTTATAAAGAGCAGGCATAATATTTTTGCTTTTACCTAATTTAATAAAAAAGGTTCCAATAATGGAGGCGATAATTGAAATGCCGCCCCCTAAACGGGCAAAAATAGAGATTAATGATCCGCCAAAGCCCAAACCAATCAAAGCATGAATATCCTTAGTGATAAAATAAAAGGCGGCTGTGCCAAGCAATGCTAAACCAACTACTAACAAACCAGTAACACTTCCGCCCTGCACAGCCACTTTCAAAGCAGAACCTAACCCTTTGCGAGCCGCTTCAGCTGTTCGGACATTGGCCCGAACTGAAACATTCATGCCAATATATCCAGTCAAACCTGATAAAAACGCGCCGATTAAAAAAGCGATGGGCACGGACCAGCCCAACTTATTAATAAAGCCAAGAATTAAAAAAGGGCAACGGCCACTAAAGCAATCGTCCGATATTGCCGATTTAAATAGGCCTTAGCCCCTTCTTGAATAGCTCTAGCTATTTCCTGCATCTGCTTATTGCCGGCCGGCCAACGCAAAACCATTTTGATTAAAATAAGGCCGTAAATAATGGCTAGAACAGCGCTGCCTAGAATAAAAAACATTGTTGTATCCATATATATATTTTACATAATTATCTCTATTTGTCTATTCTTTTCTCATTGCTTCAATCGGGCTAAGATTGGCCGCTTTGCGCGCCGGGTAAATACCAAAGATAATTCCAATAGTCATAGAAACAAGAAAAGCTACCACAATGGTCAGCCAAGAAATAGCTAAAGGCCAAGCTAAGCCCTGGGTCCTTACCCCTATTCCGATAAGCAAAGAAATAACTACGCCAAAAAAAGCGCCAATCAGCCCGCCTAAAACAGTGATAATTAAACCTTCAATTAAAAACTGCCAAAGAACTGCTTTTTTGGTTGCGCCCAATGATTTACGCAAGCCGATTTCCTTAGTCCGTTCACTAACTGAAACTAACATAATATTCATAATGCCAATTCCACCGACTAATAAGGAAATAGCCGCTAAAAATCCTAAAAGTAGATTTAGAACAATACTAATCTGATTAACCTGATCTAAAATTTCTGTCATGTTAGTAATTTGAAAATCGTCTTTAGCTGGGTCTTTAATATTGTGATTCCGTCGAAGCATTCGAGATATTTCCTCAGTGGCTTGAGTAAAATATTTAGAATCCTCAACCGTTACAACTATTTCTGATAAATAATCAATCCCTAGAATTTCCTTTAAGGTAGTCTGTAATGGGATATAGAGAAAATCGTTAATGTCAATTCCGCCAAAAAGTACGCCGCCCTGGGGCTTAAACACACCGACCACCTTAAAATTCTGACCTTTAACTTTTACCTTTTTACCAATCGGGTCAACTCCTTTAAAAAATTCGTCAACCAAACCACTGCCTAAAACCACTACCTTAGCCAAGCTATCATCTTCTGTCTGAGTATAGAATCGCCCCCGGTCTATTTTAGCTATTTTCATTACTAAAGGGTAATCTGTGCTCGCTCCATAAATTAAAACCTGTTTCTCCTTATTCTGGTAAGTAGCCCATTCCTGAGCAATCGCCTGACCGCTGACTGCCTCAATATATGGAAAAATCTCCTTATCCTTCAACGCTTCCACATCTTTATGCTTTAAAGTAGTAATTTTAACTCCTTGAACCATAGATACAACACTACCAACTTGATCTGCTCCCGGTATTTTAATAGCAATATCAAGTATGTTAGGGCCAAAAGCATCAATTTCACTAGTAATCAAACCTTTTAAACTTTGGCCCATTGATAAAATTATTACCACTGCCCCCACGCCAATAACAATGCCCAGGATAGAAAAAGCGCTCCGTAGTTTATTCACGCTCAGAGCAATCACAGATTGTTGAACAACAGCTAAAAATTTCATTTTATTCGTGTCTTAATGCCTCAATCGGCCTTAATTTAGAGGCTCGATTGGCGGGCCATAATCCAAAGATTAAACCAACGCTAATGGCCATTAAAGTTGAAACAATAATAGAGGTTGGGGTAATAATAAATTGCCAATCATAGCCAAAATAGTTAACTCCAATACTAATCGCTAAAGCGATTAAAATGCCCAAAATAATTCCAATTGCTCCGCCGATTAAAGTCATGATCGCGCTTTCAATCAAAAACTGAATCATAATACTCCGACGCTTAGCACCCAAAGCCTTGCGCAAACCTATCTCCCTAGTCCTTTCATTAACCACCACAAACATAATATTCATAATGCCAATTCCACCAACTAGTAAAGAGATAGCGGCCACCGCTACTAAAAAAGCGCCTAAAGCTTGAGTAATACTTCTCAAAATATCCAAGGCCTGAGCTGTATTCCTAACAGAAAAATCATCCTTGCTAGAATCTTTAATATGATGGCGAAAACGTAAAGTTTCTTTGACTCTATTCATTGCTGAATCAAGGTTGGCTGTTTGATCAACCTTAGCCCGAATAAAAGCCAAATGATCAATGCCTAAAAGCAATTTTTGGGCAGTTCTAACCGGAATAAAAACTAATTCATCTTGATTTTGAAAGGCGACCACTCCCCTTTGTTCCATAACTCCAATCACCTTAAATCCAATCTGATTGATTTTAATTCGCTTATCAATTGGATTATCCTCGCCAAAAAGCTCTTGCTTGACAGCTGAACCTAGAACAACCACCCGAGCCAAGCTATCAATTTCATCTTGTTTAAAAAAACGGCCCGAATCAACCGCCGTATCTTCAACATCAATATATTGAGCTCCTACGCCCAAGTAATCAAAGTCATCTATTTTATTAAAATAAGTCATGGTGCCTCGCCCGCTAATATATGGGGAAACAGCCGCCACATGAGGCAATTCTTCTAAAGCTAAAGCATCCTCGTATTTAAGGGTTGTTATTTCAATGCCAAATAAGGCGGCGGGCGGTCCCATATCATCGGCTGCCCCAGGCAAAATACCAATCAAGTTAGTTCCCATAGCGCTGACTTGAGCTAAAAGTAAATTTTGAGCGCTAGCCCCCACCGCCATAATTGAAATAACGGCCGCTACTCCGATAATAATGCCGAGCATAGTTAAAAAAGAACGGCTTTTCTGCAAAGCCAGACTTTGAAAAACATATTTGAATGTATTCAAGAAATACATGAGTAAAATTTTTAATTTTTAATTTTTAAAGCGCGCAGAAAACAAGTTTTTTAAATCATACCGCGCCCGCAACGCTTACGCGTAGCGTAGGCGGGCGGGGGTGTGGGCGCGTTTTACTCAAGCAAAGCAAGAGTAGGGATAAATGATTTAAAAAACTTCGTTTTCGGAGTGCGAAAAGAATAGATTCCTACTTCTCCAAACCATCTTTGGCTAAATGACGAATTTCTACCCGCTGATCAGAAATAACTTGACCATCTTTTAATTCTATAATGCGCCGAGCGCATTCAGCTACATATTTTTCATGAGTAACCATTAAAATAGTATGGTTTTCTTCATTCAAATCCTGTAAAACTTCCATTACTTCTTGGCCTGATTTACTATCTAAATTACCAGTTGGCTCATCAGCCAGAATAAGTCTTGGCTTATTAATCAAGGCTCGGGCAATCGCCACTCGCTGCTGTTCGCCGCCCGAAAGCTGATTAGGACGATGATTAATTCGATGGGATAAACCTACTTTGTCCAAAAGCTCTTGAGCCCGTTTTTCAACCTCTTTTTTATCTAGATGCGGCGTATAAATAGTTGGCAATAGAATGTTATCTAAAACAGAAGTCCGGGCTAAAAGATTATATGTTTGAAAAATAAAACCAACCTTTTGATTTCTAATGCCGGCTAGCTTCTCATCATCAAATTGACTAGTATCTTCTCCGTCAAAAAAATATTGCCCTTGAGTTGGTTTATCTAAAAAACCAATAATATGCATTAAAGTTGATTTGCCCGAGCCCGAAGAACCGATCACGGCCGCAAATTCTCCTTGTTTAATCTCAAAAGAAACCCCGCCTAAAGCCGGGGTAACTACTTGTTCGTTAATATAATCTTTGGTAACCTTCTCTAGTTTAATAAGCATAAATTAATCATCCAAAACTACAGCTTGTTCGCCTTCGCTTAATCCTTCAATAATTTCTACGCTGGTCTCTCCTTCTAAGCCTGTTTTAATAATCTTTTCTTTGACTTGACCATTTTCCAAAACCTGGATATATTGATTTCCATTTTTCGCTTTAATTACATAATAAGGTAAATACAAAACATCTTGTTTTTTATCGGTTTCAATATCTAAATTAACTGTCATGCCTGACTTAATTCTTTCATCTTCCGCATCAAATACTGAAGTAATTTGGTAATAGATTACTCCCGAAACAACTGTTTCAGCTGGATCAATTTTAATAATTTGACCAGTAAATTTTTCATCCGGCCCTAAAGCATCTAAGGTCATTTCCACTTTATCAGTTAAAGCAACTTTGGCGATTTCCGTTTCTGAAACATTAGCCTCAATCTGGAAACGACCAAGGCTAATCATAGAAACTACCACCGAATTAGCTTGGGCTGTTTCGCCTACTTCTTTTTCAACCGCCGTAATAATTCCTGAGACAGGCGCTCTTAGAATTCCCTTGCTAATTTGCGCCTGAATTTGTAAAACTTTAGCTTGGGCCTGTTTTACTTCGGCTTGAGCTAAATCAATATCAGTTTGACGAGGTCCAGCCTGTTGAGAGATTAGTTCATCTTGAACTTTTTTTAAGTCCGCTCGAGCTGTTTCCAAGTTAGCTTGAGCTGTATTCAAATCAGTTTGATTAGTTATTTTAGTAGAATTAATACCTTGTTCCGCCGCGGTTAAATCTACCAACTCGCTATCAATATCGGCTCTGGCTGTATCAATACTAGTTTTATCGGCTGCCGCAACACCAGCTGAAACAGTTGAATCATCAAGCGCAGAACGCAGATAAGCTAAAGAATCTCTAATACTGCTAATAGCTATCTCTATTTTATCTAAAGCAGATTCAATCTTATCATAATCAAAACCAATTTCAGCCAAATCTAAATAATCTTGAGCTACAGATAGGTCTTTTTTGCCCACGTCTTCTTTTTCTTTAACCATAATAGCAATTTGACTGCCGCTGTTAAAATAGCTCTGCCTGACATTAACTGAGGTTATTAAAAGAGCTTGGTCGCCTGTGGTATAAGCTGTTTTGACTGTATCTAAGGCATCTTCGTAAGCTTCATCTAAATCATTGGCTGCATCATCTTGAACATCTATCAAGGCCTGTTCTTTATTAGCCACAGCTACTTCGGCTTTGCTGACGGCTGCTTGATAAATCTGGATGTCTTCGGGCCGAGTGCCAGCTAAAGTTTGGGCTAATTTAACTTGAGCTACTTCTAAAGCAGCCCGGTTGGCTTGAAGTTGAGCATTTAATTCGCCCGCATTTAATCTAATTAAAGTTTGACCAGCTACTGCCTGATCGCCAACTGCTACCTCAATCGTTCTAATTCGCCCTGAGCTTTCAAATTCTAAATCTATCTGATTGGCTGAGACAACCGTCCCGGTAACTGAAACATTCTGGACCACTTCACCCCGAGCCACAGCCACGACCGTATAAGAAGACTCTTTGTTTCTAACCGCTCGGACAATAAAGATGCCTCCGACGATAATAGCGATTAGGCTGGTAATCCAAATTATCTTTTTCATGTAAATTCAATATCTGAATAAAAAAGCGAAGAAAACAGATTTTTAAATCGTAGGTGTGGGCGCGCGCCCGAGCGAAGCGAGGGTAGGGATAAGCGATTTAAAAATTTAGTTTTCGGAGCTTATTAATAAACTTAATTTATTTCGTAAGTAATGCTGACTGAAACCTCAACTTTGTTCTCACCGGTCTCTATTTCTGGAGCGATATCGCCGCATAAAACTGACTATCAGGACTCTGCTCCAGTAATAATAAAAGACCGGAGAATTTTACTGCTTCGGTCTTATCAATATTTTTTAATATCCCTTTCATTTGAGAAACCCAGCGAAACCATTCCGTCTTATCGCCTTTTAAAGAGACTAAAAGAACCTTTCTTTTATCTGAATCAAGAAACTTTTTAGAAAGCCCTTCTAATTCCTTAACTAATTTTCTCTTTAAAGGCATTATATCCAATATAACATTAAATAAAAGCTAAAGCAATACTACGGATCCGAAATATTCAATACCCAATATCCATTCAATAATTAAAAATGTTTTAAACACAGACATATTGCACTCAAGATAACCCGAGAACTTGATTAGGAGTTTTACCATCCAAAGCGCAATGTTTTGTATTGTTGTAATACATATTCCATAATTTTAATTTGTATTGCAGCTCCTCAAATGATTTGAACCGCAATTGATCATAAAACTTCTCTTGATCTGTTCGATGACTTCTTTCGACCTTACCATTCTGAGCTGGTTTACCTGGGTCAATCAGATAATGGGTGACATTTAAATTGTTACACGAAACATCAAAGTCATGCAGTCGAACATTAAGAGGATCTTTTGACATTGCCTGCCCCAAATATCTATTAAATCCCAACTAATCTTTTTAGCGCATTGATTTTTATCCTTTCTTAATTCAACTATTCGTTCTTTGACACGTATGGGCGTTTCATTTGGATTAGTCTTAGGCCTTCTTGATTTGTTTTCAAGACCATCAAAGCTAAACTTCCTGAAACTTGTAAGCCAGTATTTCAAAGAACGTTCAGAAAAAGGACAGACCCTTGTCATTTGCTTGATAGATATTTCTTTATTAAGAATTGGCTTTATCCAACGATATTTTTCTTCTTTTGTTGATTTGGGCATTGTTTTCATATGCCCTCAGATTAGCAGAAAAGTGCAATATGTCTGTATGCATTACCTAAACATCCAATATTCAATTATTGATTATTAAATTATTGCCTGCCTACCGGTAGGCAGGAGTGTTGAATGAATGTTGAATATTGAATATTAAACCCCTTTTAACTTATATAAACATTATAAAACCTTACTATTATTTGATTAAAAAACAATTGAAATAATCATGACTACTCCGAAAATTAAGACAAACCAGCCAAAATTGACTTTTCTGGCTATTTTTAATAACAAACTAATAGTTAAAAGGCCGAAAATAAAAGAAAAGATAAGTCCTAAAAGCAATTCCGTAGAAAAAGTAAAATATTTAAAGTTTAAAACAATATTACCGCCCAAAACAACCGGCAAACTCATTAAAAAACTCAACTTTAAAGCGCTGGCATTATCAAATTTTCTTAAAAGCAAGGCGGAGATAGTCAAACCAGAACGGGACAACCCAGGCAAAACTGCCAAGCCCTGTACTACTCCTAATAAAACACTATCCCCCTTTGTTAAATCCATGACTTTCTTATCGCCTTTTTTATTAACTTTAATTTGTAAAATTGCTGTTATTAACAATAATAAACCAATGGCCAAAGTAATAAGCTTGCCGCTAAATTCTACCTGTTCTCCTAAATTAATAAATAACCTCAACAAAGCATAGCCCAAAATCCCAGTAATAATAGTAGTGATTAATAAAAAGTTAAATAATGCCTTGCGCTTAAAAACAGTAAAAACATCCTTCCGAAAATACAAAAAGGCAGCCAAAAAGGTGCCTAAATGCAAGAATAATGCCTGCCTAATTAACTGTTCTATGTCTTGTTTGCCAAAAAAACGCGTTTGAACCAAAACCAAAACTCCTTCCGAGCTAACCGGCAGCCATTCAGTTACGCCTTGAATAATGCCTAAAACTATTGCCTCTAACATATTATTATCTTAATTGCGAACCACTGCCTGATAAAACAATCGGACCAGAGCTCCTAAACTAATTAGGGCAAATACTAATCCAACCAGCCAGCCAACAAGTGGAATTAAAATAACCAGTTTAAGCGCAATAACGCCCAAAATTACTGTTTTCCAATCAACTGAATATTCAGATTTTTTGCCAAATACCTTTATTAACCAACTGCCAAAGGTAATACTAGCTAAAGTTACAGACAAAAGAATCAACAAACCATAAATTGCTATAGTCAGAGACGCTACGCCGATACCTACCACTGTGATCAAAAGGATAATAAAGGCAACTGGGGTTAAAATCAAAGCTGAAAAACCAGCTCCTAAATTAGGCCAAAAACGAGTTAGCGCTTCTTTAACTGCTTTATCTGTAATATTTCTGAAAATATAGACCAGGACTAATCCAGTGGCAATGCCCATCAAGACCTTTAACAAAAAGGCTAAACTCAAAATACCAATTAAAGCTTTTGGTCTTTTAATCAGGTCTGTTTTGCCGAGCTCTGCCTTTTTAAAATTAATTTCTCCCAAAACTTTAGCCTGGTCAGCAATAAGAGCTTCTTTAGAAGAAGAATATGTTAAATCCCCTACGATTTCGGCTTGACCATCTAATTTTAGCTCATCAACGTTTGCTTTTACGTTCCCGCCAATCTTACTGTTAATAATTACTTGGCCGCCGCCGATGTTAACATCCCCGACTACTGAGCCCTGAATATCTACTGTCCCGCCGCCCACAAATAAATCGCCGCCGATTGAAGCTGTTTTTGATATAACAATGTTGCCGCCGCCCAAGAAGACATCTTCTTGGATTTGGCTTTCAATGATTACCGTGCCTGCGCCCGCATGAACACTGTCGCCAACTGCGCCTCTGATAATAACCGTGCCGCCCGCCGCGCAAACGCTATTCTCCACATTGCCATTGACCGTAACCATATTGCCAGCCGCGCGCAAACCTTTTTCAATATCACCATCAATTGAAATAACATTACCGGCCGTATAAAGATTTTTTACTTTTTCGTCTTTAGCTACGGTGATATTAGTTCCCTGTTTTTGAGCTACTCTAAATTCAGCTGCTAAAGCGCCAGAGATAACAAAAGACAACAACAACACCGTCACAATTAAATAAAGTATCTTTTGAAATTTCATGTTTTCACCCCCTTCCCCTAAAATTATTTTACATGCGCTTACTCGCCAATTTTAACCGCAGTTCCGTACGCAGACATTTCAGAAGCTCCAGCCATGACCATTGAGGTTGTAAACCGAACGCCAATAATCGCGTCAGCTTTCATAATAAGCTTAGTATGTCTTAAATATGCCAAAAATTGGACCGCAATGGGTTTTTTCAATAACGCCTTCCGCAGCGCGATCAGGCAGATAATAGGTATTACACCAAATAGGAAGAAAAGCAAGTATTAAGAGTACTGCTATGACAATAATTATTATAATTGATAATTTTTTAGCGGTCATAATTGACTTTTTCCATTATACCACAACAAAGGACTTAAGGGTTAGCTATAGTTACGAAAAACTCTTTTATTAAAGGCATGGCTGGCGTGTCATAGACCTTGCCTGACCCTAAAAGACTATGAATTGTAAATCCAACTGCATTCTGACCATAAATCTTAAAAGCATCTAATCCTGCTTCATAGTAATCTTCTATAGGAAGTACTTTTGCGACTGTGTGATTTTCAATCGCGCTTTCTTCATTACTTACTACAAACTCTGCGTTAATCCAGGGGATGCCATATTTCTGCGACAATTTATTAGCTTGAGCCGCAAATGTTTTTATATCATCTGCTACAAAACTAACTTCATCTCTATTACGGTTATAACAACCGGTAAAGCCAAATATATCAGCGCCATTTAGTGAAATCTCATCATAATTACTCCAATCGCTGAATCCGCCCATCTTATACATTATCCTTCCTGAATAAATCTGTCTAATCTTAGGAACTATGCTGGCGTAAAAAGCATTAGTCCGTCGCTGAGTTTCTTCTACGCTATAATCATTTGTATCAAGAATCATTTCTATCTGATTGGACGGCACTAAATACTCAACATTGTACTCTTCTGCAATCTGAGCTAAATCAAGCGCAATAGTTTCAAGACGACCTTCAAGATCGTCTGAAATATTAAGTTCTGTCATGCCTCCATCTTCTAATTGATAGTAATCAGGAAAAAGAATTACAGCCAAGCCCTTTTGTTTAGCCAATAAAATATTGTAGACCAAAGCTCTTTTGGATTCATCTTGGCTTAAATCCTTTGGTTTATCATAGTCCATATACCAAAGTTCAAAATCTCCCTTTTTAAACCAATAATTAGCATGGACAAATTGAGTATTAATCCCCAAATCCTTAAGCGCGTCCCCAAAATACAGCACCTCAACCAGATTGGTCAATGTTCCGTAGGTTTGAACTGCCTTGATAAACTGCGGGTATGTTTTTTTTACCTAACAGCGATTGATTCATTTTATCCAATTCTTTCCAGGAAGGCAGCTCTTGATCAATAGCAATAAACTCCTTGCTCATATTATCTAAATTCTCTGAAATCCATACCTTACGAGCTTCTGGATTTTCAGGCGGTTTTTCATAGGAAGGGCCGAAAGACTTAGGTCCGCCAAAGTACCAATCTCCCACCACCAAAATTACAAGGATAACTAATATGATTGATAATATTACTTTGAGTTTTTTATTTATATTTCTATTCTACCACATAAAACAAAAACCGCCTAGAAAAAAGCGGTTTTTACAAACTCCCCATCGTGGACAACGTTACTTGCCTACCGGCAGGCAGGGAACTATTATCCAACAACAGAATAAATATATTTATATTCCGGATATAATATTCATTAAATTTTTTTCGTACCAATCCTTATCTGATATTTCCTTCTCTTGGCGCTCAATCCATGGATTCCAATCAAATTCCTCGTTAGATTTACCCTCTTTTTCCCGAGAAAGATATCCTATCTCCTCTTTTAATAAACCTTGCTGTTTCATAAAAATAAAACCATTAAAAACTTCACCACATTGGCTCTTTGTTTAATAAACAATTGGATGATAAGCCAAATAAATAACATATAACCCCATACGGTGTCCCGCTGAAATAAGCAATAATAATATATTTTTTATATTACCTTTGGCAGGACAACACTAAAACCTGTATTAGAAGTAAACTTACTCTACTTTAAATTTATCTTTATAAATCTCTTCGAGTATTTCTATAGATGCTTGAACTGATAGATTTTTAGTATTTTTTAATATCAACCTATGTTTATATTCTTTACGCAAAAAACCCAAAAATTCATCACCCCAAGATGGCGTAAATGTTATGACGCCCTCAAAATCAACAACAACTTTTTCGCCTTTCTTGATTTCCTTTAAGGATGGCTTAAAAGCAGCAACTGCCTCTTTGCCAAACTGTCGACTGTTTAAAGTTGTGCCAAATTTTTTTAAGCATATAATCATATTATTAGAATTTAATTAATGCCAAACATCCTTTTACATAAATGTTTGTTTTTTTTATATTTAAATTGATTCTACTTTTATCAATTCTAAGCTTTGCATCGCCAGTATGAAAAATTAAACTGATTTTATTATCAGCAACAACATTTCTAACAAACTTTAATCCATTGCCGCGATATTCCGGAGCCCGTCCAGAAATCACTTCATTAAAACCAACATCTAATGCTTCTAGGTGAGTTGAAAGTTTTGGTTTTACTTTCTTTAAGGTTTTTAATATTCCCTGCCCTCTATCAGCTAAAGCAATTTTTTTTCTATTCAAATCATAAGCAAAAAATATACCCGGGATATCTGGCCATTTGCCCAAATTATGGTCAAAAGAGTTATTGCCAATTTCACCAACAATAGCTGAAATTAAAGGATACATCTTGCCCAATTCTCTCATTTCTCCCAATCCGCTTTCAAGTTTTGTTAATCTCCCCTGAAATACTGAACTATCAAGACAATAAAAATCAGAATAAAACTCTGTTTTTAAATCATTTGTAATCCAGCTTTTTGCTAACTTGAAAATTAATTTTCCTTTATTATTTTTTATATAATTATCAATATCATCTCTCGTATAATATCTGTTTCCAGTTACACTCTTACGAATTGGAGATAATTTATTAGCATCGTCCCACCTACGCAAAGTCTGAATAGAAACTCCAAGCATTTTAGCCGTTTGACTAATTGTTAACAATTTTGAACTCATAAATCTATACATTATTATATATATTTATATTATATTAAACAAAAACTCCTGTCAAATCTATACATATTAACTTATCCACAGTTTAAAAATAAAACCGCATAAATATGCGATTTGTAGCTCAGCTCCGTTGGCCGGACGCCTGTCCGCTTGCCCGCCCCTGGAGGACCTCTGGAGAAATATTAAAACCTATTTTGTAAACTCAACTTTAAGATTCTTGCCCAATACAGAGGCGATTTTTTGAAGTATCTCAATTGTAAAGTTTTGCTGACCTGTTTCCATTCGGGCAATATTGCTCTGCTTTGTCCCAATTTTTTTAGCTAACTCCGCTTGGGTCATTTTTTTCTTTTTGCGCAATTGCAAAATCTGGTAAGCAATTTCTAGTTGCTTGCCATATTCATCATAGTATCTTTTGAATTCAGGATTTTTTAATTGCTCACTCTTTTGGAAAAAATCCGAACTTACTTTCAACAAAATCCGGATGAGGACATCTGACTCCGCCGTAGGCGGAGTCAGCCCACCCAAGCCGCCAACCGCCTGACGGCGGAAGCGAAACAGAAAACTTTTACTTTTAAGCCGGCGCCAATTTCTCTTTTCAATTAAAGGATTAAAATTTTTCTGTTTTGCCCTTTTGCTTTGCAAAATGGCGGTCCCACCCTAGGTCCGCCTGCGGCGGACTGGCAGACGGGCAAAAATTCCTTACCCCAGACCCCCTTCCTTTTTGCCCGTCTGCTTGGGGTTTATTCTGAAATTTTTTGGGGCGGGATTCCAAAAGCGGCGGGTGGGTGGGATTAGAAAATTTATTAAACCTCATTTCTGTTCAGTTATAAATCTTTTCGGAAATTTTATTATCATGCTCAGCCATGCTTTGTAGTTTATAGTCTGGAAACAAATCTTTCAAATCCGTTTCTTTGAAAAATGAATCAACCACTCCTTCTGTTTGCTTGTAGTTTAAATTTAATTTTTCTGTCTTCCTTAAAACTATTAAGTGAATCAACTCATGAGCGATAGTCTCATTTGCCTGCTTAATATCTAATTCGTTACTTATCCTTAAATCAATAATATTAGGATATTTAAATTGTCCTTCTGGGCCATACAAAGAAACATAACAAAGGTATTTGTCCTTTATTTTCTGATTGTGTTTTTTTAGAATACTAAAAAACTTGTCCTCAATTTTTTCCCAATTACTCTTCGCTGTTTTAACTTTCTCCTTATAATCCTCTTCTTTATATATCTTATTAAATTCTTTTTCTAGCTCTGTTTTAAATTCATTTTTGTTCTTGCTTTCCTGATATAGCTTTTTATAAAACTTAGGCAAAACAATAGGAAAATCATTATCAAGAAACCACTGGTATTCGGAGTGGATATTCAATAATCTTTGTATTTCTCTTGTTTTTGATGATAAAAAAGATAACCTCATAATTTTATTATAACCATAATCTTAATAAATAAAAAGTGGCCAAGGAGATGTGATCTTTATTTTCCCCTTGGCCAGTTGATGTTTATTCAAAGAGACCGGCTTCTTTAAGTTGTTCTGCGATAGAGATAACTTCATTCATCGGATCCTCCATGTTTGGAAATCTGTCTTTTGCGGCTTCTCCGATTTGCCTTATAGTTTTACCTCCTTCCATTTGGCCGGCAATAAAAGCGCCCGCTTCGTTGAAAGTCAGAACTCCTCTTGTTTCAAAGAAACCAATCCAGCTTTCAATGTCCTGCCTGATTTTAAATCGGCAGCTTATCCTGGGTTTAAAGGATTCTTCCATTTTGACCTCCTTGCGCAATAAATTCGTCCGGCGCATACATCCCACCGCCATATTGAGAAGCGGAACATCCTCCGCCACAGAAGCTATCGCACTTGCGGCATTTCTCCGGCAACCATTTTAGCGAACGGAAATGGGCCAATTTTTTGGTCCATATTTCAGTGAGTGGTGTTTCAAGAATATTGCCGTAACTGCCTTTAGCAATGGAGCAAGACCGAACATTGCCCATATGGTCTATATGGCCGAATCCCGTCCCCTGCCAACATCCAATAACAAAGCCGTGATATTTCTCGGGCAAGAGACACAAGGGAAAAGCATCGCCCAAATTGGCCAAAACACCCAACTCTTCTCTGATACGCTCCATTTGGGAAAAAGCACTCAAGTAATCATCAAATGAAAGTCTGTTCTTCTCCCAATCAGACTTCGCTTTTCCGTAAGGCGTTAATCGGCCGGCGTTTATCTCATCTATGCCTACCCCATTCTCCCTGAGCCATTTACAGGTTTTAAACAGAAAAGGAAGATTTTCTTTCGTGAGAGTATAGAGAATTGATATACTCAATCCCCCTTCAAGACAAGACCGCACACCGCTTATCGCCGCTTCGAAAGAGCCCGGAACTTGAGTAATATTCTCATAAATAGATTCTGGACCATGCAGTGAAATAGCTCCGGTTTTAATCCGATGTTCTCTCATTTTCCGGACAACCTCCCTGTTTATATGTGTTCCGTTAGAAACGAAAGACAGGAAAAAATCCATGGAATCGGCAATTTCTATCACTCTTGCCCACTCCGGATAGGTAAAAAATTCTCCACCGAAGAGACGAACCTCAAATACTTCCGCTCTTTTGAGTTCTTTGAGAATAGCGACGACTTGATCGAAAGACGGATGTTCTACGCTGCTGCATCCCATTTCAGCGTTGAAGCAGAACTTGCAACTTAAATCGCACACTGGCGTCACCTCAAAATTAACCGAAAGAGGAGACTTAAGAGTTACCAATTCGTTCATTTTGTTCCTCCATAATCTTAAATTAACAAGGGCGAAGATGTGTCATCTCCGCCCTGTCCGGTTGTAGGCTTGCGCCTATTTGCAGCATTTGCAGGTGCATTCGCCCCGGCATTTCATGTCGGCCAGCCGCATCTTTTTGATTTTGGGTTGGCGGCCTCTCAGAACGCTAAACTTCGCCACGGAAGCTTTCACGGTCACCACCTCCTTTCTGTGTATTTTTTTATGAAAAAACTGTTATCCTCCTTTGATTATATATTAGCTATGATTTACCAAGTTTGTCAAGGTTTAGTGGTATTATCCACGCACATATTCAGCATGATACAATGAGAGCATATGA
>CEPV01020105.1_pt1 | contig 23454 bp, 19 predicted proteins | sample 530451 | NCBI WGS metagenome assembly CEPV01 (sample SAMEA2620097, study PRJEB7988) | marine metagenome | isolation source: saline water (ENVO:00002010), including
GATCACCATTTTTTCAGGTTTAGCCGATTTGAAGAAAATGCGCATATCGGTGGCGCTTACGATCAAAGTATTTCAGGCTAATAAAGATAGTTTAAATGAATAAAAAAAGAGCTACTAAAGGTGATATTATTGGTATTGCTGCTTTGGGATATTTTGTGAGGCCTGACCCCGGTGGCGAAACTACCATCGAAACTTATCTAGATCATATTGACCACGCAGTGAAGGTCGCTGGTATAGATCATGTGGGTCTGTGTACTGATTTTCAAATTCACGGAATTAAAGCCTGGGCCACTAGGGATTCTTGGTACGAACCGAGATTAAAATCCTTCAAACCAACATATAATGTAAAATGGCCACCTTGGATCCCAGAACTGGATAAGCCAAAACGCTTTCGCAATGTGGCCCATGGACTTTTCAGACGTGGTTATTCGGAGAATTCAATAAAAAAATTATTAGGATTAGACTGGTTAAATTATTTTGAATCTGTCATTGGCGTATGATCATTTGCATTATATAGATCATATTGTTGTGGGTGTTGATGATCTCCAAAAGGGGATGGCAGCGATCGAGGAAATGACCGGTGTTAAACCAACGTATGGTGGTGCCCACCCATATTATGGAACTCACAACGCGTTAATTTCTTTGAATAATAATACTTACCTGGAGGTATTGGCACCAAACCCCGAAGTTTCTATGAATTTATTCCAATGGTTGACAAATTTTAAGGCAATGTATTTGCGCAGAATATTATCCAGAATGCATAGTTTAAAACCTTTTCTCTGGGCTGTAGGCAGTGAAGATTTACAAGTGACGGCTACGCAAATAAAAAAGATCGGTCTAAAATTGTCCAAGCCTGAACCACACTCTCGTAAAAAACCAAACGGTGAACTTTTAAGTTGGGAGGGTGCTTTCTTTGCGCAGGGTATTAAAACTGATTTACCATTTTTTATTTCCTGGGATGAAGCTGCCAGTTCACCTGCAAAAGATTCTCCGAAAGGATGTAAGTTGATACATTTTACAGTATCTACCCCAAATCCAGATGATTTGAATAAAATAGTCGATAATTTGTCATTGCCGGTCAGCATTACTCAGGCCCAAAAAGTAGGTATTGCATTTGAATTCAGTTCTCCCAAGGGTAATGTGAAGCTTAGTGGCTAAATCAAATACAAAAGCGATAAAAAGGAAAGTATGTAATAGGGTAATTTAATTTTTTATGTAAAATGCTTCTTATTTCACGACATTTATCCATATTTCTGATTATCACCATATTCACCAGCTGTGGGAAACAAGACGGTGATTCAAAACTTCTTCAGTCTATATTGGATTCCATGAAAGAGGACTTTCCGAAAGTTGTGGAGAATCCCAATAAGTACCATCTGCAGATCATTTATACGCAAGTAGACCGAAACCCGGATCAATTGCCAAGTTATACTACCCATTATTACCATTTTGATCCTGAAAAATATTTTTATCCTGCAAGCACAGTAAAATTCCCTGCGGCTGTGCTCGCACTTGAAAAAGTTAATCATTATCAATCTCTTGACTTGAAAAAGGAATCGCCCCTAACAGTAGGGATAGGCTTTGAAGGGCAGACATCCGTTGATGGAGATTCTACTTCAGTAAATGGAAAAGCTTCCATAGATCATTATATTAAGAAGATATTCGTGGTATCCGACAATGATGCATATAACCGGTTATATGAATTTTTAGGACAGGATGCATTTAACCAGCGGATGTGGGATTTGGGCTATTCCGAAACCCGCATTCGGCATCGGTTGTCCATACCGCTTTCCTTGGAGCAGAACCGTTATACGAATCCAATTACTTTTTACGATGAAAAAGGTAAGCCGCTTTTTAATCAGCCCCAGCGGAGATCTGTTCTGAATCTATCTGTAAATTCTAACGAAAATTTGATAGGGAAAGCTCATTTGGCGAAGGGCGAAACGGTAGACAGCCCAATGGATTTTTCTGTAAAGAATTTTTTCAACCTGGACGAACAACAGCGTTTTTTACGTCAAATCATATTCCCATCCACAGCTCCTGAATATAGTGGATTGGATTTAACCCATGATGATTATGTTTTTCTTTATGAATGGATGTCCAAATTACCGCGGGAAAGTCATAATCCTTCCTATGCTGATTATGATAAATATTACGATGGGTACTGTAAGTTTTTTATGTATGGGGATACAACAGCTCAAATTCCCGATCATATTCGGATTTATAACAAAGTGGGGTTGGCCTATGGATTCCTGACCGATAATGTCTACATTATTGATACGAAGAACGGCGTGGAGTTTTTCCTGTCCGCAGTGATCTATGTAAATGAAAATGAAACACTCAATGATGACGTGTATGAATATGAAACATTGGGTTTACCCTATTTAGCTGAATTAGGTCGAAAAGTGTATGCGTATGAATTGGGAAGAGACCGAAACATTCGCCCGGATTTAACCCGGTTTATGCCCCAAAAATAGTTTCTATATTCTGACTATTTAAATTCTTTATCCCGTTTAAAATAGCGAAATTCCCCGGCTGTTTTCGGCCCGAAAATCTCGAATTGAAAAATGAGAAAAAATAATTTTCGCAATATTGCTATCATTGCCCACGTGGACCACGGGAAGACCACCCTGGTTGATGGTCTCCTGCAACAATCCGGTACCTTTAAGGCCCATCAGGAAGTGGAAGACCGGGTTATGGATTCCATGGATCTGGAAAAGGAACGGGGCATTACCATCACTGCCAAGAATACGGCCGTCTATTATGAAGGGGTGAAGATCAATATCATGGATACCCCCGGCCACGCTGACTTCGGCGGCGAAGTGGAGCGGAGCCTCAACCTTGTGGATGGGGCGCTTTTGCTGGTGGATGCCAGTGAGGGCCCGTTACCTCAAACGCGATTTGTCCTGAAAAAGACCCTTGAGAAAAACCTGCCGGTTATCCTGGTGATCAATAAGATTGACCGGTCCGATGCGCGAATTGACGAAGTGGTGAATGAGGTCTACGATCTTTTTATTGACCTGGACGCAACGGAGGATCAGATCGAATTCCCAATCCTCTATACCATCGCCAAGAAAGGGGTGGCCCATTCGGAAGTGGGAGATGATTCAACAGATCTGAAGCCCCTGTTTCGATCCATCCTTGAAAATATTGAAGGTCCGGTGGCCAACGACAACCATACGCCCCAATTTTTAGTGACCAACCTGGACTACGATCCTTATGTGGGGCAGGTTGCTATTGGGCGATTGAATCACGGTACCCTGGCCATGAATCAGTCCTATGCCCTGTGCGGGGCAGATGGCACGCGACACAATGAAAAATTCTCTGCCCTGTATACGTTCAAAGGTCTTCAAAAAGTTCAAGTGGATCAACTGGAAGCAGGGGATATCATTGCCGTTGCCGGGATTGATGGAGTGACCATTGGCGATACCATTTCTGCCAATGAGAACCCGGAGCCGTTGCCTCGGATCATTATCGATGAGCCCACTGTATCTATGCTCTTTTATGTGAATAACAGTCCATTCGCCGGTAAGGAGGGGAAATACCTCACATCCAGGAATATCAGTGAACGATTGGAAAAGGAAACACTGGGGAATGTATCCCTGCACGTAAGAAAGACAGACCGGACCAACGTATTCGAAGTGCGGGGGCGGGGTGAACTGCAAATGGCAGTATTGATCGAAACCATGCGCCGGGAAGGGTATGAATTCATGGTTTCCAAACCGCGGGTTATTACCCATGAAGATGGGGGAAAAACCATGGAACCCATGGAAAATGTGTTTCTTGATATTCCCGAAGATAAGGTGGGCGTTATTACAGAAAAACTTTCGACCCGAAAAGGGCGCATGACCAATCTAGTGAACCATGGGCACGGCCGGGTATCCATGGAATTTGTGATCCCATCCCGAGGCTTGATCGGTTTCCGCAGCCAGTTTTTAACCGACACCCAGGGTGCTGGTATTATGAATAAACTGTTTGACGGGTATGCTCCATGGTTTGGACCTATTCCTCAACGAGTGAGTGGTGCCATTGTCGCTGATCGAAATGGGAAAGTGACCACTTATGCCTGCCTGGGTATGGTGGATCGGGGTGAATTATTTATAGAAGTGGGGACCGATGTGTATGATGGCATGGTCATTGGTGAACGCAATCGCACCGAAGATCTTTCTGTGAATATTACCCGGGAAAAAAAACTTACCAATATGCGGGCCGCCTCTTCTGATGCCACAGTGGTCCTGCGGCCACCAAAGCAGTTATCCCTGGATCAATCCATTGAATTTATCGCTGAAGATGAATTGGTAGAGGTGACACCCTTATCCATCCGCCTTCGGAAAATGGAATTGGACGCCAACAAACGAGCTTCGGCCCACCGCAAGGCGAAATACGCCAATGCTTAAGATGTAGAAAAGTCTTCCCCTGCGCGCGGATTTTATTTTTTCCGAGACGAAATCCTTTCTGAGATAACCCATTAACCCCTATCTTTAAGCATGAGGAAGGGGATAAAAATAGTTCGATTTGCGCTGGTTGGATTGTTGGCCGGACTGTGGGCCGGCGATTCACCGAATCCACCCAATATTGTTTTCCTGTTCGCTGATGATGCGGGCTATTCCGATTTCGGCTTTCAGGGCAGTCCCAACTTTCACACCCCGAATCTGGATAAACTGGCTCGCCAGAGCGTCCGCTTTACCCAGGCCTATACCACGGCGGCCGTGTGTGGACCATCTCGGGCAGGATTGATGACCGGGCGATACCAGCAAAAATTTGGTGTAGAAGAGAACAATGTGCCGTCAGCCATGAGTTCCGCCGGCCTTACCGGGGCAGATATGGGACTTCCATTGGATCAAGAAACCATCGCTGATTATCTCAAAAAAGCAGGATATCAAAACATTTACCTTGGTAAGTGGCATTTGGGTGGGGCGGACCGATATCATCCTTTAAAGCGGGGATTTGACGAATTCTATGGTTTTCGGGGTGGAGCGAGACATTTCTGGCCCTATAAAGAACCGCCCAAAGATCCTCTCCGAAAATGGGAGCGGGATTTCAAAAACTTTCAAGAACCGGATGGCTATTTGACTGATGTGATCGCCGATGAGGCAGTGGCATCCATCGAGAGAAATAAAGATAATCCATTTTTTCTTTTTGTCTCCTTTAATGCGGTTCATACACCCATGCACTATCTGGAGGAAGATCTTCCTGATAGAAAGATCAAACTCACTGAAAAAAGGCGAAAGCTCTATGCCATGACCAAAGCCATGGATCGTGCCTGCGGAAGAATCATCGCCAAATTGGATGAATTGGGCCTGACTGAGAATACTCTCATAATTTTTACGAATGATAATGGTGGCGCCTGGATCAATTTTTCATCGAATCGTCCATTAAGTGGTGTGAAAGGGACCCATTTAGAAGGGGGTATCCGTGTTCCATTTCTTTTGAAATATGGTGATCACTTTGAGGGAAATACTTCGTTTAACTATCCTATCAGCACTTTTGATCTGTTACCCACATTTGTAGATGCTGCAGGCGGGAATATTAATTCATTAGAAAATGTAGATGGTGTCAGTTTAATTCCTTTCTTAAATGGGAAAAATCAATACCGACCGCATGAAACGCTTTACTGGAAAAAAGAAACACGAGCCGCCATCCGGGATAGAGATTGGAAATTGATTCGAATGCCAGATCGTCCGGCCCTTTTATTTAATATCGCCAGGGATCCCAATGAGACCAGGAACCTGGCTAGAAAACATCCGGAAAAAGTAAAAACATTGTACAAAAAATTATTTGATTGGGAAGTCACCTTGAAACGGCCCTTGTGGATAACCAAGCGGGAAAACAGCAAGCGGGCCATAGAAATATTTGACAAATACAGATGAATAGAAAATACTTTAAATTAACTTTATTATCTGTAATAATAACAATATTTATTATTATGAATAATTCCTGTACTAAGTCGGAAGATCGCCCCAATATTATTTACATATTAGCCGATGATTTGGGGTACGGTGAGTTGGGTGTGTACGGCCAGAAGATCATAGAAACACCCAATATTGATGCTTTGGCACGGAGTGGAATGCGTTTCACAGATCACTATTCCGGCTCTCCAGTTTGTGCACCCTCTCGCTCTGTATTTATGACCGGCCAGCATACGGGCCACACTCCCATCCGTGGCAACGATGAATGGAAAGAACGGGGCGATACATGGAATTACCAGGCCATGTTTGACAATCCATTTCTGGAGGGGCAAAGGCCGATTCCTGATAGTACCATCACCATTGCAGAAGTATTGAAGGTCGCTGGGTATACCACCGGGATGGTGGGGAAGTGGGGCCTCGGTGCGCCAACGACAGAGGGACTCCCAAACAAACAAGGATTTGATTTTTTCTATGGATATAACTGCCAGCGCCAGGCCCATACGCTCTATCCCATGCATTTATGGCGGAATAATGAACGGCATATCCTGAATAATAAAAATGTATCGCCCCACGCCAATTTAGCTGAAGGAGCCGATCCCCACGATCTTTCCAGTTATAACGATTTTGAATTAAATGATTATGCTCCAGAACTCATGCATAATGAAGCACTCCAATTTTTAGATGATAATAAAGACAGGCCCTTCTTTCTCTATTATGCGTCGCCCATACCCCATGTCCCCCTACAGGCGCCGAAAAAATGGGTCGATTATTACCGTGTTAAGCTTGGTGAAGAAACGCCTTATATAGGTAAATCCTATTTCCCGAATCAATATCCCCGGGCTACCTATGCGGCCATGATATCGTACCTGGATGAGCAGGTGGGCGATCTAGTCAATAAACTGCTAGAAATCGGCCAATATGAAAATACACTGATCATTTTTACGTCCGATAATGGACCCACCTATACCGGCGGTGCCGATACACCATTTTTTGATAGCGCCAAACCATTTAAATCAGAGCGAGGTTGGGCCAAAGGGTTTGTTCACGAAGGGGGAATTCGCGTACCCATGATCGCCAGTTGGCCCGGTAAAATAAAAAATGGAAGCCGATCAAATCATATGTCTGCTTTCCAGGATATGATGCCTACTTTTGCTGAGGTCTCCGGGGCAACCGTAGCAGCCAATATTGACGGCATCAGTTTATTACCTACGTTACTGGGAAAAGATCAAACAGAGACCCACGACTACCTGTATTGGGAATTTCCCGCATATAAAGGACAGCAGGCAGTTCGATTGGGAAATTGGAAGGGTATTCGCCGAAATATTTTCGAAGGAAATATGACCATCGAACTGTATAATCTTGATAGGGATATCCAAGAACAGTATGATATTGCAAGATCCCGCCCCGATTTAATTGAACAAATCGAAAAGATTATGGAAAAATCCCATATACCCTCCGATTTGGAGCGGTTCAAATTTCCACAATTAGGAGATTAATTGGTGATATGAAAAAATGGACTGCATACCGATCTGATGTTCAGGATGAGAAATTTGATATAATTATCATTGGTTCAGGGATAAGTGGCCTAACTACTGCGGTCTTCTTAGCCCAACATGGCCATAAAGTCCTGGTTTTGGAAAAGCATTTTAAAGTTGGTGGATTTACCCACACATTTAAACGAAAGAATTACGAATGGGATGTGGGGATTCATTATATCGGTGAAGTGCATAATAAAAAATCCTATTCACGACGCCTATTCGATCGTGTGACAGACAGTAAACTCCAATGGGCGAAAATGGATGACAATTATGATCGAATTATCTTTCCGGACCAATCCTACGATTTTATTGCGCCCCAAGAAAAATTTATCGAATCATTGTCCGCTCAATTCCCTGGCGAAGAAGAGGCCATTCGAACCTATGTGAACCTCCTCCATACTCAAGTGAGAAGCGGGAAAGGATTCTTTGCCAGTAAAGCGTTACCAAATTGGCTGGCACCATTTCTACGTAATTCCATGACAAAACAATTTTTCAAAAATGCGGATAAGTCCACTAAAGAAGTGCTGAAACAATTGACCCAGAATGAAAAACTAATTGGCGTATTAACAGGGCAGTGGGGTGATCATGGCCTGCCGCCAGAGCGAAGCAGTTTTGCCATGCATGCCATGGTGGCCCGCCATTACCTAGACGGGGGCAATTACCCCGTAGGCGGTTCACGAATGATTGCCGAATATGCCACCGATTTAATTGAATCCCTTGGTGGAAAAATCGTGGTAAATGCAGGAGTGAATGAAATCATTGTGAAAGGTAAAAATGCCTTGGGGGTACGCCTGGATAATGGGGATGAATTGTTTGCAAATAAAGTAGTCAGTAGTGCAGGACTGGTGAATACTGTAAATACATTTCTCAGGAATGCACCCCAATTCAATCAATTCAAATCAAAAATGACGAAAGTCCAGCCCACGGAAAGCTATGTTTGTCTATATATGGGTTTAAATAAATCGGCAGAAGAACTGGGGCTCAAAACAACTAATTTGTGGATTTATCCCGGATATGATCATGATCAGAATGTAGCCGATTATCAAAAAGACCCCGATGCAAAATTTCCGGTGGTATATGTTTCTTTTCCTTCGGCAAAGGACCCGGACTGGAATAAAAATCATGAGGGGTGCGCCACCATGGAGGCGATCACGTTGGGCCGTTGGGATTGGTATAAGGACTGGAAGGATAAACCGTGGAAGAAGCGTGGTGAGGCCTATGAAAACCTTAAGGAATCCATATCCCAAAAAATATTAGACGTGGTGTATGAACAGGTACCTCAGGCTAAAGATGCCATGGATTTTTATGAATTATCGACCCCTCTTTCTGTCAGGGATATGGTCCATTATCCAGTGGGAGAAATGTATGGACTTGATCATACGGCGGAACGATTCCGACAGAAATGGCTTCGTCCCCAAACAGAGATTAAAAACTTATATCTCACGGGCCAAGATGTGACCACTGTGGGTCTTACCAGCGCCCTCTTCTCGGGATTGCTTACCGCTTCATCCATTCTTAATAAAAACCTTATGAAAAGTCTCTAATTTTATTTTCTGTCAATTAACTATTAACCTAAGTTCTCGTCCCATGTTTAGAAGGAGTGTCCATGCGTAAAACGCCAATTAGAATTTTATTGTTCTTATCCGTTATGTTTGCAGGCGGACTTAAGTCCCCGGCAGGCTTCCTAGGGTATGAGTTGGGGGATCATTTTACGGCCCACCATCTTGTGGTGGCTTATTATGAGCATGTAACTAAAAGTGAATCTAATGTAAAAGCTGTTTATTATGGAAAAACCTATGAAAATAGGCCCTTAATGGCAGCCATTGTTTCCAGTGAAGAGAATATGAGCATCCTGGATGACCTGCGCAGGGATAACCTGAAACGGGCCGGTATTATGGAAGGAAAGCCCAGTGGGAAAAAAGTGGGTATTGTGTGGCTCAGTTATAACGTACATGGGAATGAGGCCAACTCAACTGAGGCGGCCATGAAAACCCTTTATGCATTAGCTGATAAAAATAATAAGGCCACCCAGAGATGGCTCGAAAATACCATTGTGATCTTGGATCCATGTATCAATCCCGACGGCAGGGACAGGTATGCTAACTGGTACCGAATGACTGGCAATCGCTGGCCCGATGCAGATCCTATGGCGAGAGAGCACATGGAACCCTGGCCCGGGGGACGAACCAATCATTATTATTTCGACTTGAACCGGGATTGGGCATGGCAGACTCAGACTGAATCGGAAGCGCGTATTAAATTATACAATCAATGGCTGCCCCATGTTCACGTAGACTTCCATGAACAGGGTATGAACAGTCCCTACTATTTCGCCCCGGCGGCAGAACCATTCCATGAATATATCACGGACTGGCAGCGGGAACTCCAGACCATGATCGGGAAAAATCACGCCAAATATTTCGATAAAAATAACTGGCTTTACTTTACCAAAGAGGTATTTGACCTTTTATACCCCAGTTACGGTGATACTTATCCGACGTATAATGGGGCCATTGGTATGACTTATGAACAGGCCGGTGGCGGCAGGGGCGGATTGGCTGTTGAAACGGAAGACGGAGATACACTCACCTTAGAAGATCGCCTTACCCATCACCATACCACAAGTTTATCTACGGTAGAAGTTGCCTCTAAAAATGTAGATCGTATGGTGGATGAATTTGAAAAATTCTTTGCTGACGGGGTGAATGATCCTCGAGGTAAATATTCCTCATACATTATTTCAAAATCCAACAATGAGGATAAGTTGAATGATCTTAAATCGTGGCTGGATAAAATGGGTATTTATCATCGGGTAGCCAGCGCCAGCAAATCCTTTAAGGGATTTAATTACCAATCAGGTCGATCTGAGCAGGTTAAGATAAACAAAGGCGATATGGTGGTATCTGCCCGGCAGCCAAAATCCGTAATGGTCCAAGTATTATTCGAGCCCGTAACTGCTTTACAGGATACATTGACCTATGACCTGACTGCCTGGGCGTTACCTTATGTATATGGGTTGGCAGCTTACGCTGTAAAGGGAGAGGTAAAATCCTCACCCGCCAGTCCCGTTTTTACAAAAGCAGAAAACACCAATGGCACTCCTTATGCTTATATCCTGCCGTGGAAGGGGATCTGGGACCTGAAATTCCTGGCTTACCTGTTTAAAAATGATATTGTTACCCGTGTTTCAGAAGAACCGTTTGAAATAAATAAACGCCAATATGATCGTGGAACATTGGTAATTACACGAAAAGGGAATGAAAAACACGGCAATACCTTTGATGAAATTGTAAGGAAAGGTGCCAAGAAGTATGGTCGTTCCATCACCTCGGTTACAACTGGCTTCGTTTCGAAAGGGAAGGATTTTGGTTCCTCCTCAATGCGGGTGGTGAAAAAACCAAAGATTGGTTTGGTTTCTGGGAATGAGGTGCGTAGTTATCCATTCGGTGAAGTTTGGCATTTTTTCGAGCGGCAAATCGAATTTCCTGTTACGGTGCTGGGCAGTGATTATTTTACCCGTATTCCCAAGTATAACTTTGATGTTCTGATTTTGCCGGCGGGCAACCATGATTATATAGATGATGAAACATTGAATGAATTACGACATTGGATCCGGTCTGGCGGCCGGCTGATACTCATGGATTCAGCCATGGATCGGTTTGTGGACCAAAAGGGTTATAGCCTGAAAAAATTTGCCACCGATGATGAAAAGAAAAAATTAGAAAAAAAGGATAAAAAAAGAAACCTTTCGGAGCGCCTGAAACCGTACAAAGATCGCCAAAGGAGTCGGTTGAGTCAAAATGCCTATGGTGCAATTGTGAAAGTGAAAATGGATAATACCCACCCCTTGGCATTCGGGTATGGTGATGATTATTTTTCTCTCAAGCTCCGGAACAGTAGATATGCCTACTTGCCCCGAGGATGGAATGTAGGGACTACCCAGGATTCAACTTCAATCGTGAGTGGATTTGTGGGCTACAAGGCCCAGGAAAATTTTCGGGAATCCATGATTTTCGGTGTCGAAGAAATGGGCCGGGGCCGTGTGATTTACCTGGCCGATAACCCCCTATTCCGGGCATTTTGGTATAATGGGAAACTGTTGTTCGGGAATGCAGTATTTATCGTTGGTAATTAAAATATTTAAAGACGCGATTAATTTCGTCTTTATGTCAAATCTATGAAAAAAATAGTCATCATATCACTCTTAATTTTTGTCGGGTGCGAACGATCGGATTTTCAACTGAAAACAGTGGACGCAAAGGCACTGCATAAACAGATCGCTTCCCATAAGGGTAAGGAAGCGGTATTGGTCAATTTTTGGGCAACCACCTGCGCACCTTGTTTAAAAGAATTCCCTATGATAATGGATCTATCCAATAACTATAAAGATAAGGGCATGAAAATTTATTTTGTGACGACAGACTGGATGGACTATAAAAACAAAGCCATCGCATTTCTCCAAAAGCAAGGTGTGAAGGGGTTGTCGTTTATCAAAGAAGAAGGGAACGACAATAATTTTATCCGCGCCATCAGTGACGATTGGTCCGGTGCGCTCCCATTCACGATCGTCTATGATAAAAATGGACAGGTTACGGATACATGGGAAATGGAAAGGGACAGAGCCTATTTTGAGGCCGCCATCCAAAAAGCCATTGGTTTATGAAATTTGAAACCTTCCAACTCGAACGCAATCAATCCCTTTGGGAAAATAAAGTTGATTATAACTTATCTGAAAGCGGCGTTCATCCCGGTTCCCTCAAGACATTATTTGATACGGATTTCATAGAAAAAATTGAAAATACAGAACTGACCTATGGTTTTACCGAAGGCTCCCCGGAATTGAGGCAATCCATTGCTTCTATTTATCCCGGTGCCACGCCGGAAAATGTCCAGGCATTTAATGGTTCGGCGGAAGCCAATATGGTGGCGATTATGACCCTGTTGGAAAAGGGGGATGAATTGATTTATATGGTGCCCAATTACCTTCAGATCTATGGTTTTGCCCGGGGATTGGGTGTGGAAGTAAACACCTTCCAACTCCACGAGTCATTGAACTGGCAGCCGGATTTGGACGAATTGAAAAGCCTAGTTTCCAAAAAAACAAAAATGATTTCAGTTTGCAACCCCAATAATCCTACGGGATCAGTGTTACCGAAAGAAACCGTGTTAGCTATTGGAGAGATCGCTCAATCCGCGGGTGTTTGGATTTTAGTGGACGAGGTGTATCGCGGTGCTGAATTAAATCGGGAAGAATGCACCTCATTCTGGGAAATCGGTTATGATAAAACAATCGTGAATTGCGGCTTGTCCAAAGCATATGGTCTTCCGGGACTGCGGTTGGGTTGGTCCCTGTCCAGCGAAGATCATATCCAGCAATCCTGGGCCACCCATGACTATACATCTATTGCCATCGGCCGAATGAGTGATATAATTGCAGCCTACGTACTGCACCCCGATAACCGTATGAAAACCCTGAACCGTATACGGGATGCACTAGCGGAAAATTTGGGTTTTTTCCAAGAGTGGGTGGACAATTTTAGGGACCATTTCAGTTTTATTCCCCCTGAAGCGGGTGCCATGGCCTTCACCGGTTATGACTGGAATATCAATTCGACTGCCCTGGTTGAAAAAGTACGGGATGAAGCCAGCGTAATGTTGGTGGCGGGGGACTGGTATGGTATGGACCGTTATTTACGCTTCGGGTATGGGGCCAAACGCACGGATTTAGAAGCCGCCCTGGAACGCATTACGCCCATTTTCAAATCCCTATGATTTCCTTTCCTAAGGATGTTGCGGCGGCCTACGACCGGTCCAAAGCCTATATCCGCCACACACCTTTAGAATATTCACCTTATTTGAGCCGACTCATTGAAGGGGATGTGTACCTCAAACTGGATAATATCCAGAAAACAGGCTCCTTCAAATTTCGCGGTGCTGTGAGTAAAATGACTGCCTTGTCCGGGGATGAAAAGTCAAAAGGTGTCGTTACCGCTTCTACGGGGAATCACGGAGCAGCCTGTTCTTTGGCTATGTCTTTACTGGGCATCCAGGGTACGATTGTTGTTCCGGAAATTGTTCATAAAAATAAAGTGGAGAATATTCTCAATTTAGGTGGTAAAGTAGAATATTACGGGGATGACTGTATTAAGGCGGAAGAGCGGGCCCAGGAAATGTCAAAAACTACCGGCACCATCTATATTTCTCCCTATAATGATCCGGATGTTGTTTGCGGCCAAGGGACTATCGGCTATGAATTGTACCAGGATCTGGAAACAATAGATTCTGTGTTTGTTTCTGTGGGCGGGGGCGGTTTGATCTCTGGGATCGGGGGATACTTGAAGTCCTTTCAAGACAAGGTGAAAATGGTGGGCGTTTCGCCAAAAAACTCTTGTGTGATGTATGAATCCCTTAAAGCAGGGGAGCAGTTGGACCTGCCCTCGGAAGACACCTTATCAGATGGGACTGCCGGGGGTGTAGAATTGGGTTCAATCACCTTTGAATTATGCCAGAAAATTATTGATGATTTTGTTTTGGTTACGGAAGAAGAAATTGCCGAAGGCATCCGTATCGGGGTGGAAAAAGACCATCAATTGATCGAAGGGGCGGCGGGGGCCGCCATCGCTGGATTCCTCAAAAAGAAAGATCAATTAAAAGGTCAAAATATCGTCATCATCATTTGCGGTGGCAACATCAGTTCAAAAGTGTTAAAGTCGGTGCTCTGATGCGGATTGTAAGCTTGGAAGAAATCAAGGCCGTTCTGCCCAAGGTGGACCTGATAGCTGAAATTGAAGCGGGATTTGCCGCCTATTCGAGAGGTGATGTAATTGTACCGCCTGTAGGGGAAATGCATTTTGACTCCCCGCCAGGAGATGTGCATATCAAGTATGGTTATATCAAAAATGACGAAATTTATGTAATAAAAATTGCTTCGGGGTTTTGGCAGAACACAGCCTATGGACTACCAAATGGGAATGGCATGATGTTGGTCTTTAACCAAAAAACTGGGCAACCCGTAGCTGTGCTTCAAGATGAAGGCTATCTCACGGATGTGAGAACTGCCGTGGCCGGCGCCGTCTGTGCCAAATTCTTGGCGCCAAAAAATATAGAGCGTATAGGGATCCTGGGAACCGGTCTCCAGGCAAAGATGCAGTTGAAATATTTAGATAGTATTGTAGATTGTAAAAAAGCAATTGTTTGGGGAAGAAGTGAAACATCCTTGCTCAAATACCAATCGGAAATGAATGATAGTGGTTACGCCATTTTAACCACAAGAGATATGGATGAGATAATTGACCAATGCCAATTGATCGTCACCTGCACCGCCAGTGAAGCACCGTTGATCAGTCGTGTCAATCCCGGCACACATATCACCGCTATGGGCTCCGACACGAAAACAAAACAGGAATTGGATGCATCTCTTTTATCTATGGCAGATCTGGCGGTGGCGGACAGTCGACCCCAATGTGAAGAAAGGGGAGAGATCCACCAAGCTATGAAAGTAGGATTCACAATGGATGGCGTTGTAGAGGTAGGAGAAATCATTGCCGGAAATCATTTTGGTAGGACTGATGAAGATCAAATCACCATTGCGGACCTCATCGGTGTGGCGGTGCAAGATATACAGATATCCAAGGCTGTCCTGAATCATTTGAATTAAGTGTTTCCTCGGTGATGCTGTTTTGTGAAATTTTCATTTTTGATGTAATATTGCGGGTCTAATAAACAGGAGGATTAACATGAAACACCTATTAAAAAATTTATCATTCCTTGCACTTCTTTTCTCATTCACCCTTGCTGGTGAACTTTCCCTAGGGGCATCCATCCCATTGGGGGACGTGAAAATGACGGATATCAGTGGGAAAGTTGTCAGTTTGAATGATGTGAAAATGAAGAACGGATTGTTGGTGAATTTCACTTGCAATACCTGCCCATGGGTTGTAGCCTGGCAGGATCGTTACAATGTTTTGGCAGAAACCAGCGCAAAAAATAGCATTGGGTTTATTACGGTCAATCCCAATACACGGATTCGTGACCGTGGCGAAAGCTTGGATGATATGCGGGATTTTGCAAAGAAGTATGGTCATAATTTTCTTTATACACTGGATAAAGGTGCCCAACTGGCTACAGCCTTCGGTGCTACAAAGACACCCCACATTTATCTTTTTGACGGATCCGGGAAATTGGTTTACAGGGGTGCGATTGATGACAATGCAAGAAAACCTTCTAAGGTAAAAGAGAATTATCTCATGGATGCTATTCAAGCCGTAGGACAGGGGAAAAAAATTAAATTGGCTGAAACAAAAGCCTTGGGCTGCAGCATCAAGTTTGCTAAAAAATAATTAGATGGCCTATCAGCAAATCATGGTTGGGCTTTGCGGCAGGGGAGATGAGTCAGCCGTGATTAGAGAAGCCATTAAAATTGCGAGTGGTGGTCATTTAACATTTATCTGTGTGAATGATCCCCATGCTGGCGAAATGTCCATGATGATGGACACACCATCGGCAAAACACAATGAGGCCGATGTGTACAAATGGGTGAGTGCTGTTGATGAATCCGTAGCCAAATCCGCAACCATTTTGGTAGTTACAAATGAATCGGTGCCCAAAGCTATTAGTCAGGCATCCGGTGAAATGGATATCTTGGTACTTGGGCATCGAAAACAAAGTTTTTTTAAGGAAAATTTTTTTGATTCTGTGGATGAAGGTATCGTAAATCAATCAGGATGCCCTGTCTTGGTTGTACCTAAATAAATTCAGTATTTGTTTATTTGATACATTTTATCTGAGGTAAATCTAGGGTCTTAGAACCCATGAATCCTCGGAAACTAATTTTATTCGGTAAATTCCTTCAGCTATGAATCAACCCAAATACTCCATTTGGCTTTTACCATCAATAGCGGATAGAGACTATTTATCCGAAATCATTCAATCTTTAGGTGCAGAATACGATGCACCGGTATTTGATCCCCACTGCACCATTTTCACTCCGGTCAATGATCTTGAATCAGCCAAAACCATAATTGATCAGCTTAATTTCAAGCCTTTTAAAGTATCCGTTAGTGGACTGAATCAATCAGATATTATTTGGAAAACGGTTTTTGTAGATTTGGAGACCGATCCCCATTTGATTCTCCTGAATTATTTATTTCATCAAGCCTTCGATACAGACTACGATTTTCAGCCCCATATAAGTTTGATTTATAAAAATTTACCCACAGGATTACGAAAGGAAATCATTCATAATTTACCGAACATTGAATCATTTTGGCTTGGAAGTATATCCATAGTTAATACGACAGGTGTCGTTAATGATTGGGGGAATATTTATGAAAAAAAATTCATTGATTAACAATCTGAAATTTAAATTTTCTTTATTTCTGGTTTTATTTACTGGATTATCAATTGCAGAAAATAAATATCCCTTTTCATTAAGTGTTTTGAGTGATTTTTCCTATTCATCTGAAGATTCTGCTTTTCGGTCCACTGGGCTCGAATGGGTGGCAATGGGAAAGTTCAATGAACAAACAATGGTAATGGCTTACCTGCATAGTCCAATAAACGGTACACCTATGGTCGAAGAAGTTTTTGTGGATTATAAGAGTTCCAATCAAATCAAGGTAGGATATTTTCGCCCGAATATCGGTTGGCTGAATAAAGCCCATTTTCATACATATAATTTTATTTCATCACCAAAGGGATATCGTCTGTTAATGGGTGAAAATCATTGGGCATCTCTTGGTGCTTCAGCTGGAATATCTTTGCCATTAACATGGAAAAGTGAAATATCAACTCAATTATTTAATAATCACTTTGGAGAAGTGGAGATACAGGATGGCCATAGTCATGGGATTATCCTGTCCGATTCATTGCGACAGGGCATGGTCAGTGGAATTTCTACCACCCATTCATTTACATCCATTTCACATGGGACCATAACTCTCAAAGCCGGCACACTATCTGGGCGGTCAAAAAAATTGCAAGGATTGGCGATTCAGTGGAAATATAAAAATGATCCTTACCGCTCATGGATCATCCAAGGGGAGTATCTGAAAGGCGATATATCTGATTCACATCATGGAATTTCTTTCCATCCTGATGAGGAATTAAACACGGCTTATATTCTTTTGGGTCGACAGTTTAATAAAAAACTACATTTAGGTGTGTTAGCGGACCAATGGGCATACCGTTTAAAATCAACCAGTGGGTATTCAGCCGCAATATTTTTTGCATATGCTCCTCGTGGTGATAATTGGGTAATCAGAGGAAAAATTATCAATGAATCAGATTCATCATTGATAGGGGTGATTCAGTTAAATTGGGCATTGGGACCTCATAAGCCACAGCGTTATTAAAAATAGAACAAATTGTCCATTCATGGGTAAATTCAGGCATGCTTAAACGCACCATTTCCATCGGATTGCTGCTAATCATGGCTTTTTCCATGGCGGCACCTATGTTGCATATTAATTGCGATATGCCTTGTTGCGAGGTAAAAGCAACATCCTGTTGTGAGAAAGCCAAGACAGGAGATGCCTCAAATAAAAGCGCTATACGGAAACAAAAATGTGATCATAATCAGTTTATTCCTATCGTTTCCGGGCCCAAAACAGAACGCAAATCCGCCCAAGTTGACATGGATAAACCAATCTGTTCCATGAAAACAGATGCGCCCAAATGTCAACTTTCCGAAAAAACGGTTTTTCAAAGCCAACCGTCTGATTCCCAGGCGAAATTTTCTCTCCCGCTCCGCTTATAATATTATCCTGACCTAGGACGATTGTGTCCATTTTTGGGATCCGTATGTCTCGGATCTATTATTTCCCTTCAATAATAAGGATAATTATGAATCTTTTTTTAAGACAACAAAACCATATTAAATCGCTGATCATTTTAATGATCAGTTCGACTACCCTGATGGCACTTCAGAGTGATTTGGGCATCTATATTCAAAAGGCGCGGGAAAATAATCCTTCCTTAAAACGTGCCCAAACCCAGTGGCAATCGGCCGAAGTCAATATTGCCGCTGCCAAAGGATTGTCTAATCCAACCGTCAGTGTGGGTTACTTTTTGGAAAGTGTGGAAACAGCCGCCGGTCCCCAACAGTATAAAATAGGCCTCATGCAAAAATTTCCTTTCCTTGGTAAACGGAAATTGCAGGGAAAAATCCAGGCTTCAAAAGCAGAGACTTTCTATTTTAATTATGTAGTTCATCAATTAAAGCTTGATCATGCAGTGCGGTCAACCTGGTATGATTATTACTACTTAGCGCAGGTCACAGAATTAACAGTCCAAAATTTCAAACTAATTCAAAATTGGGATGGAGTGATTCGTTCCAAATATGTGACAGCACGGACCGGTCATCCCGATTTGATCAAAACCCAGATTGAACTTATCCAGCTCGAAGATGAGTTATCCACATTAGAAAACAAAAAGATACCCATTCTTGAACGATTTAGAACCCTGGTGAATGATCCATCTATGACAGATATTGTAGTGCCGGACTCGCTGGCTTTCGAATTGGGTAAATCAGACAAATCAATCATTCAACGCCAAATCTTGAAAAACAACCCCAATATCTTAGGCGTTAAAGCAGCCATTGAAATGGAAAGGGCGAAAGTCAAGCGATCAAAATTGAATAGAATGCCAGATTTTGGTTTGGGTGTAGAATTAATCGGTACAGGTGAAAAGGATGGTAGTTCCGTCAGTGGAAAGGATCCGCTAGTGGCGAAACTTTCTATGGATATTCCCATCTGGATCAGAAAAACGAATTCAGAAATTACATCGGCAAATTATACGTTGACTGGCACTGAAGCCCGGGCAGAATCCATACAAAATGAACTAAGGTCAGAATTGGAGATGGTTTTATTTGATTTGGATGAATCCAGCCGCCAGATTCGTTTATATAAAGACATTCTCATTCCAAAAGGGCTGGAATCACTGAGTGCATCTGAAATCGCTTATCGGGGAGATAAGATTGAATTTATTTCCCTGGTGGATGCACAACGGCGTTTACTTCAGTTCCAGATGAAGTATGAAAAAGCGGTGGTAGATTATTTAAAAGCAAAATCGAAATTGTCTGTTTTGACAGGGGAGAAACAATCATGAATTTGAAACAAATTTTTAAAGATAACCAATTGACCATCGGATTGGTATTAATCGCCTTTTTATTGGGATCATGGTTTACGGGCGGCAGTTCTACCTCTGAAAGTGTCACTCATAGTACTCACAGCACTTCATCCCAAGTGTGGATCTGCTCGATGCATCCAAATGTGCAATTGCCTGAAAAAGGCCAGTGCCCCATTTGCTTTATGGACTTGATTCCATTAGAACGTACTGGGAGCGGATTGAAGCCAAATCAATTATCCATGTCAGAAGATGCAGTAAAGTTAGCCAATATCGAAACCGTGGCCGTATTATATGGTAAAGCAGAAATGGACATTCAATTATCCGGGAAAGTGGTTTACGATGAATCCAGAATCGGGAATATCACTGCTTGGGTTCCGGGTCGCGTAGAAAGGATGTTTGTGGATTATACAGGCATCACGGTGAATAAAGGGGATCACATGATCGAACTCTACAGTCCGGATCTGTATGCAGCACAGGAGGAATTGATTCAAGCGCGGAAATTAGTAGGTACTGGTTCATCTCAATCCGCTTCATATCAAAAATCTATGGAATCAAATTTGTTGGCAGTGCGGGAAAAACTTCGCCTAATGGGGTTGGTGGATGAACAAATCAAGGCCATTGAAATGGGTGAAACGCCCTCCGATGTGGTTACAGTTTATAGTCCCATGTCCGGCGTGGTGATTCAAAAAAATAGTGTTGAAGGTGCCTATGTAAAAACGGGTACCAATATATATACCATTGCCGATTTAGACAGAGTATGGGTCATCTTGGAGGCCTATGAAACCGATCTGCCCTGGTTGGCATTCGGGCAGGATGTATCCTTTACCACAAGCGGGATTCCCGGGAAGACATTTATGGGAAGAGTCGTATTTATTGATCCGATAGTCGATGAGAAGACCAGGACCGTAAAAGTACGTATCAATGTTGCCAATCCGGATGGTGAATTGAAACCGGGTATGTTTGTTCGCGGTTCGATTCAAGCATTCCTTGGTGGCGAAGGAAAAGCGATCAATCCCGAATTGGCGAATAAGTGGGTTTGTCCAATGCACCCGGAAGTGGTTCAAGAAAAGTCTGGTATTTGCCTAATATGTGGAATGAATCTAGTTAAATCAGAATCTATGGGTATCGTTCGCAAACCGGGCTATCGCCATGAAAATTTATTGATACCCGCCAGTGCAGTACTTAAAACCGGCAACCGGGCGATTGTCTATATAAAAGTGCCCGGGGATGAGCCGATTTTTGAAGGACGTGAAATTGTTTTGGGTACACGTGTGGGAAAACAATATGTGGTTAAATCCGGACTATCTGAGGGTGATGAAGTGGTGGTAAAGGGCAATTTCAAAATTGACAGCGCCATGCAGATTTCTGCAAAGCCCAGTATGATGAATGTCAGTCCTGATCTGGATTAAGTTTAACCCATGATACACCAACATTGAGATAATTATGCTAGATAAACTTATTCAATACTGCCTAAACAAGAAACTTGTGGTCGGAATATTTTTAACCGCCATAGTTGTTTGGGGCATGATGGTGGCACCATTTGATTGGAAAATTGGTGCGTTGCCCAGAGACCCGATTCCCGTGGATGCGATCCCTGACATCGGTGAAAATCAGCAAATTGTTTTTACAAAATGGGTAGGCAGAAGTCCCCAGGATATTGAGGATCAAGTCACCTATCCATTGACCACTGCATTGTTGGGAATTCCCGATGTGAAGACGGTTCGATCCTTTTCCATGTTCGGCTTTTCAACCATCTACGTCATTTTTAATGAAGAGGTGGAATTTTACTGGTCCCGTTCTCGGATTCTTGAAAAACTGAATTCACTCCCAACAGGAACACTACCGCAGGGTGTCCAACCCACATTGGGCCCTGATGCAACCGCCTTGGGACAAGTATTCTGGTATACCCTCGAAGGGCGAAATGCAGACGGGAATCCTACAGGCGGTTGGGATTTACAGGAATTACGCAGTATACAGGATTGGACAGTGCGATATGCACTTCAGTCCGCAGATGGTGTGGCAGAAGTGGCATCCATTGGTGGATTCGTGAAGGAATACCAAATTGATGTGGATCCAATTGCCATGCGGGAACATGGCATTCAGTTGATCGATGTATTTAATGCCGTTCGTCAATCCAACCTGGATGTAGGTGCCCGAACAATTGAAGTAAATCGAGTGGAATACATGGTGCGTGGTTTGGGCTTTATCAAATCACTTGAGGATATTGAATTCACCGTGGTGAAATCCCGGAACAATGTGCCCATCTATATTAAAGATGTGGCCAATGTGGCGATAGGTCCTGCCTTAAGAAGGGGTGTTCTGGATAAAGAGGGGGCCGAAGCGGTAGGCGGCGTTGTGGTTGTACGCTACGGGGAGAATCCACTGGCAACTATTAAAAGTGTTAAAGAAAAAATTAAAGAAATTGCTCCGGGATTACCTAAAAAGACCTTGTCAGACGGTACCGAGAGTCAAGTGACAGTGGTACCATATTATGATCGCACAGGGCTGATTTATGAAACATTAGGCACATTGAACCACGCATTGCGGAATGAAATCTTAATTACCATAATTGTGATTTTGGTCATGGTGATGCATTTTCGCACATCCCTGCTTATATCCAGCATGCTTCCTCTGACGGTAATGATGGTATTTATTGGCATGAAATTATTCAAAGTGGATGCGAATATTGTTGCTTTATCGGGAATCGCCATTGCTATCGGAACCATTGTGGATATGGGTATTGTGGTTACTGAGAACATTCTGAAACATATAGAGCTGGCCAAAGAGAAAACAAAGGCGGTGATCTTTAACGCTGTGTCTGAAGTAAGCGGAGCGGTTGTGACGGCTGTTTCGACCACAGTTATCAGTTTTTTGCCCGTATTTACCATGATCGGCGCGGAAGGAAAACTCTTTAAACCATTGGCTTATACCAAGACGTTTGCCTTAGTAGCTTCGGTAATTATTGCATTAATGGTTCTGCCGGTTTTAGCTAATTGGCTATTGCGTATGAAAAAGAAACCATCCTTCTTTAAAACACCAAAATTATTTCATCGAGTCCCTTGGCTGGGCAATGGATTGGTCATTATCATTGGGGTTATTATTTTAGCCATCACATGGATGCCTCTAGGACTTCAAAAAGGATTTTTCCTGAATATCATTTTCGCGGCGGTGATCATCGCCATTATCATGGGCGTTGTAACGGCCTTTACTCGGGTCTATCCCAAAATGCTCGTATGGGCCTTGAACCATAAATTAAAAGCATTATCCTTGCCGGCTTTCGTAACCATCTTTGGATTAGTCGTATGGCTTGGATTTGATTCTTTCACAGGATGGATGCCTAAAATGATCCGTTCTTCCCGACCAGTCACCGCGTTGCATCATGCCTACCCCGGATTGGGAAAAGAATTTATGCCACCATTGGATGAGGGCTCTTTCCTGTATATGCCAACCACCATGCCCCACGCGGGGATGGAAGAATCCATTGATGTTTTACAGATCCTGGATAAAGCATTGTATTCTGTACCTGAAGTAGAATCGGTGGTAGGTAAAATCGGACGAGTGGATTCACCATTGGATCCGGCTCCCCTGAGTATGGTTGAAACGATTGTTGCTTACAAACCGGAGTATAGCATTGATGCAAATGGTAAATCCATTCGCTTGTGGCGAAACCACATTAAGTCGTCCGATGATATTTGGGATGAATTAGTAAAGGTAGCCCAAATCCCGGGAACCACATCAGCACCCAAGCTTCAGCCCATTTCTGCACGGCTGGTCATGCTCCAAAGTGGTATGCGTGCCCCCATGGGGATTAAAGTAAAGGGGCCGGATTTAAGTACGATCGAATCATTTGGTATGGAATTAGAAAAACATTTAAAAAATGT
>CEPV01092073.1_pt1 | contig 23409 bp, 27 predicted proteins | sample 530451 | NCBI WGS metagenome assembly CEPV01 (sample SAMEA2620097, study PRJEB7988) | marine metagenome | isolation source: saline water (ENVO:00002010), including
TTTTAGCGAAAAATTTATCCCTAATTACAAATTACTCACACGAATTACAGGATTTATGTTTGATTTTGAAAATTTAGATGTTTATAAGAAAGCTAAAGAGTTAAATAGAAAGGTTTTAAGTTTTTTGAGATAAAATAAACAAATAGATTCTTATATTCGTAATCAACTTAAACGAGCATCAATAAGTATTGTGATAAACATTGCTGAAGGAAGTGGAAAATTTTCAAAACCAGATAAAAGGAATTTTTATATAATTTCAAGAGGTTCAGTATATGAATGTGTATCGTTATTTGAATTAATATTTGATGAAAATCAGATTCATAAAGAAAAGTTTAACGATTTTTACCAAAAATTTGAAACATTATCTAAAATGTTATTAGGATTAATAAATAGTCAAAAATAGTAAAATTGCCGACGTAGCTCAGTGGTAGAGCGCCTCCATGGTAAGGAGTAGGTCCTCGGTTCGAATCCGAGCGTCGGCTCCGACGTAAAGTCGGAGTCCCGATCTTGCATCGGGGCTCAAGAAATAAAAATATGTCACAAGATAATTTGATAAAATTACAATGTAATAAATGCAATAGAGGAAATTATTATTCCCATAAAAATAAAAAAACAATTCAGAAGAAGCTGGAATTGAAAAAATTTTGTAAGTGGTGCAAAAAACATACATTACACAAAGAAACCAAGCTTACAGGGAAAAAATAAAAGGGCCCGTAGTTAAGTGGTATAACAGAGCTCTCCAAAAGCTCAATCGGGGGTTCAATTCCCTCCGGGCCTGCCATAATAAAATAGCCGTCTTACCGCGGTTATTTTATTTGGGGACTTAAGATAAGATGATTTGACAGAATTATATATTTATAGCAATATATTAGCAGAGAGGTTGGAATAATAAGGAGATGATAATTTATGCAGGAAAAGAAATTTCAAAGACGAATCGAAAATTTTGTTTGTGAAAAATGCGGTAAGGAAGTGAAGGGCAAGGGTTATACGGATCATTGTCCGGAATGTTTATGGCCTAAGCATGTTGATGTTAATCCGGGTGATAGAAAATCTGAATGTGGCGGTTTAATGGAGCCGATTGGCGCTGAGGCAAAAAGTAACAAGTACATTATTTATTATCGCTGCGTTAAATGTGGTTTTAAGCACCGAGTTAAATCCGCTCCGGATGACAATTTTGATGAAATTATTAAACTTATTTGATCATATGAAAACTATACCAAAAATAGTTATTGTTAAAACAATTGAAGAAGATGAATACGCTGATTTTATTATTAAAGAAATTAGTCTTCAAGGGGGGAATGCTGTGACAACAAATATTAAAAATCTAAAAACTTATTTAAATAAGAATAACTGTTCGCCATCAAAAACGATTATTCATTCCCGGACTGCTCATCCTGATTATACCTACAAAGTCTTAAAAGGCCTTGAAGATGAGGGATATAAGGTAATTAATTCAGCCGAATCAATAAAACTAACCAGCGATAAATACAACTCGTGTATTTTTGCCAAGCAACAAAATCTTCCTTGCGCTCAAACAGTAAAAATTTCTAAACAAGAGGCTAAGTCTTTTATTAAAGAAAAAATTAAAGATTGGAATGAAGTTATTGTTAAGCCAATTACTAGTCAGGGGCAAGGAGAATTTGCTTTTAAGTTTGATCAAAATAATATTGATCAGATTAATCAAATTAAAGCGATTAAAGATAGTCAATTGATTGTCCAGGAATTTATAAACTATCAAAGATTAAATAGAGTCATTGTCATAAATGGCCGGGCCTTAGAAGGGGCTGTTTTTTGGGATGAGCCTAAAGATAGTTGGAAGTGCAGTGTTTGTTTGAATCCTAAGGTAAAAGTTTATCAAAATCCGCCTAAACAACTCTTAGAACTGGCTGAAACAATTGCCGATAAATTTAAGGCTGAAATTTCTTTTATTGATATTTTTACAACAGCCAAAGGATATGTTTTAAATGAAATAAATACTGCTTGTAATTTAGTCATTAACGAAAAGGTAAGTAAATATAGTATTTCTAAAGATATAGCTAATTATTTATTAAATTGCGCTAAAAAGATATAATATAAGGGTTGTAGAAAAACAATTTGCTATTTTTCGTTCTTTAAAAATATAAGGAGGACAAAATGATGCGGTTACTAGGTGAGAATGAGCAAGAAGGGAAGCTAGAAAGGAAATTTTTAATTTTAATTATTTTTTCTTTTTGCTTTTGTATTATCGTATTTATCATTGCAGGAAGCGCGGTTGGTTTAGGAGCTCTTATTATTTCCTTGGCTCTATTATTGCTGATATTACTGATCGCGTCTCTGGTTTTAGGCCTAAATCTTATTAAAGTAGAGCCGGGAGGAAATAGGCTTAAAGGTATAATATTTGTATGTCTTATCTCTGCTCTTTTAATTATCTTAGGATTATGGTTTGTTATCTCAATTCCAAACAACTAAAAACAGCCGCTTAAGCGGCTGTTTTTGATTTACAACGGGTGGTTATCTGTCTCGGCCACCATCATTGAATCCTCTTTGAGGACGCTCTTTCATTGGACGAGCTTCGTTAACAGTAAGATTACGACCTTCGAATTCTTTGCCATCCCACATATCAATGGCTTTTTGAGCGTCTTCTTCAGAAGCCATCTCAACAAAACCAAATCCTTTGGAACGACCAGACATTCGATCAATAATAATCGTTGCTGAATCAACTGCGCCCGCTTTAGAAAAAGCGTCTTTTAAGGAATCTTCGGTGGTATCATAAGATAGACCACCAACATATAATTTTTTATTCATGTGTTTCCTTATATGGTTTTTAACCGTAAGTCGACTTTTTTAAACTTCTGCTTGACTTACGCTAATCGCATAAGGAAAGAGAAACTACTTACGTTACTTAAATTGTAAGTTAATATGATTTAAAAGTCAAGTAATTTGAGTTATCCCTTGTCACTTTTGTTTTTTATATGATAATATTATATAATAAAAGAGTTAACCGAGCCGTTAAAAAGCGGTTTTAATTTTACTACAAAAAAATGAATAAAGAAAATTTACCAAAGCATGTAGCTATTGTGCCTGACGGCAATCGTCGTTGGGCCAAAAAAAGAGGATTGAATTCTTGGCAAGGTCATTTGGCTGGCGCTAAAATCACCGAAGAGATAGTCAAACAAGCTTTTGATTTAGGCATTAACTGTCTTTCTTTATGGGGCGGTTCTTGGAATAATTTGACTAAACGTTCTCAAGGAGAAATTAATGGTCTTTTTAAGATTTACGAACGTTATTTCCGAAAATTGACTAAAAGTAAAGAAATCTATCAAAATCAAGTTAAAGTAAATGTAATCGGTCGCTGGAAAGAAGTTTTATCCAAAAAGACAATTAAAGTAATAGAAGAATTAATTGATAAGACTAAAATTCATAATCAGCGCCAACTTAATTTTCTGATTGCCTATAATGGAACTGATGAAATGATGGCTGCGATAAAAAGCATTGTTCAAGAAGCGCGCCAGAACAAGGGTTTGAAAATAATACCTAGATTATTAGAAAGTCATCTTTGGTCTTATGATTTGCCGCCAGTTGATTTAGTTATTAGAACAGGCAGCCAAGGCGATCCCCATAATAGCGTTGGTTTTATGATGTGGCAGACAGCTAACAGCCAATTGTATTTTACTAAAACGATGTACCCTGATTTTAAACAGAAAGAGCTTATGAAGGCAGTTGAAGATTTTATTAAACGACAAAGACGTTTTGGCGAATAAAGAAGATGAATAAAGCTCAACTTAAATTTGAATTCTTCCAGAGGGTTCTTAACCAATATCAAATCAGGATAGGTCTTGAACTGGAAAAGTTTTTTAATAAGAAAATAAAAGAAAGTTCTAGATTATTCCCTCAAGCAGTAGAAACGATAAAAATATTAAGAGATATTAATGTGGGTGGCGGTAAAAGAATCAGGCCCATTTTAATTAATATTGGATATGCTTTAGCCGGGGGTAAAGACAAAAAAGCGATTTTAGAGACTTGTCCATGTATAGAGTTAATCCATAATTGGTTTTTAATCCATGATGATATTATAGATCGGGATGAATTGAGGCGAGGTCGGCCCTCGCTTTATAAATTTTATCAGAAAAAGATGAAAGATAACCATGCGGGGATTTCTTTGGCGATTATCGCCGGGGATATCGGCGCTGCTTTAGGCTATTGGCTGTTAGTTAATAGTAAGTTCCAAGAAAAATTTAGGACAAAAGCTTTAAATATTTTTTATCAAACCGTGGTTGATACCTGCCATGGAGAAATGCTGGAAGTATTTATCAAAGATGACAAAGACAAGCTTAAGGAAAAAGATATTCTTAATGTCTGTGAGTATAAAACAGCTTATTACACTTTTGCCAATCCTTTAAAAATTGGCGCAGCTCTGGCTGGAGCAGATGATAGATTTTTAAAACAAATAGAGAGATTTGCCTTACCCATTGGAAGCGCTTTCCAAATTCGGGATGATATCTTAGGTTTATTTGCCTCTCAAAAGAAATTGGGCAAACCGATTGTTTCGGACATAGAAGAAAATCAGCCCAATCTTTTAATTTTTAAAACCTTAGCTTTAGCTAATTTAAAAGCCAGGCAAGAATTCAAAAAATATTTAGGCAAGAAAAATTTAAGTCGGGAAGAGATCCAGCGAGTCAGGAAAATAGTTAGACAAAGCGGTTCGCTTGAATATTGTCAGAACAAGGCCGAAAATCTAGTCAACGAAGCCAAATTGTCAATAAGGAAAATACAGGCGCCTCAAAAAGAAAAAGATTTTCTTTTGTCCTTAGCCGATTATATGATAGAAAGGGTATTTTAAGTGAGCGAATTAACCAATCATCTAATTAAGGAGAAATATCTAAAAAGCCCGCGCATCATTGATGCTTTCAGGAAAATTAAACGGGCTGGTTTTGTTCCTCAAAAAATAATTAGAGCCCAGGGTGAGGATTTTGTTAATCAATATAACGCGCCTTTATCAATTGGCTATGGCCAAACTATTTCCCAGCCTTTAACAGTTGCTTTTATGCTGGAATTACTTCAACCAGAATCAGGCGATAAGATTCTGGACATTGGTTCGGGCACGGGTTGGCAAACCGCTTTGCTTTGTCAATTGGTTGGTCCAGATGGTTTTGTCTGGGCGATTGAACGAATTCCGGAGTTAAAAAGTTTTGGTCAGGCCAATGTTAAAAAATACGGTTTTAATAATGTAGAATTTATTTACGGCGATGGCTCCAAGGGGCTGTCTGCTCAAGCGCCTTTTGATAAAATTATTGTGGCCGCTTCCGCTCAGGAGATTCCTCTAGCTTGGAAAGAACAATTAAAAATTAATGGACGTTTAGTGGTTCCAGTTAAAAGTAGCATTTGGCTCTTAAAGAAAAAAGTCCCGACGTCTTTTGAACAAAAAGAATATCCCGGCTTCGTCTTTGTGCCATTAATTAGAGAAAATCATGAAGATAAATAATAAGAAAAAATTCGTTTACTTTGTATTATCTGTTATTCTAGTTTTTTTAATTCTTTGTTCTGTCGCTGGATATTTTTTCATTAGATATCAATTTACTATTCCTTTAAAAACTCAAGCGGCTGAACAAATCTTTGTAATAGAAAAAGGGCGGGGGGTTAAAGAGATTGCAGCTGATTTAGAAGAAGCGGAATTAATTAGAAGTAGTACTGTTTTTGAATATTATGTTTGGTATAAAAGATGGACGGCTCGCTTACAGGCCGGCGAATATTATTTAAGTCCTTCATCAAGTGTTGCCCAGATAGCTCAGAAAATAGTTAAAGGAGAAATAATGCCTCGGGGAATAAAAGTAACCATTCCAGAGGGTTTTGCTTTAAAGCGGATTGATGAGCGCTTGTTCCAGGCCGGATTAATTAAACAGGGAGAATTAATTAAATTTAACTCAAGTTCTAATCTGGAAGGTTATTTATTCCCTGATACTTATATTTTTAACAAAGACATGAGTTTAGAGGATATTACTAATAAGATGCTGGATAATTTTGATAATAAATTGAGTGAAGAATTAAGGGCTGAAATAGAGAGGCAAGATAAGACTATTGCACAAATCATTATCATGGCTAGCATCATAGAAAAAGAAGTGGCCGCTTACCAAGACCTGCGGATGGTTTCAGGAGTTTTCTGGGGAAGATTGGATATTAATTATCCATTGGAATCTTGCGCTACCATTGCATATATTTTAGGTATAGATAAATGGCGTTATTCAATTGTAGATACCAAAGTTGATTCACCCTATAACACTTATCAAAATAAAGGATTGCCGCCTGGGCCGATTTCTAACCCAGGCCTTTTAGCAATTAAAGCGGCTATCTATCCTATAGAGACAGATTATAAATTCTTTTTATCAAAGCCGGATGGAGAAACGGTTTTCAGCCGAACTTTTGAAGAACATCTTGAGAATAGGGCTAAATATTTGGATTAAAGTAGAAGTCAGGGGTGGATATGTAATCATAGAGACAAGGCCAAAATGGGATAGTGCTGCTAGTCCTCGGATAAAGTTGCCAGTTGCAAAGATTATTCTCCATCGTCCAAGCGGTAAATGGAAAGTTTATTGGAAGCGCGCTTCGGGTAGATGGGGATTTTACAGCGAGTATAAAAGCATAGATGGCGCTTTAAGGGCGATAGACAAAGATGTTTATTGTTGTTTCTGGGGATAATATTAAGATAAAATCTTTAATTTTATGAAGAAGAGAATTAAGATAAGTTTGTTTCAGAGGTTTTTAATGAAGTTTGCGCCGAAGGAATTTTTGCGGCAGGCGGCGAGGAAAGAGGGATTAGATTCTAAAAAAGTGGATTCCGCGATGAATCTTTTTAAAGACGCAAAGCGAATAGATATTCAGCCATTGCCCAGTCGAAGCGGTCGTGGTTTTATTATTACTATAGATAGCAAATTGTCTTTATTTTTCTATCAGAACAAAGATGCCTTTTATTTTGACGGGATTGAGATGGGCAAATATAAGAAAGGTGACGTAAGCGTTTTTGATAAATTAGATTTGTGATTAATGTTGGTTATGCGATAGCCGACAACATAAGTTTAGGGAGAAAAGAATAAACAAAGATTTGGAGGGGGTTGGAGAAATAAAATAATGTCATCTGATGTCGTTATTTGAGGGTATTGACAGGGTGTGAAGAGTAGAGTAGTATCTTAATAAAGTTAAGCCATAGACCATAGGCGCGTAAGCATAAGACCTATTGAGGCAAAGCGTGTTTTAGTCTATGGTTTCATAGATTTTTTTTATGATTACTAAGGAGCAAAAAAAGGAAATAGTTAAAGATTTGGTTGATAAGCTTTCTCGTCAAAAAACAGCTGTTTTTTTTGACTATACCGGATTAACCGTTAGCCAATTTCATGAATTGCGCGAACAACTAAGAGAACAAGGTTTAGATTGCCAAGCAGTCAAAAAAACTTTGATTAGTTTAGCTTTAGCCAAGGCTGGATTTAAAGATATTAAGGCCAGACAATTACCCGGCCAGATTGCTTTAGTTTTTGGTTATCAAGACGAAGTTTTACCAGCTAAAATTTTATACGATTTTTCAAGAAACAATGAGGCTTTGAAAGTTTTGACTGGTTTAGTTGACGGAGAATATTTGGAAAACGAAGCAATTATTGAATTAGCTAAACTGCCTTCAAAACAGGAATTATTAGCCAGGTTAGTTAATAGCATCGCCGCGCCAATTTATGGCTTGAATAATGCTCTTCAAGGAAATTTAAGAAAATTAGTATTTATTTTAAAGGGTTTGAAATTAGAGACATAGGACTTGAAGTTTTATTCTAAAATCTATACAATTAGAATAAGACTTTAAATTCTGTGTTTTAAAACATTATGACTGAAGAAAAAAAACAAGATAAAGAAAAAAAAGTTCCTGCTAAATTTAAAGACTTAGTTAAGCAAATTGAAGAACTAAGTGTTTTAGAATTGGCTGAGTTAGTTAAGGTTCTGGAGGGTAAATTCGGAGTTAGCGGTATGCCGGTCGCATCGGCCGCCCCAGCGGCTGGAGCAGTTCCAGCTGGAGGCGAAGCAGCTGAAGAGAAAAGTATTTTTGATATAGAGCTTAAAAGCGCTGGCGACCAGAAAATCTCCGTAATTAAAGCAGTTAAAGATATTACTGGCCAAGGCCTTAAAGACGCTAAGGATTTAGTTGATGGAGCGCCTAAGGTGATTAAAGAAGGTGTTAAAAAAGAAGAAGCTGAAGAGCTTAAGAAAAAGTTAGAACAGGCGGGAGCAACGGTTGAACTCAAATAAAGGAGGAAGATAATCTTATGGTTAAGGAAGTTTTAGAACAACTTTTTGATTCACCGGTTAAAGTTAAATTGCTTAAGTTATTCTTAAGGAATCCTGATTATTTTTTTGAAATAGGAGAAATAGCCAGACGGATTAAAAGCGATTCTTCTGTTTGTCGTCGACAGGTAAGTAAACTGGAAAGTATCAACCTCATTACAAGCAAGCTTAAGAGTAATAAAAAGGTTTACTCGGTCAATTCTGATTTTGGCTTTTATACTGAATTGAGAACTTTGGTTCTAAAGTCTAGTCCTGCTTCAAAAGATAAAATATTAAAAAGGCTAAAAGTAATAGGAGCGATTAAGTTAGTTCTCCTTTCAGGTGTTTTTGTTAATCTTGATAATGCCCGGGTTGATCTTTTAGTGGTAGGGGACAATATTGATAATAAGAAGATGGGCGCTTTTTTAAGGGACCTAGAAGCAGAAGTAGGCAAGGAAATAGATTACGTTGTTTTATCTTTAAAAGAATTTAGATATCGTCATGATATGTTTGATAGGTTTCTTCGCGATATCTTAGAGAAACCTCATGAAAAATTAATTAATAAGTTGAAAGTGTGATGAGCGCATAGTTCTCATGATTATTACTCCTCATATGTTAGTTGGGGCGGCAATCGGCAGCCAAAGTCCTAATCTTTGGATTGCTTTTTGTTTAGGGGTAGTTAGTCATTTTTTGATTGATATTTTGCCTCATTGGGATTATCTAGATGATATTAATTTTGAAGGATCATCCTTAAAGAAAATTGCTTTAGATTTTATTCTAGGAAGCGGTCTGATTTTAATTTTCGCTTGGTCTTATAATCAAATGATAGTAATAATGATGGCCGCGATTTTGGGAGCTCTTTTGCCAGATTTTTTAGTAACGTTAAGTTCATTGGTTAAAAATAAGTATTTGCGTTCTTTTTGTTTGTTTCATCATAAAGTTCATTTTTTCAAGGGGCTTTCTTTTTGGCAGGGCTTGCCAGTTACTTTATTAGTTATGTTAGCAGCAATAACGTTTCTTTTACGAGTTTGGGGATAATTTGTGGACAAAATTTAAATCATCAGATAAAAAATGGCTAGAATAAGCCCTTTTTTATTTATCTTGTTTTAAAAACCCTTAATTTTAAAGTGTTTGACAGAGAGCATAAAGTGACATACAATGGGGATGTAGTAATCAACTGTGGATAAAAGTGGGGATAAATAGATAAAACTGTGGATAAAGGGCTTTCTCAAAATTTCTTTTAGAAATTTTGTAAGAAAACCTTTAGTCGCCTGAGGCGACTGTTCAATTTAATCACAAAATTTTCTTCATCTTAAAGATGATCTTAAAGATTTGAAAATTTTGATAAAATTGACATGCTTATTGGAGAATACAAGCATATACTTGATACAAAAAAGCGATTAGCTGTTCCGGCTAAATTCAGGCGCTTTTTTAAGCAAGGAGCTGTTATTACCCGGGGAATTGATAATTGTTTAGTCCTTTATTCATTAAAAGAATGGGAAAATATGGCTAATAAGTTAGGCAAGCTACCGGCCAGCCAAACTGAAGCGCGAAGCTTTGCTAGGGTAATGTTGGCCGGAGCTATGGCCGTAAAATTTGATAGATTAGGCCGAATCCTTGTTCCGGATTATTTAAAAGAATATGCTCTCCTAAAAAAGAAAGCGGTAATTATTGGTCTATATAATCGTTTAGAAATTTGGTCTGAAGAAAAGTGGAAAATTTACAGAAAACAGGCTGAAAAACAAGTTGGTGATTTAGCTGGTAAATTGGGAGAGTTAGGATTGTAATATGCATCAGCCAGTTCTTATTAAAGAAGTTTTGGAGTATCTTAATCCTCAACCAGGGGAAAACTTTATTGATTGTACTTTCGGTTTTGGCGGACATAGTCAGGCAATCTTAAAAAGAATTAGTCCTCAAGGGAAAATTCTAGGAATTGAATTAAATAAAAAAACTTTAGAACATTTTAAGCCTCAACCAGGAATTACTCTAACTCAAGGAAGTTTCGCTGATTTAAAGACAATAGTTGAAAAAGAAAAATTCGGGCCAGTGAAGGGAATTTTATTTGATCTAGGCATATCATCTTGGCAAATACAAGAAAGTGGGCGAGGGTTTTCTTTTCAAAAAGATGAACCTTTGGATATGCGAACCGGACAGGGAGAGCTGGCTGCTAAAGAAATTATTAATCAATGGTCAGAGGAAGATTTGATAAAGATCTTTCAAGACTACGGAGAAGAAAGATACAGTCGGTCAATCGCTGGAGCAATTTGTCAAAAAAGAAAAATTGAGCCTATTAAAACAACCAGTCAGTTAGTTGAGATTATTGCTCGGTCGGTGCCGGGCAAGTATCGGCGAGCAAGAATTCATTGGGCCACTCGTGTTTTTCAAGCCTTGCGCATCGCAGTTAATAACGAATTAGCCAATTTAGAAAAAGTTCTACCTGAGGCCGTAAAGATTTTAACAAAAAATGGGCGATTAGCAGTTATCTCTTTTCATTCATTAGAAGACAGAATAGTTAAGCATTATTTCCGTCAAGCGGCCCAACAAGAATTTTTAAAAATTTTAACTAAAAAACCAATTAGGCCCACTCAAGAAGAAGTGGAAATAAATCCAAGAAGCCGCAGCGCCAAACTTCGAGCTGTATCCATAATTTAAAAAAAATGACTAGATATATTAAATCTAAAAAGTTTTGTAAAAATAAGTATTGTCATGGTTTAAGAACCTTAAGTATTTTGATTGTTTTTTTGATCATATGTTCAACTTTTTTATACATCATTCAGACTAATAGTTTAGTTGGCACCAGTTATCAAATTAGGGAACAAAAACAGAGGTTTGATAGCCTGGAATCAGCTAATAAGAATTTAGAAATGGAAATAGCTCAAAGCAAATCACCAATTAATTTAGGAGAGGCGATTGAATCATTAGGTATGGTTGAATTAGACCAAGTACGCTATTTAGGAAAAGAAAAAGTTCTCGCAGCAAAAGAATAGATTTTAATATATAATTTAATGAGGCGTTTAGAGCATTGGCGTATCTATTTGTTAGTAATTGTTGTTTTTATCTTAGGTAGCGGGATTTTGACCCGCTTGTTTTCTCTCCAAATTCTGGAGTATAAATATTATAGCAATTTAGCTCAAAACCAGCATCAGCTCTATCAAACGCTTTTCCCCCGCCGAGGAGAGATTTTCTTGCAAGACTTATCAGCCAGTCAACGAGGAGAACAACAACCTTATTCCCCCTTAGCAATTAACAAGGAATTCCAGCAGGTCTATCTTGTGCCTAAAGATATTAAAGTTGAAGATAAAGAAAGTTTAACTCTTCAGTTATCAGAAATCCTTGATTTGCCTCAGGATGTTATTTTACAGAGAATAAATAAATCAGATGATCCTTATGAACCATTAAAACATAAGATTGACCAACAAACAGCTCAACAAATCAAAGATTTAAATATTAATGGTTTAAAATTAGCTCCAGAAACTTGGCGCTATTATCCTTATCAATCATTAGCTGGTCATTTAGTAGGATTTGTTGGCGTAGACGGAGAGGGAAAGATTGGTCAGTATGGCATAGAGGGATATTATCAGGAACAATTAAAAGGTCAAGTTGGTTTCTTAACCGGAGAGAAAGATATAGCTGGTTATTGGATTCCCTCGCTTAGTCGCAAGCTAGAACCAGCCCGTGATGGCTCAGATCTTATTTTAACAATTGATCAGAACATTCAATTTAGAGCGGAAAAAGAATTAAGTCAGGCGATTGAAAAGTGGCAAGCCCGAAGCGGGACAATTATTGTTATGGAAGCAACCAGCGGCGCTATCTGGGCTATGACTAATTTACCTTGCTTTGATCCCAATGAGTATAGCCAAGTAGAGAATATTGATATTTTCTTAAATCCATCAATCCAGAAAGTTTACGAACCAGGTTCGGTTTTTAAGCCGATTACTATGGCGGCTGGTTTAGACAGCGACAAGATTACTCCTTGGACAGTTTATGAAGATAAGGGCCAAATCAGGATTAAAGGCAGTACCATTAACAATGTTGATCATAAGGCTTATGGGCATCAGACCATGACTCAGGTTTTAGAAAAATCAATTAACACCGGAGCTGTTTTTGTTCAACGGCAAATTGGGGAAACCATTTTTCAGGATTATGTTCAAAGATTTAATCTTAGCCAGCCGAGCAGAATTGATTTAATAGGTGAAGTTGGCGGGGATATTTCTAACATGTTTAGCGGACGGGAGATTAACCTAGCTAATATTTCTTTTGGCCAGGGGATTACAGTTACTCCTTTAGGATTAACCGCTGCTATTGGCGCTATCGCTAATAAGGGGAAATTAATGAGGCCGTTTGTGGTTAAAAAAATAATTGACTCAGATGGAGTTGAATCAATCATTGAGTCTCAAGTAATTGAACAGGTAATTTCTCCAGAAACGGCTGAGCAATTAACTAGAATGTTGGTTAGTGTTGTAGAAAATGGTTATGGTCGACCAGCCCAAGTCGCTAACTATAATGTGGCCGGCAAGACGGGGACAGCCCAAGTGCCTGATTTTGAAAAAGGAGGTTATTCCGAAGAAACAATTCATAGCTTTGTTGGCTTTGCTCCAGCCTTTAATCCTAGATTTGTTATTTTAATCAAACTAGATCAACCCCAAGGTATTCGTTTTGCAGCTGATTCAGTCAGCCCAGTTTTTAGGAGATTAACCGAGTATTTATTAAATTATTTAGAAATAGCTCCGGAGTAATATGTATAGTATTCTTCAATACATTCTTAAGATTTTAGCTAAAATGATTATCTGGCGGTATGGGCCAGAAATTGTTGCGGTCACTGGGAGCGTTGGCAAAACAAGCACCAAAGAAGCAATTTACCGTGTTCTTAAAGGACAATTTCGGGTACGGCAGAATATAGGGAGTTATAATAATGAGATAGGGACGCCTTTAACTATTTTAGGATTTGAAACAGGCGGGCATTCCTTATTCTCCTGGTTAAAGATTTTTTTAAGAGCAATCACTATAGTTTTTTGGCAAAAAGATTATCCAGAGATTTTAATTTTAGAAATGGGCGTTGATAAGCCGGGCGATATGGAATATTTAACTAGTTTTATTCCGGTTAAGATAGGGGTGATTACGGCTATTGGCCAATTTCCAGTTCATCTAGAATTTTTTCCGGAAAAAGGAAGATTAGTTGAAGAAAAATCCTTATTAGTAAAATCATTAACTAAGGGCGGCCTAGCTGTTTTGAATTATGATGATTTAACTGTTCGTATGATTGGCGCTGACTTGGCCGAAGCAACGAAGACAGTTAAATATGGATTTGGCCAGGGAGCTGATTTTAAAATTTCCAATTTCCAATTTTCTTTAACTTCTCAAGAGCTTAAAAAGCAAGATTTAGGAATTAGTTTTAAATTAGAGTATCAGGGAAGCATTGTCCCGATAAGATTAGTAGGGGTCTTGGGCAAACAGCAAGCTTTTGCCGCGGCCGCAGCCGCGGCGGTTGGTTCATACTTTGGACTTAATCTGGTTGAAATATCTACAGCTTTAAAAAAATATCGTTCTTTGCCCGGTCGGGTTAATTTATTAAAAGGGATTAAGCAAACTTGGATTATTGATGATAGCTATAATGCTTCGCCCACGGCTGTTTCAGCTGCTTTGGATATTTTAAAAGAGTTGGGTTCACATTCTAGCGGAAGAAGAATAGCCGTCTTGGGCGATATGTTAGAATTAGGCGAAGAAACTGAAGCGGCTCATCGAACGATTGGTCAAAAAGTGGTCGAAGTAGTTGATTTGCTTTTTACCGTAGGTGATCGCGCTCGTTTTATTGCTGAAGAAGCTCTTAAGTATGGATTGGCCCAAGAAAAGGTTTTTGATTTTCCTAGAGCCGAGGATGCGGCTTTGCCTGTCCAACAAGAAGTTGAAAAAGGCGATATTATTCTGGTTAAGGGGTCACAATCAATCAGGACCGAGAAAATCGTTAAGGAAATTATGGCTCAACCAGAAAAAGCAAATGAGCTGTTGGTAAGACAAACAGATAGTTGGTTAGGCAAGTAAACTTTGACATTTTTTAGTTTCCTAGTATAATTTAATCATGAGGCCCTATCGTCTAGTGGTTAGGACGTGTGCTTCTCAAGCATAAAACCGGGGTTCAATTCCCCGTAGGGCTGCCGGAAAGGAGGTGAGAAAAGTGGAAGAAAAATTAGTTGGTAAAGTCACCCATTATTTTACTAATATTGGCGTAGCTGTAGTAGAAATTACTAAGGGTGGATTAAAGGTGGGCGATAAAATCCACATTAAAGGAGCGACTAGTGATTTTGAGCAAGTGATTGATTCCATGCAAATAGAACATGAAAGTGTAGCCAAGGCTAAAAAAGGTGATGCAGTGGGATTAAAGGTTGATCAACAGACTCGTGAGGGCGACGAGGTTTATAAAGTAGAATAATTGGAGAGAAAACGAAAACAAAAAAGGTAAAATACTTAATGCCGTATTTTTCTTACACTCAAATTCAACTTGGTCCGATTATTCTTCAAATTTGGGGTCTGTTTTTAGGATTAGGTTTTTTAGTTGGTTATTTGATTGTTTTAAGACAAGCTCAAAAACATAATATTGAACAAAAGAAGATTATTTGGTTAGTCTTTTTTCTTTTTTTAGCGAGTATTCTAGGCGCTCGCTTAGCTTATGTCTTGCAATATAATATAGATTTATCAAAAATTTTTTATATTTGGGAAGGTGGCTTAACATTTTATGGAGGTTTTTTAGGCGCTTTAATTGTCGGATGGGTTTATATTAAAAAAACTAAATTAAACTTTTGGCAAATAGCTGATATTTTAGTTCCGGTTGTTGCTTTAGGAATTTTTCTTGGTCGGATTGGCTGTTCTTTAATTAATGACCATCAGGGAACAATAGCTGATTTGCCTTGGGCGATTAAGTGGCCTGACGGGACTCTCCGTCATCCCGTGGCTGAATATTTAGCCCTCAATGGTTTAATTATGTTTTTTGTTTTATACTTTTTGCAAAAACGATTAAAGAGGATAGGTCAGCTCTTTATTGTGTTTCTAATCTGGTATAGCTTGGCCCGTTTTTTCTTAGATTTTATCCGAGTTAACGACCCTGCTTATTGGGGATTAACCGCAAGCCAATGGATTAGCTTATTTATTTTGATATGTGTTATAATATTAATATGGCGAAAAAATGGCATAGTTTTTCAATTAAGAAAACTTTTCAAGAGTTAAAATCAAGTCCTCAAGGATTAACTCAGCAAAAAGCTGAACAACGGCTTGAAAAAGTCGGATTTAATAGACTTCCTCAAGAAGAACAGTTTTCTAAAATAAAGACATTTTTTGAGCAGTTTAAAAGCCCTTTAGTTTATATCCTTTTAATTGCCGGGATTATTGCTTTTGTTTTAGATGAATATACTGATAGCGCAGTGATTTTTGGAGCAGTCCTTTTAAATACCATTGTTGGTTATTTCCAAGAAAATAAAGCGAGCCAAGCGCTTGGCAAACTAAAGAAAGCCCTTCATTTTAAAGCAGTTGTTTTTCGAGATGGTCAGGAAAAGGAAGTTTTTCAAAAAAGCATTGTTCCCGGCGATATTGTCCTATTAAGAACCGGGAATAAAGCGCCAGCCGATGCTCGAATTGTTGAAAGCCATGACTTAAAAATTAATGAATCTGCCCTAACGGGGGAATGGCTGGCGGCTGATAAAAAAACAGCTGTTTTATCTGAAAAAATATCTTTGGCTGATAGGGACAATATGGTTTATATGGGGACCATAATTGAAAGCGGCTGGGGCAGGGCAGTGGTGGTTGGGACCGGTTTAAAAACAGAACTCGGTCGCATAGCCGGAATGATTAAAGCAACCAAAGAAAAGAAAACACCCTATCAAAGAAAGTTAAGTCATTTTAGTAAAATTATTGGTTTGGTCATCACTGTTATTTCTCTAGGTATTTTTGTTGAGGGAATGCTGGTGGGAGGAAGATTTGTTGAAATGTTCACTACTTCTATTGCGGTGGCCGTAGCAGCTATCCCAGAAGGATTGCCAGTGGCCATGACCGTTATTTTAGCCCTAGGCATGCAAAGGATTTTAAAAAGAAAAGGACTGGTTCGTAGGTTGGCATCAGCTGAAACTTTAGGCAGCACTTCAATAATCTTAACAGATAAAACTGGAACTTTAACTGAAGCTAAAATGGAAGTAGCCAGTGTTCTTACTGGTGAATCTCTTCTACAAAATGATCAACCTAGAGAGTCTGACCTTTTTGCCTTAAAGATTGGCCTGCTTTGTAACGAGTCATTTATTGAAAATTTAGATGATCCGATAAAAAAATGGAAAGTCAGAGGAAGACCAACCGAAAAACCTCTTTTTTTAGCTGGGATTCGAGCCGGTTTTTCCAGGAAAAAACTTGAGGCCGAACAACCGGTTCTTGACCGATTATTTTTTGATCCGGTTTATAAGTATGGGGCTAGTTTACATAAATTTAATGCAAGGGATAATATTCTTTATTTAGTTGGTTCACCGGAAAAGATTTTAAACATTTCTTCTTATCTAAGTATTAAGAATAAAGATAAGAAATTACTTTTAGCTGATTTTAAAAAAATAAAGAACAGGATTGATGGATTAACCCGGGAGGGGTTAAGAGTAGTAGCCGTGGCTTATAAAAAAACTAAAGACGAAAAAATAGACGCAAAAAAAGAAGAAGCTTCAAGGGAGATGGTTTTTGTCGGACTTTTTTCCCTACACGATCCAATTAGGAAGGGAACTAAAAAAGTAATGCAACTCTGCCGCCAAGCTGGTCTGAAGCCGATTATTGCTACCGGTGACCATAAATTAACTGCCCGAAAGGTAGCTGAAAAGCTTGGTTTTAAAATTAAGCCAGCCAATATTTTAGAAGGCAAAGATTTAGCTAAATTATCTGATCAAGAGTTTGAACAAAGGTTTAAACAAATTCAGATTTATGCTCGGGTAGAGCCAGCTCAAAAATTAAGAATTGTTCAAGCTTGGCAAAAAAACGGGGAAGTAGTAGCTATGACTGGAGATGGGATTAATGACGCGCCTGCCTTGAAACAAGCTGATATTGGCGTGGCCTTGGGTTCGGGCACCGATGTTGCTAAAGAAGTAGCTGATCTAGTTTTGCTGACCGATAATTTTAGCGTGATTGAAGCAGCCATTGAAGAAGGCCGAGCGATTATTGATAATGTTAGAAAAGTAGTTACTTATTTGCTTTCAGATAGCTTTACCGAAGTTATTTTAATTGGAGTTAGTTTGCTTTTTGGCTGGCCTTTGCCAGTTTTAGCCGGCCAGATCTTATGGGTTAATTTGATTGAGGATGGACCGATCGGGATTACTTTAGCTTTTGAGAAAAAAGAAGACGATATTATGAAGCGCAAGCCGAGAGATTACGCCTTTTCCCTTTTAAATAAAGAAATGAAAACCCTAATCTTTATTATCGGCTTATTTACTGATATTCTTTTATTAGGCCTTTTCTTTTGGCTCTTGAAATTTTCTGGGTATCAAATAGTTCATATCCGTTCTGTTATTTTTACCGCTTTAACCATAGACTCGCTCTTTTATATTTTTTCTTGTAAGAGCTTAAGAAGAAATATTTGGCAGATTAACCTTTTTTCTAACAAGTTTTTAATTTACGCCTGGTTTTTTGGCGTGATTATGCTTTTAGGCGCTCTTTATCTGCCTTTTTTACAGACCTTGCTTAAAACTGTTCCCTTGAATTCATTTGACTGGATTTTAGTTTTAGGCTTAGGAGTCTTTAATATAGCTTTAATTGAAGTAACTAAATATTATTTTATTACTAGAAAGGTCTTTAGATAAGTATGACTTTTGTTTACTTTGGTATTTTTATCACATCTTTTTTTATTTTAGCTTATGCTAGCAGTCGCTTGATTAGTTCTTTAACTGATATTGCTAAGTTTTTGGGTTGGAAAGAATTTGTCGTTGCTTTTTTTACTATGGCTCTAGCTGGGGCCATCCCTAATCTTTCTGTGGGTATCAGCTCTGCTTTGCACAGAATTCCAGAATTATCATTTGGCGATATCGTCGGAGGTAATATTATTGATTTAACCGTGGCGGTTGCTTTGGCTGTTTTAATTTCAAAAGGGGGATTAAAGCTATCAAGCCGAACTGTTCAAGGAAGCGCTATTTTTACTTTATTAATTGCTATCTTACCTTTGCTTTTGGTTCTTGATGGAACGATTTCTAGAATAGACGGGGTGGTTTTAATCATGGGTTTTATTATTTATGCTGCTTGGCTTTTTGCCAAAAAGGAGAGATTTAGCAAGCGTTATAACTATGTTTCAAAAACAATAGGATTTAAGAAGTTTTTTAAGAAGTTAGCTGTTTTATCCGGGTCAGTTTTTCTACTCCTTTTAGCGGCTGAGGGAATTGTTAGATCAGCCACTTTTTTTTCAACCAGCTTTAATCTTTCTTTGGCTTTAATTGGTATCTTGGTTGTTAGCTTGGGCAATGCTTTGCCAGAAATCTTTTTTAGTATTCAGGCCGCTCGGAGGGGTGAGGGCTGGATGATCATTGGTGATCTGATGGGTTCAGTAATTATTCCGGCCAGCTTGGTTTTAGGAATAGTCTCTTTAATTCATCCGATTATAATTGTTGATTTTTCACCTTTTGTGATTGGCCGGTTTTTTCTGGTCATAGCGGCTATTTTCTTTTTAATCTTTTTACGCACTGATAAAAAAATTACCAGACGAGAAGGAATTTTCCTATTAGCTATTTATTTAACATTTGTCTTAGCCGAAATTTTATTTAATTAAAAGGGTTTAATTTGTCTTTTTGATTTAGTTATGCTAGAGTAGTTTTAATGGAGTATTTAATTGTTTTGCTCTTGGTTTTTGTAATTATAGGTTTGGGCCTGAACTTTTTTTTATTATCCAGAAAAAAACCAGACAAACAAGACAGCGAATCATTATTAATGCTTCAACAACAACTAAACCAATTAGACCAGACAGTTGATAGTAAATTATCTCAGTCAGCTAAAGCGGTTCAGTCACAATTCAGCGAAAGCGCTAAGATTATCAAAAGCGTTACAGAAGGATTAACTGAATTAAAAAATACCAACAAACAAGTAGTTGGTTTTGCAGAAAACCTTCAATCATTAGAAAATGTTCTAAATAATCCTAAACAAAGAGGAATTCTAGGAGAATATTATTTAGAAGAATTATTAAAGAATATTTTTAGTCCGGAACAGTATCAAATGCAGTATCAGTTTAAGAATGGTCAGATAGTTGATGCAGTTATCTTTCTTAAGGATAAAATAATACCGATTGATTCTAAATTTTCTTTAGAGAATTATAATAGGATTATAGAAGAGAATAATCCACAGCGAAGAGAACAATTGGAAAAAGCATTTAAAAATGATTTAAAAGCCAGAATTGATGAAACGGCTAAATATATTAGGCCCAAGGAAAAAACTTACGAATTTGCTTTTATGTTTATTCCGGCCGAAGCAATTTATTATGATTTGTTGGTTAATAAGATCGGGGCGATTAAAGTTAATACCAGGAGCCTGTTAGATTACGCCGTAAGAGAAAAACATATTCATATAGTTTCGCCCACTTCCTTTTTTGCTTATTTACAAACAATTCTAGAAGGTCTTCGGGGCATGCAGATTGAAGAATCAACCAAAGAGATTATTAAGTTAGTAGGCAAGCTAGACCGGCATGTTAAAAGCTATAGTTTCCATCATAAAAAGCTAGGCAATAGCATTAATGCTTCAGTTAATACCTATAACCGGAGTAATAAGGAACTTCAAAAGATAGATAAAGATGTATCTAAGATTGCCAGCGGTAAGCCGCAAATAGAAACAGAAGATGTCGCTAACCCTTTATTGGAGCTTGATGATGAATAATAATTTAAGATTAAATTTATGTTTGCTGTAATTAAAACTGGGGGAAAACAATATCTTGTTTCGCCTGGTGATAAAATTAAAATAGAAAAGTTCGAGGTAGAACCGGGCAAAGAAATTACCTTTGATCAGGTTTTGTTGTTGATTAAAAGTAAAAAAACAGAAATAGGCGCGCCTTTTATTAAGGGTCTTAAAATTAAGGCAAAAGTTCTTAAACAGGATAAAGCTAAGAAAATAACTATTTTTAAGTACAAGCCCAAGAAACGTTACCAGAAAAAAATAGGGCATCGCCAGCCCTATACCGAAGTAGAAATCTTAAAGTTTTAAAAATTACTTTCTTTCACGCAAAGCGCTAGATAAAGTGTGTTCGTCAATATATTCTAAATCACTGCCCATAGACAAGCCGCGCGCCAAACGGCTTGTTTTTATTTTCAAAGGTTTTAGCAAACGTTCAATATATAAGGTAGTGGTGTCTCCTTCGGTGCTGGGACTTAAGGCGAAAATAAGCTCGGTGATTTTTGACTGATTATTCTTACATCTGGTTATTAGTTGGTTAATTTTCAGTTTTTCCGGACCAATTCCATTACTGGGAAATATTAATCCGCCTAAAACATGATAAAGTCCATTAAATTGTTTGGTTTTTTCAATTGGCAATATATTCAAAGGAGTTTCTACTATACAAATCTTACTAGGATCTCTTTTTTTATCTTGACAAACAGAACAGAGTTGATCCTTAGAGGTTAAATTAAAGCATTGCCCACATAATTCAATTTCGGATTTCAAGCTTTTTATTAACGATGAAAGCTCGGTTAATTCTTTTTGCTTTTGGTTAAGTAAATGAAAAACTAACCGGGTAGCCGCTCGAGGGCCAATATCAGGTAATTTACTTAAATTATTAATTAAATTTTGAATTGAATCTGGAAACATATATTATTCGCCTAAATGCCTTTCCAGGTCTTTAAAACTAGCCTGGCTTTCATTAAAAAACAATTCTATTTTACCAGTTGGTCCATTACGATGTTTGGCAATATGAATTTCAGCAATATTTTTCCGTTCACTACCAGTTCGGTCTTTATCTTCGCGATAGATTAAAAGAACTACATCGGCATCTTGTTCCAGGCTTCCGCTTTCACGGAGATCAGAAAGACGAGGGATAGCTGGAGAACGGCTTTCTACCGATCGGTTAAGCTGGGAAAGAGCTAAAACAGGTAATTCAAGTTCACGAGCCAAGGTTTTTAAGCCACGAGATATTTCGGTCATTTGTTGAACAGGCGAATCATTATAACCATGAGGTTGAATCATTTGAAGATAATCAACAATAATCAGTCCGATATTATGTTCGGCCTGAAGGCGGCGAGCCATTGCCCTCATTTGCATTACGGTTGGTGAAGGAGTGTCATCAATGAAAATAGGCGCAGCTGATAATTCATCCATGGCTCGTTGAATCCGCTCAAAGTCATTATCAGGACCTTCGCCTGATAAACGACCGGTGCGCATGCGCCAAGAATCAACTTGAGCTTGAGCGGAGATAAGACGGTCAACCATTTGTTCTTTAGACATTTCAATACTAAAAAAGGCAACAGGTGTTTTTTCCTTGGTGGCGATATGACGAGCGATATCTAGGGCTAAACTAGTTTTTCCAAGCGATGGTCTGGCTCCTAAGATAACCATATCTGATTTTTGGAAACCAGACAAATGATTATCTAAATCAATAAATCCAGTAGGAATACCTCTGGTAACTTCATCTCCTCGATGTAATTTATCAATTCGTTCAAAAGCTTCTTCTAAACTGTCTTTAACTATGGTAAATCTCTGGCTAACTGATTTCTGAGAAATACTAAAGATTTTTTGTTCGGCCGTATCAACTAGATTTTCAATATCTTCTGGTTCTTGATAGCTTAATTGGGTAATTTGATGGGAAGTGTCAATAAGATCACGCAGTACTTTTTTACTTTTAACAATCTTAGTATAATGAGTGATATGAGCGGCCGTTGGTACAGAATTAACTAAGCTGGTTAAATAGCTGGTTCCGCCAATCTCTTCCATTTGCTTTTTTTCCTTTAAGCGGTTAGTTAAACTTAATAAATCAATCGGTTCATTTTTTTCAAAAAGTTCCAGCATAATCTGATAAATATTAGCGTGAGTGTTGCGGTAAAAGTCGTCTGGTTTAAGAATATCAGCCACTCGGCTGATTGCTTCTTTATCCAGCATTAAAGAGCCGAGCACTGATTGTTCGGCTTCAATGTTTTGAGGTGGTAGTTTGTCTATTTTTTCTTTAGCCATTTTTAATTAAAATTATAGGAGAGATCCTCCTATATTCTAAAGCTTCAACTTATTTATGACAAGTGTAGAATTGGTTAGTATTTTGGGGATATTTTTGGTCCTTGGGCAGTATCTTCTACTTGATAATTCTTTTTTTCTATTTTATCCCTAATTTCATCAGCTTTTTTAAATTCTTCATTTTTTCTAGCTTGTTCGCGTTCTTGAACAAGTTTGGTAATTTCTTGAGGAATTTTAATCTCTTGTTTTTTATTTAAATTCAAGCCTAGAACTTGGTCAAAATCTAAAAGAGTAGCTAGTTTAGCTTGATTAGTTAAATCTGATTTTAATACTTCTTGGGCAATCACTAAAGCTTGAGGGAGATTAAAATCATCTGATATTTTTTCAATAAATTTATCTTGGAATACTTGATTAACTTTGCCCGCCTGATCACCTAATTCTTTAATTTGACTAAGTAAGTTATTTAAACCTTTTTGAGCCGCTTCCATTGATGGCCAGGTAAAATTCTGTTTAGAGCGATAATGAGCTTGTAAAAATAAATATCTTAGGGCTAAAGGATTAAATCCTTTTTGTTTGACTTGAGCCAAGCTGTAACCAGTACCAGCTGATTTAGACATCTTCTTATTATCCACCAGCAAGTGTTCGTTATGGAGCCAGTAATTAACAAACTTGACGCCATTAGCGGATTCGCTCTGGGCGATTTCATTAGTGTGATGAACCGGGATATGCTCAATGCCGCCCATATGGATATCAATCGTTGCGCCTAAATATTTTTTGCTCATGACCGAGCATTCAATATGCCAGCCGGGAAAGCCTTGCCCCCAAGGCGAGGCCCAGGTTTGCAAAGCATTTTTATGCCTGCCTGCCTTAAAAAACCATAAAGCAAAGTCAGCTGGATGCTTTTTATTAGGATCAGATACTTCTGCTTTGCCGGCGCCCTTAAGCTTATCTTCAATCTTTTGACCAGATAATTGAGTGTAGTTTTTAGCTTTAGAGGTA
>CEPV01092402.1_pt1 | contig 23278 bp, 24 predicted proteins | sample 530451 | NCBI WGS metagenome assembly CEPV01 (sample SAMEA2620097, study PRJEB7988) | marine metagenome | isolation source: saline water (ENVO:00002010), including
GCAATTATCCCTCGTAGAGCTCAGTCTCAGGGAAGAAAGCAGCCCATGCAAACCAGAAATGGCCAAAAGTATCAACTACTCCAAGTTTCTCACTCATATCACTTATTACCCATTCATTATTCTCATTATCTATAATTTTATTATTGCTTAATTCAAATGTCAATGTTTCTCCATTCAATGTTCTTTCAAATATTTTTACTGTATTTAAGCCATTATCCCATAAAACAACTATTGGAACATTTCCAACAACATCGTTTATTAATTTTACTTCTTCAACATCATCTTCTGCATAAGCTTTTGTATTTTCATCAAACTCAACACCATAAACAATCACTTTTGGTTTTAATCTATCATCCTTGTTATTAATTGGAAAATATAATCCATCACTTGCCTCATACCCTTCGTAAGGGTTTCTATCATAATCCCTAAAAAATCCAGTTCCTTTTCTCATAACTTGTGTATCTGGATGCACTTTTTTCCAGTCTTTCCATTTTACTGTATCTAAAGGAATTTTTTTTAGAACTTGCCCTGTTGAAGGCCCTATAATTGCTTTTCCAAGGCTTTGAGCCCAATAACTATCTGTTAATCTATCATACATTACAAGCTCAGAATTATATAATTTTCCAGAAGTTCCAAACTCAACTTCCAGTCCATTAACAATTGGCTTAAACGCAATACCTGTCCTGCATAAAGGGCAATAAGTTATCAAAACCCTTTCATCACCTGCTTTGTCATTAACAATCTCGTGCCAGTTTAATATTCTATGCGGATAAGCCTTAACAACTCCATTATAATCAAGACCTAAAACAAGGTCATCATCATTCAACCACCAATCACCTTCCTCTCCTGGCTGGAATTTTGGATTGTCTATGCTTGGAATCCCATCTTTTGAAGGCCCTCCAGACAATATTTCACTAGGATGCACAATATATTTTGTCCCATCACTTAATGTTTCTATCTCATCACTAACACCAGCTTTTACTTTTGCATCACTAACAGTCTGAGTAACAGAAGTACATCCAACCAATACAATAGCGCCAAAAGCCAATAATACTAATAATATTTTATAAAATCGTTAGGGCGGATACCCACGCATTTATGCGTGGGAGGAAGCCCGTTCCTCCATATATTCAACATCCAAATCGCCATAAGTAAAGAAGTAGGTAGGCTTTCTAATACTAAAATCCTAATTTAAACAGTTTCTTTGCTTTCTTTCCAAATAAAGACATTGATTGACCTTTTTTATATGAAGTGTGCATTTGTTTGTGTAAGTTAAACATCTTTTTAGATTTAACTTGAACCTCTAATCTTCTATCTTTCTTTTTAGGACTTATCAATCCTATATGATGGGCATAATAAACTCTGTCCTTTGGAGCTTTATAATAATCGTCTGTTTCGTTAGGATCAAACTTATATCTTCTCTTAATTTGCTTTGCTTTAGTATTGGCTTGTTTACGATTACCTGTAAGTATAGTTACCCCAGCAACATCCATAACATTGTTAATATATCTTGTCCTTAATTTCCTAATAGTGCTTGGAACCGTTTTTATTCTTCCAAAACTTCCAGGATTTTCTCTTATAAACTTTTTTAACATTGGTGCTCTCCGATTGTTATGCCTTTCAATAGCCAATAACTCTTCTGAGAGCAACACTTCACCGCCACCATATCTGGCTTTGTGATAATATTTTGGATTTTTTGAATGATCTGGATATTTAGAAACATTAGGATTAAATGGTTTAGGATCATCAATATTCTTCGCTCCATCTTTATCAAAATCCCCAAACATATATTGTCTATTTGAAACATTCCTTAATTTCTTGGGATATTCTACCATTTTTTCCTCTTTCTTAACTTGATTACTGCATTATCAAATATCCTTGTAGGACTAAGGTTTTTTTTCTGTATCCAGTTATAGTTATCTGGTTCAATTCTTATACTAACCATCTTTGTCCTTTTTGCTCTTCTATATCCTTTTTTAAGTCCAAGTATATCCATATACATTTTGTATATACAGAACTACTATTTAATTATTTCTATTCTTCAGAATATAGATAGAGCTTAATCCTTTTTTCCTTTCTCAGAATATAAGTAAGCATCTTCAGTATAATCAGCTAAGTCCAATAAATCTTCTTTTGTTAATTTTTCCTTTTTTCCTTTCTTGCTTTTCATCTTATCAACCACCATGACAATAACATCTTTCCCAATGAATCTCTTATAAAACTTTATTACAGCACCATTACCACTTGGAACTACCTGACTTAAATATATTCCTCCAGGTTCTACTTCTATACTTCCTTTTATGTTAATATTTATTGGTTGTTTCCTGCTCATTCCAATCGTTCAACAAATTTAATCTTCTTTCTTAAATATGTTTTTTCCCTATTATTGTGTATGTTATGCAACATATCAGCCAACTTAACCATCAACCCTTCTTTTGTTTTAATATTGAAGTTTCCTTTTTTATCTTTAGTTACTTCCATAACAATATCAGCAACCCTTTTTCCAAATTTCTTTTTAAGATCGTTATAAGTATATTTTGTATCCTCAATAACGTCATGGAGCAAAGCTGCACATAAAACATCTTCTTTATCAGTCAATCCTTTTAAGATTTTATATACTTTAATTGGGTGAGTTATATAATCTTTGTTTTTCCCTTTCCTTAGTTGACCTTTGTGTGCTTGCTGAGCCAAAGCAAAAGCCATCCTTTCTTTCTTATTCATCTTTTCTCCTCCAATAAAGTATATACATTGTAAGTATATAAATCTTTCGGTTTTTCATGCAATCTCTGCTATTTCTTTTGCAGTTTGAATTTTCCACTCATTTAAATATGCCTGCCAGCAACCGTTGTATCGACTCCACCTAAACCCATTACGTTTTAGTTTTGTTCTTATTTCTTCACTTGGTATTCCTGGAAAATAAAGTTTTACTCTGTTGTCCTCTTGACATATCTTTATCTTAACTTCGTTGATTTCTTCTTCCTTTTCTTCAATCTTTCTTATTCTTTCTAAGTATTGAATCCTTTGCTTCAATCTCCTTATGTTTTGACCAATATAAGGCAATGTATAATGTGGAAACTCTTTTCCTTCTTTCTTGAGTTGTTGTATCTTCTCCCTCTTTTCTTCAAGTTTTTGTATTTTCTCTTTTAACTTGATTATCGCTTCTGGATCGTCAGAACTTATTGAATTTTTGTTTATGATACCCTCTGCCCTGCGTTGGAAATACTTTGCTTTGTTTCTTAGTTCGATGCTTTTGTCCATTGCGTTCCAACTCCTTTTTAATGCGTTACGATGTGCTCTTTCGGAATGATGCCCAACTAAGATTGGTTGCCCAAAAGGTATTCCTGCAACATAGCTATTTGACATTTCATAAGCTGCTTCACTTTCTTTCTTTGCTTTTTGTGCAAGATTTTGGTATCTCTCAAGTTTCAATAATTGCTTTTGTTCGTATGGGTTCATCAGTAACACCCCCTTCTTATCAGTCCGTATTCCTCATCACCCATCTTAGGAAATGATTTTCTAAAATCCACAACCATTGCATAATATTTCCCTTCTTCTTTCCAAAACTGAGTTGTTAAGTCGCCAGTCAGAAATTCACACATAAAGAAACTTGCTGCATTGTGTTTTAATGGCGGCAAAATCTCCAACATTTCCCAGTATTCATCCTCAGTAATTTCTGCTTTCAAGCCTTCAATATTTCTATATGCTCTTTTGTCAATTTCTTTCCAAAGGGCTCTCAGTCCACAAAAAACCTGTTCGGTTTCCATTTTCATACCTCCAGACTCTTTTTATTAAGTCCATACATAGTATAGACATACTTATATATAAACTTTTCGCTTCTGGAGTATATAAAAGGGAAAAAAGCCTACCTTATCCCTATGTTGTCGCCACAGGAACGCATCTTCTTTACTTCTCCATTATTGGAGTGGAGGCGATTTGGATGAGTATGTCAATTTGTGAAATCACCTATCTTTAATTGACCTTTAAGATTCTGTGGACATCCGTAAATATCGTATTCAAATACACCCTTACCCATCTGCTCTTGGATATATCTTTTAACTTGCTCTTGCGATACATGTCCAGCAGAGCCACAATAATATCCTCTTGCCCACAAGTTCTTGAATTGCTTAACGTGATACTTGTAGCCAAGATATTTAAGCTGTGGAAATAATCTTCTTAACTGAATTGATGTGTTGCCTTTTAGCTTGTTCACTATCTTACAAGGTTGTGAAGTTGGCTTTGCTCCAACAAACAGATGCAAATGGTCTGGCATAATTTCTAAAGCTAACTGCTGTATGCCTAATTCTTGGCATTGTCCGTTAATAATTGTTTTAAGCACTTCTGCCACCTTTCCTTTCAATATTTGCTTTCTGTATTTTGGTATCCATATTATATGGTAATTTATGTTGTATTTACAATGATGAGATGTTCTCACCGTTGCTATCTTGCTCTCAATCTTATGCACTTCTGGATTGAAGTGTGGAAATCTTGTTTTAACCATTTTACATCACCACTCTGGATGATGTAAAATTACTCTTTGAGGGGTTCTCGTTTAGCGAATCCCACATTAAATTTTTTGGTGATAACCAAACAATTTAAGTTAGGGGATTTGCGTGAGAAACCCCCACCTTTAGGTGGATTTATTTTGGGAGTATGTCATTCATTTTTAATTGAAAATTTTATTATTATTAATTATTTTTATTGTTTTAATTTTTTTATTGTTTATTTTTAATTATTGTTTTTTCTTTTTAATTGAATTATTCATTGCTTTTAATTTATATAAAAATTAGTTTTATCAGTTAAATTTTTCTTTTAATTGATTTCCAATTTTATTTTTATTGAATAATATTTATTTTTAAATGGTTTTAATTTTAAATTATTTTATTGTAATCCTAACTTAGCAAATTTATCTTCTATTTCCTGAGGAGTTAATGGCCCAAACTTCTTATCAATAATTATCCCATCTTTATCAATAAAATAAGTTACAGGCTGAGTAAAAATATTGTAAAGCTCTTTTGCATCTTCATCCAGGTCAAGCAATAAAGGATAAGTAACAGGAATATCTTTTAAGAAATTGTTAATTGCTCTTTCGCTTTCCTGCAAATTAACACCCAATATTGTTAATTTATTCTTGTTCTTTACAAAAATATCCTCAAAAGCAGGCATTTCCTCTCTGCAAGGAGGACACCATGTTGCCCAGAAATTAACCACAACAGCTTTTTTACCCCTAAATGAACTTACTTGCACATTATTTCCATCTACAGATTGCAGAATAAAATCCGGAGCTAAATTCCCAATATCTAACCCAGTATTTTCATTATTTTGAAGCTCTCCTATAACAGTTTCTGATTTTTTGAAAGGGTTTTGAATAAAAAGTATTATGCCTATTATTAAAATTACTACTGCAATTAAAAAAATATTTTTATTTTTCATATTCTGGTTTTGTAACTGTAGTTGCTAAGTAAGACAAAAATGCCGGTATCAAAGGCAGCACACAAGGACTTAAGAATGATACAAGTCCTGCAAAAAATGAAACTCCCATACCAAGACCTGTTCCAATTCCTCCAGCAGCGCCGCTTTCCAGGCCTGCAAGAATATCAGTCAAAAAAGGAACACTTGCAAATCTGCTTAACTTGTTTGTGAAAACCAATATTCCCAAGATAATCAGGACAGTGCCAAAAACATAATTTACATACTTAAGCTTCGGCCCTATCCTATTAATAAATCCAGAAGCCCTATCAGTAAATAAACCTACAATCAAAAAAGGAATTCCCAATCCTAAAGAATAAGATAACATAAGGGGAAATGCGCTTGCAGGATTTGAAATAGCTAATGTCAAGATAGCTCCCAAAATAGCTCCTACGCAAGGTGTCCACCCAACTGCAAATGCGCTGCCAAAAACAAATGAGGTTGCATAAGAATATTTGAATTTTCTTTTTACCTTTAGCTTATGCTCCTGCTCGAGAAAAGGAATTTTTATCAATCCTAAAAGATAAATTCCAAAGAAAATTATTATTGTTCCTCCTATATATCCTAACCATTGCTGGACTGTAAATGATACACTTGATAAAACGCTTTGCAGTAAAACTCCAACTAATGAGAAAATTATACTAAAGCCTAGAACAAAGAACACACTGTTCAGAAAAATTGTCCATTGTTTTTTTTCTGCCATTATTAACTTCCCACCACTTTTTTTATTTCATCTGTAATCCTATTCTTATCTAAAACTTCTAAAGTTTTTAATACAACTTCTCCATTTTTATTTATTATTACTTTTGTATACTGGTTTGTTAGAAGAGTTGGAAAACTAAAGACAAAAGCAGGGAAGCTGGTTCAAGATCAGAATCAGGAAAACAACCCAATGAAAATTTCGACCAAATCAACAAAAAACTTGATAAAATTTTAAAGATATTAGAAGAAAAAAAAGAACCGGTTGAAGAAAAAGAGAAACTAGAATTAAAAAAGCCAAAGAAAAAAGCTAAGAAAAAGAAATCTTAAAGTTTTATCCATTCTCTTTAGAGAAAAATAATAATGTAGAAGTGATACTCACGAACATGTAACAGAAGTTATTCACCTTTCTTACACTTCATAGAACATAGCAAAATCAACAATTAAAACATAAAATTAATCAAGGGCAAGAAAAGAGGTGTTTAAAACTTGCCCTTGATTGATTTTAAAAAAGGGGTGTTTAGCAAACTAATGATATGAATAGTATAGGTCTTTATTAATAGTTATGAACGGTTAATACAGAACTATGATGCATAAAGTTTATAAAGGGAAAAACGCTTTTTAAGCTATGGTATTTGAGAACATACCATATGGGTTCCGTTCTTATGTATTTAGCCCAAAATGGTTCTATGGCTTTGATTCTATTATTGAATTAATCGCTGTAATAGTCAGTATATTGCTTGTATACTATAGTTATAAATGCTTTAGATTAACAAAGGAAAACAAGTATCTATACTTTAGCACTGCTTTTTTATCTCTAACTTTTGCATTTATTGCAAAAATTATTGGAACTTTGGCAATTTATAGGCCAACAATTACAAGAACTGCGCTTGGAAGCACAATTCATCAAACATTTACCGGCTTAACTCCCATTAGCATTAACGCACTGGCATTTATTGCATATTTTTTCTTTAGTCTGCTTGGATTTATGATTTTATTTTTAATAATTTCAAGGCTTACATGGAAAAATCAAAGAGTTATTGCGCTTTTGGTTTATTTTGTATTTCTTGCAACTTGGATCAGCGTGGTGCATTATCAGTTATTTTACCTTACAACATTTGTTCTTCTTTTGCTTATAACCCGCGCATATTACCTTAACTATAAAGAAATTAAAACCGCCAAAGCAAGATTTGTAGTAATTGCATTTGGCATTCTTTTGGTTAGCCAGGCCTTGTTTGTTTTTGTAATATATTTAAGAACCATCTATGTTCTAGCTGAGGTACTTCAATTACTTGGCTTTGTATATCTGCTTTTACCATTCATACTAATCTTTAAGAAGAAACCAAAAAAATACAAGCTTGCAAAATGAGTGTAAAAAGACGTGGAAAATTAGACATAATTGCTGATATCCTTAGGTCTATTAAAAATAAAGAAGGTAAAATCAAGCCCACCCATCTTTTGTATAAATCTAATCTGTCCCATGCAAAATTAAAGGAATACATACATATACTCTTGGAAAAGGGAATGATTGAAGAGCAGCTGGTAAAAGGCAAGAAAATATTTCTTATGAAAGACCAAGGTTATAAATTTTTATTGGAGTTTGAAAGAATAAAAGAATTCTCAGACAGTTTTGGGTTGTGATTATATAGCAACTATGCTAAATAATCGAATATATATTCACAGTTGCTATATTCGAAATGGCAAACTAAACCCACTTTAGTGGGTGACGGAAAATTTATAATTTTCCCATCATGTACGAAAATTTGCCATTTCCACTATACAAGCTTACCTACTAGCATCTGCTTGTCTCTCAACCTCTAGCTTTTTAGCAATTGCGCTTGAGGCATTGCTTAACTTATATGCATTTGTTATTTCTTCTGCTAAGCAGTTTTCAATGGCTTTTTTTGAGTTAAATGATTTATGATAAGCGCCTTGTGTCATGTGCCTTAAGGCAACATCAATCCTTCTTTGAGGAGCGCATTCAACAGCTTTTGGATACCTTGCGCCACCGTATTCAATAGTTATTATCTCTTCACGCTGAGCAGCATTCTCCAAGGCTTTTACAAATATCTTTATTGGATTTTCTTTTGCTTGCTTCTCAATTATTCCAAAAGCATTTTCAACAATTAAGAAAGCGTTGTTTGCCTTTCCTGTTGTATGCTTGCTTGATTTAAAGTGTTTTTTGCCCTTATGCCCAGGTATCATAACTTTATTAATCAGCCTCTCAACTATGAAAACCTTGCTCTTATGGAACCTGTTTTTTGCATACCTTGCTCCTGTTTTTGGAACAATTTTAGGCTCTAACGTAATATAATTCACCAGACCAGGGTCTTCTACCTTGATACTTCCAACATCCCATCTGTTAAAAACTTTTATTTCAGACATTTTGTAATTTACTTACGAGCTTTTTCTATTATCCCACTCATTAAAGCATTCAAACTTTGATCATTAACTTTAATTACCTGCCAACGAACTCCGGGAATATCTCCTTTGCTCTTTCCCATCGCGCCACCGATACATTCTATCATAACCTCATCGTGCTCATCAATAAGTTTAGTAGCGCCATCTCCTGGACAAAATGCAGTAATCTGCTTCCCATTCTTAGTCAATTGAATCCTAACACATTTTCTCATAGCAGAATTTGGCTGCTTAGCTTCTAATTGTACTTTCTCTAAAACAATGCCTTTTGCCTGAGAAGCGCCTTCCAAAGGATCAGCTTTTGCCTTTAGTTTTCCAACTCTTCTAACAAACCATTTATCTGATTTCCTTGATTTATGCCTTCTAGCCTTAAGCTTCTTTCCAGCATTCATCCCTCGACTTTTCTTTCCCATTTTGTTTTTTGGTATTAAAATCTGTTTTTTAAATGTTTCTATTTAACTTGCTTTGTGAAGCTCTCCGCAAATTGATGCTAACCCTCACTTTCAACAAAGCCTATTCAACCTTTACCTCAACCTCAAAATATCTTTTTACAATATCATTAACCATATTTATTTTATGCCTGTCCCTTCCCATGACAAAGCCTTTTGTTTTTGTGTCCGGTGTGTAAATCTTGACAATACCTTTCTCTTCTTTTATGTCCTCCACTTTTGCAGGATAGATCAAATTACTCACAAATTTTGTGACATCATCATTAAACTCTACCAATCTTATTTTTTTCTTCAAAATACCTTCAATCTTTTTTATATTGACGCCTTTCTTTCCAACAGCCTTTCCCATATCGTTTTCCTGCACAACAAAAGTAATGTCATCATTCAAAATACAATCTTTCAGCTTAGCACCTGTTAAACTTTCAAACAAAGACATAAACTTCATTATATCAATACTGTATTTTATCCTTACCACTTACTTAGCACCTTTCAATATAGACAACACAGAAATAGAAAAGGGTTTTTTGCAAATAACCCCTAACTCTTCATTAGGATACAGAACTTTTATAGTCTCAGTTTTACTTAGCTTGCTATAATGGCTTAGGTCATTGAAAACTCTTTCAGGACAATTAGAGCTTACAATAACCTTTTCTACTTTTCCAAGCTTAAGGTTCTTGATAGTCTTCTCTGTACCTATAACAAGATTCTTTGTCTTGACAAGTTTCTTTATTTCAGTAGAGGTAATCTTTTTAGGCATTTTATTTTTCAATTGTTGTTTTAAATTATTTTAATTTTATTATTGAAGCACTGAAAAAAATTGTTTATTGAAATTTCCCGGGTTTTTTCATTGTTAATTTATTTATTGGATTTTTCAATGGTTTATAAATCTTTATTGGCTTTTATTAGAATCTTTATCAACTATTTTTCACTTTTAGTAACTAATTTAGGTATTCCCGTTCCAACAGGTACTGGCTGGTTTAGCATTACATTCTCAACAACAGAGTTAAGATCATCAACTTCTCCAACCAAAGCAGCATTTATTATATGCTTTATTGGAGTCTCAAAACTTGCCCTTGCTAAGACAGATGCTTTCTCACTCACAACACCATACCTTGTAATCCCTTTTACACTTCCTGAAAAGCACATTGTATCAGCAACCAGCATTATATGCCTGACATCTACATTAAGGCCCTGGTTTTCTATTACTTTATAGACTTCATTGATAATAGCGCGTCTTGCTGCCTCTACACCAAAAACTTTCTCAATTTCAAAAATATTATTTGTTGTTGTCCTGTAAACATCTACCCCTTGTAACTGCAACACCTCAGGAAGATTTGAACCAGAAGTAACAATTAAGTACTCATCGCCTCTCTTTACTGGTAAAACTTCTGAAATTCCCTTTATCCCTGTAAGATGGATATTTTTTACAGATTCCTTGGCTTTATACACTTCATTTAAACTCTCTTCCTTTGCGCGACTTCTTAATAATATTGAATCTTTGTTGTCTTTTACATTAAATTTCTTAAGCTGCTTTGCAATACTGGAAACTACTTGCCCATTTGTCAATCCAAGCGTCTTCATTTTCTCCTTATCGAGTTTTACTTCTATTTCTGAATCAACAAGGCTTATTGAAAATTCTAATGCTATCTCTCCTAATTTTGTCTCTTTAATGCTAAGAGCAAACTCCTTAATGTTTTTGCCTTTTGAGTAAGGAGCTTTAAGATGTATTTCCATGGCCGGTGTTTTAAGCTGTTTTCTTCCATCAAGGATCTCTATGATTCTTGGCAATCCTAATGTAACATTCATTTCAGATACGCCCGCAAAATGGAACGTATTTAACGTCATCTGTGTTCCAGGTTCGCCAATAGATTCTGCCGCTATAATCCCAACTGATTCTCCGGAATGTACTTTTGCATCCTTATACTCCCTTACAGCTTTATCTAGTATTTTCTTTAGTTTTGAGTGGTTTGTTCCTTTTGGCAAATACTCCCTTATCCCTTCAAGCAGCTTTTTTGGGATTTTACCTTCATACTCATTTATTGTTTTATCCATCTTATATCAATGATTTTATTATTCGTTTTACATTTATTGAGCCTTTTTCTGATTTAGACACATCAATTCCATCTTCTCCATAAGCAAACTGCACTATATTGTTGGATGCATCCCTTACAGTGCCGTCATATTCAACCTTCAAATCCTGCAGTGCATTTGCAAGCCTCCTATATAAATATCCTGACTTGGGAGTTCTTAATGCTGTATCCATTAAAGAATCCCTTCCGGTCATTGCGCCAAAGAAAAACTCTGTTGGAGTTAATCCGCTCTTGAACCCATTGCTTATAAAACCTCTTGCTTCAGGGCTTAAATCATCTTTTTTAAAAGCCGACAGTGTTCTTTCATCAAAGCCTTTGTCTATTCTTTTGCCTCTCATAGCCTGCTGGCCAACACAAGCTGCCATCTGCGCAAGATTCAGCAAGTTGCCCCTGGCGCCTGATTGGGCCATAATCATTGTATGGGAATTTTTATCAGCAAAATCTGCAACTATTTTCCCTGTTTCATTCCTGGCTTTATTCAAAACTTCCAAGATCTTTATTTCAAGAGTTCCCTTTAACGATTTTCCCGGAAATGATTCAAGCTTATTGTCCTTGTACATGCTTATTAAATGCTCTACTTCTTTTTTTGCATTGTTGAGTACATCATTTAACTTGATTCTTGCATTTTCCGGTAAATCAGTATCTGAAACAACAGATGAGAATCCTCTCCTTAGCAAAACTTCTATTCCTAACCTGAAGATTTTCCCAAGCATATCTATTGTAAACTCCTTTCCATATTTTTGGTGTATATTCCTAAGCAGCAACCCTGAACCTTCCCCAAGGTTACTCCTGTCAAGGTATCCCTCGATAAGTTTCCCATTCTTTATTGCAACTTCATCATCCTGCCTGGTTTTTCCAGTAAAATTGAAATCCTCAGGTATCAAAACAGAAAATACTTCTTTTCCATCAACTCTTTCCTTCCTTGGCAATTTTGAGAAATCTTCCACGCCTATTGCTGCTAAAAGATCTAGCGCATCATTTCTGCTCAATTCCATATCTTTTGTCAACAGATAGTTTCCTGAAATAGCATCCTGCACACACCCAATTATGCTTAACCCATATCTTAAAGAAATAAGCTGCGTCTGCACTTCCATCAAAATGTCTGCTTCTGCTCTTGCTTCCTCTGTCTGTGGAATATGAAGATTCATCTCATCACCATCAAAATCAGCATTGTATGGATGGCAAACAGTAGGATTAAGCCTTAACGTTCTTCCTGGCAAAACTTTAATTTTATGGCTCATCATCGACATTCTATGCAGGCTTGGCTGTCTATTAAATATGGCAATGTCACCATCCATGAGATGCCTCTCAACTGTATATCCTGGCTGTATTTCTTCTAACGAAGCTTCTTTTGTTTCATCAGTAATTTTTTTCTTTTTTCCATCTGGTCTTATAATATAATTTGCTCCAGGATATTTTTGAGGTCCCTTCTCAATAAACTTCTTTAGATACTCCATGTTCCATTTAGTGACCTTTTCAGGCACTGTAAGCTTCATCGCAATTGCATCTGGAACTCCAACCTCGTTAAGCTCAATCATTGGGTCAGGACTTATAACAGTTCTTGCGCTGAAATTTGTCCTTTTACCAGCTAGATTATGCCTTATTCTACCTTCTTTACTCTTAATCCTTTCAGTTAAAGTCTTCAATGGCTGTCCAGACCTATGACGCGCTGGAGGCAACTGCGCAATAGCATTATCAAAGAAAGTTGAAATATGATACTGCAATAAATCCCATAGGTCCTCAACTATTATTTCAGGCGCTCCTGCATTTATATTCTCAAATAACCTTTGGTTTATCCTGACAATATCGCCAAGCTTATGCGTCAAATCATCCTCGCTTCTCTCACCACTTTCAAGAGTAATGCTTGGCCTCATTGTAACCGGAGGTATAGGTAAAAATGTTAAAACCATCCATTCTGGTCTTGCATATGGAACAACCAGTCCAAACAACAACGTATCCTCATCAGTTATTTTTTCAAGCCTTGTTCTTATTTCTATTGGGCTTATCCTTTTTTCTTCTTCAAAGAAAGTTGTTGGTTTGTCCAGCTTAATTTTTTTCTGTCTTGCCTTGCAATAAGGGCATTTATTAATTGTCTTAAGGGTTGTTATTATGTCCTTAATTTTTTTTCTCCTGCCTTCAACGCCTTTTTCTTTTTCTACCTGATTAAGAGTTTCCTTGTACTTGCTTATCTTGTTTTTAGGGATCAAAATCCTTCCGCAATCCCTGCATGTTGATTTAAGAAGGTTAAGTATTATAGCCACAAACTTGACATGGATTACAGATCTTGCCAATTCTATATAACCAAAATGTCCTATACACTCCTTTAATTTTGAACCGCAAGTTTTACATCTTAAACCAGGATCAATAACACCCAATCTTATATCCATCAAGCCGCCATCTACTGGGTAGCCTTCCTTGTCATAAAGCTCTGGAGTAACAATTTTTGCAGATGCCATGTCCTTAATCATCTTCGGGCTTAGCATAGAAAAGACAATACTCTTTACCTGCTTGAAGATATGGCTTTCTTCTGGCTCAATTACTTCAGCTTTCTTTTTTTCTTCCTGTCCTTCTGCAGATTCTTCAGCACTTTCCTCACCGGCAGCTTCTTCAGGTTTTACTTCTTCCAATAGCTGCTCTGGACTTTTTTCTTCTTCTTTACCAGCTTCCTCTTCAGCTTTTACAGGTTCTTTGCTTTCTTCCTTAACCTCTTCAGCTGCTTCTGTTTTCTCTTCTTTAGCCATTTTATTTTGAATTTTTTTATTTTTGTTTTTTAATTATTGATAAATTTTAATTTTTTCTTTATTGGATTATTTTATATTGACAATTATTTTTTCATTGAATTTTTTTATTTGATTAATTTTTAATATATTTTTTATCTTTCAATTATCAATTTTATTTATTTTTTCATCATTGAATATGATTTTTTTAATTTTGAATTGTTTTATTATTGAAATTTTTATTGTCCTAATACTTGCTCTCTAATTGAAGCTTTGGATACATTCCTAATGACTTAAACTCATCAAGTATTAATTTGAAGGCATAGCTTATCTCAACATCATTTATCTCCACATTTTCACCGCATATAGGACAATAGCTTTTTCCCTTGTACTCATCCCTGATTGCTATTATCCCGCAATTCTCACATATTGGTACAACAGTTTTGTCTGAATCAAATCTTTCCTTTAATAACAATGAAGCTCCGTGAGCAACAAAAGTATCTTTTTCCATCTCTCCCAATCTTAAGCCTCCTTCCTTTGCCCTCCCTTCAGTTGGCTGTCTCGTAAGCAATTGGATTGGGCCCCTAGCCCTTGAATGTATTTTATTTGCAACTAAATGCTTTAACTTCAGATAATACATGCTTCCAACAAAAATTTTGGCCTCAAGCATCTCCCCGGTTACTCCATTATAGAAAGTCTCTACGCCATTTTCCCTGAACCCTAACGATTTCAATTCTTCTCTTAACTTTTCTTCTGGTTCTGCATCAAATGTTGTTCCATTAATGGGTCTTCCTGACAAAGCGCCTACCTTGCCTGCAAGCATCTCTATAAGATGGCTCATAGTCATTCTTGAAGGAATTCCATGAGGAGAAAATATCAAATCGGGTTTTATTCCAGACTCAGAAAAAGGAATATCCGCTTCCGGAACTATTAAGCCAACAATTCCTTTCTGACCGTGCCTGCTGGTAAATTTGTCGCCTATTTCAGGAACTCTTTCATCTCTTAGCCTTATCTGCACCAGCCTGTTGCCTTCTTCATTCTCAGTCATCAAAATAAAATCAACAACTCCCTTTTCACCATGCTTTATAGCGACAGAGCTTTCTCTTCTCGTTCCTGCAGTAAGGTTGTATTCTTCTAACGAACTTAAGAACCTCGGAGGACTAGTCTTTCCTATAACAACATCTCCTTCTGTAACTTTTGCTTCAGGGTAAATTATTCCATCTGCTTCTAAGAATCTGTAATCATGTTCAGTTTTGTATCCTTTAACATCCTTGTCAGGGATGCTTATCTGGTCAATCAAGCCTCCAGAGTAACGCAGTTCTTCTGCAATGCTTGGCCTGTAATATGTAGATCTTCCAAAACCCCTTTCAATAGATGCTTTATTCAATATTATCGCATCTTCCATGTTATAGCCTTTATAGCTCATCACAGCTACAACAATATTCTGGCCAGCAGGATGCTTGTCATAATCACCCATATCATGCATAATTGTTTTTACTAGCGGAGCCTGTGGGTAATGCAGTAAATTAACATCCATATCCATCCTTACAGCGTAATTTGCCGCATACAAACCTAAAGCCTGCTTTTGGTTTTTGCTTCCTGCATTTAATCTTGTTGACTGGTTAAAGTTTGCATATGGAACTAACGCTGTTGTTAATCCAAACATCGCCATAGGTGTTATTTCCAGATGAGTATGCTCTGAAGTAAGGTCTTTTTCAAAAAACGCAACCAAAGCATTTTCCTCTTCAGCAGTGTCTAAATACTCAATAATGCCTTGCTTAACCAAATCGCTCCATGAAATTTCATTTTTTTCAAGCTGCTTTAGATGTTTTTCAGTTAGTAAAGGCTGGCCTTCTCTTACAATAATCAAAGGCCTTCTTGCCCTGCCTTTAGAAGTATCAACATAAACTTCATCTGACTTTTCATTATGGTAAATATTAAGGTTATCCGTTAAATTACCAAGTCTCCTTTCTTCTCTAACCTTAGCAACAAAATTACTTGCATCCTCCACAGTTCCCATAAATTTGCTATTAACAAAAACTTCTGTCATTTTTTATCGTTATTTATTTTTTATTCAATAATTTTAATTTTACAATTATTGATTTTTATATTTTAATTTTTATTAATTTATATTTTATTGTTTTTTTATTTTATTGGATTATTATCTTTATGGATTTTATTTTTTATTGAACAGATTTAACATTTTTAATGGGTAATTTTTTAATTTATTGTATTGAATTTTTTAATTGAATATTATTTTTAATTTTGAATTGTTTATTTTTTACTGACAAATTATTTTATAGTCTTTAACCCAAAATTTTTTAGTTGCTTGATTGCCTCATCTTCATTTGACTGCTCAGAGATAGAGCAAAGCAAGGATAAGTTCTTCCTCAACCCGATATTTGTACCTTCTGGAGTTTCTATTGGGCACAATCTTCCTAAATGTGTCGAATGCAGTTCCCTGGCTTGAAAATTTTCCTGGGATGCGCTTAAAGGACTGACAATTCTCTGCAAATGAGACAATGTTTCTAAATAATTCAATCTTTGGATTCTTTGGCTTATTCCCTTTCTGCCGCTAACCCATACGCCTGTCGCCATAGCTGAATAAATTCTCTGTGTAAGCAATTTATCCCTAATTATTGTTTTAAGTGAAGGAAATTTTCCCCTCTTTACAATACGCTGGAAATTATACAGCAAATCACCAATCAGGACTTTCAAGTTAAGCCTAAGCAAATCCCCAAGTAAATCTCCAGATAACTTAAGCCTTTTATTCATATAATGATCCTTGTCATCCGTACTAAATTCGCCTCTTGACACTCTTATAAAGCGTTTAATCATTTTGCATAAATTATATGCCTTAAAAATCCTATCCTCTTTATTTATGCCAATATGGGGCATAAGATATTTATCAAGTATTTCCCTCATCCTGTCCAGTCTTACATCCTTTGATTGCGTAATCCCCACTTTCTTTGCAATGTAATCCAAGGATTCTTCCTCTGTTTTAATACTTGCAAACTCAACCAGATTAAGAATAACCTCATCATACTGATTCTCACTTGAAATAAACTTCGTTATTTCTTCATCTTTAAGCAAGCCAAGAGCTTTAATAAGGACAATAAGGGGGATTCTTTTCACTCTTGTAAAAGTAAGATAGAACATTCCATCTTTGAGTTTCTCCATTGTATGGGGTATCTTATATGAACCGTACTCAGAAAATAATTTCCCAACAAATTCAGATGTGCCTGTAGTGCTTTTCTCAATAAGAAATTTATTTGAAGCTAGATCCTCAATTGTTATAAGAACCTTCTCTGTCCCATTAATAATAAAATAGCCACCAGGCTCATTTGGATCTTCATCTTTTTCAATAAGCTCCTGCTTGTTCATATTATTAATGTGACACCACTTGCTTTTTAACATAACAGGTATATTGCCTATTTCTGTTTGTATGCTTTCTCTCTGAACACCATTGATATGCGCGCTAACCTCGATGTAAGTAGGTGCAGAATATGTAAGTTTCCTTAGCCTTGCTTCAGCTGGAAATATATTTCTTTTGCTGCCGTCTGCTTCTGTAATCTCTGGCTTTACAGCCCATATCTTGTCCAGCTTAATCCTGAAATCATCAATGTTATGGGGTATGATTGTAGGCACAATTTCCTTGTTTTCTTCTATAATCTTGTTTAATTCTTGGTCCATGAATCGATTAAATGACTCTATGTCCGAATCTACAAAACTCTGCTCGTCAAAATATTTTTGTATCAGGATTTTTCCGTATTTATACATCGATTACCACCCTGTAGAAAACTGCATGACCGGCAGTTAAGCTCTCCCTCTCGATTTTTATTACTTCACCTGGCTTTGCATTTAATGAATTCAAAGCCGGATCAGTCTTTAATATTCTTGGGAGTTCCTTTAAAGAAATATTATACTGCTCCAGCAGTTTTTCTTTCTGTTTGTCACTTAACTTGCTGTGCTTCGGTATCAAAATATGCTTATCAAGTGTAAATTTTTTCTTCATGCTTGCACTACAACTCCTTTGGTAATTTTTGAATAAAAATGGGCCGGACGAGACTCCCAAATCCCTGGGGATTTTAATGGCCCTCCGGAATATTCGAACTCGCGACCACATCATTACTTTCAATTTGTTAAAAGTGATGTGCTCTCTCCTGCTTCACTTTCGTGAAGTACCAGGCTGAGCTACCGGCCCATGAACGTAAAACGCCCTGGCCGGGACTTTCATCGTATGAATTTGAACCCGGGTCACAGCCGTGACAGGGCTGCATGATAGTTACTGCAACATTTTGCCTCAAAATACTGAGCCAGGCTACACTACCAGGGCATTTTGAATAATATGCCGTACATAACCCTCTTTAAACTAAAATAAGCTCAAAATTATAGTCTTTTAGCTAAAGAAAGATTATTACGCATTTTACTTTGAATTACTTCATTATTTATAAAGTTTACGGATTTTCATAGCTAATTTATATAATAATATCTCCTTAAACCCTTTTACAAGAATTCTATATATCTCCTTACAGTAAAGCTTATATTTAAAATTTTCGTTATTATTGGTAAGAAAAATGTATATGAAATAAAATGTCATAAATTCAAATGGTGTTATTTTTTTATTTTTCTTTTTCTAATGCCTTCTCCACTCTTTCCTTACAATCAGTTTTTAATGTGTCATGCCCATCAATTTGTTCACACGAATCTAAATCTAAATTCTTTAAAGCAACATTGTAATAACATTTCATAGCCAGTGATAAGAAGTCATTTGTGGTGCTTAATATATCACAAACTTCTTTTGTCTGGAAGTCAACATCGTTTTCATCATAAGTTTTGCTAAGACATTCGTTCTTGTACTTTCCTTGACCTTCTATCTCTCCACAAAGGAAAAAATCTCTATTCCTATACACGCCATAATAATCAATAGCTAACTTATGAATACAATCTCCTTGTTGAGTTGGAGATTCATAACTTTCTCTACATAATTCTGGACTTCTTTTACTTAATATCACTCCTTCTCTACATTCTTTGAAATCTATTCCAAGTCTATCACAATCACTTATCTCAAAATCATTCCACATGGCAGTGTAGAATAAGCATTTTCTAGCTAGGTTTTGACCTAGAAAATTTGTGGGAAGATTGTAACATTCATCTAGATCAGAATGATACATAGCTAAAGACATATAGCATGAATCATTTCTCCTAATCTCGTCAACTTTTATATCTGTATTTTCAAACTCGCAATATGATTCATTAATCAAATTCTTATCAAAGTCAGCTTCTACAAACCAGTTATAATAAATGGGAACGTAATTTTGTCTTTCAAACTTTGGTTCAAAATTTTCATCAATTTGGCTGTAGCAATTTATTTTATCGGAATCGTCTTCCAGTTCAAGACAGATGGTAGAATCTTCGTTTAATGTTGCTTTGTTTGCATAGCAAGTAACCCTATCTTGTCTATCTAATTCGTCACACAAATTAAGTCCAAAATCAGCATCATTTTCGCTAATATGTAGATAACAGTCAGATTTGAATGAGTAGGGGATATCTTTGCAGTATTCAGGTGTTAGAGTTCTTTTGCCCACATCATTAAAACACACAAAAGAGTAATCTTCTGGAAAGTCTGCACAAAGCTTTACATCAGTCTGTCTTGAAATCAAAGAATTGTAGCAAGTATCTAAATGTTTATCATCAAAGTAATATTTAACGGATGCATCATAACTTTGACCTAAGTAAATACCTACAAACTCCTTGCATTGCTGCGGAGTTTCAACATTTTTATGAATGCAGTAACCATAAATTTTTTCTCCATAACAATCCTTGGTGCATTTGCACTGTTCTAAAATATCCTCACTTGAAGAAGAAAGTGGTGCATTATTTGTTAATGATTGTTCAGAACAAGCACTAATTAAGAAGATTACAGAAATTAAGACCATTGTTAAGATTCTATTCGTATAAACCACCCCAATATTACTTATTTCATATAGAACTCTATAAAAACTTTACCAAAAAAATAAAAAATATCCCTGCGGCCGGATTTGAACCAGCAACCTCTCGGGTTCGGCTGAGTGTTTTTCATTCAAGTGCTAAGCACAAAGTCGAACACTTTCTACAGCCGAGCACTCTAGCCATTGAGCTACGCAGGGAAATACAATTCTAAAAGTAGCTTTTATTTAAAAACATTATGAAAAACAAAAGAACTAATTAACAACATGCAACCTGCTTGAAACAGTGGTAAGTGTTTTACCCTCATACTTAAATACAGCAGTAGCAGCAGGCAAACTAAAGTCACCTAAAATTGATAATTTTGTTTTGATTTTGTATGATAAAACTCTTTCTTCTGAAACATCAAGATGATTTATGCTCCATTTTACAATTGTGGTTCCTCTTTTTTCATGTCTCAGTACTTTCGTAGGCTGCAAAGCGCCAATAGAAATATCCCTTTCAATAGAAACTATGCTTGGAATTGTTTCTGTAATCTCTATATCCTTAATTTTGCTTTTGGCTCTGTTTTTTATGTGCAGAATAACCGACATCTCAGAAACTCCACCTTCGCTTTTGACAAGACTGCTGGACTCTTTTCTTATTATTAATGGAACTCTGAAAATGTAGTACGAGAACACTAGTCCAATCAGCAAAACTATAACAAAAACCAAGGGTAAAATATTTTTTGTAACCACAACATCCATCTTGTTGTTTTCTAACTCCACGTCCCAGACAAAATATTTTTTATCATCTTCCTTTATAACCTTAGCTTTTGGATTTTCTGATGAGAATATTGAGCCAAACAAGGTTGTTTCAATCTTAAAGCTGCCTGCATAATCAGGATTGTTCGATACAAACTTATAGTTGCTCTTTGTTACCAAGAAATTTTTGCTCTCGCTTACAACTTTTAGATCCCCATACTCTATAATTTTTATTTTTCTCGCAATTGGGTTTATTATACTTTTATCTTCTCTGAGCACAGTAACCATTAAAGTATCTTCTTGGGGAAATGTCAAGGGATCAAGGTTTACTATTAGCTCTAAAGTCTTTTCTTCTTTTGGACCTAGCTTTGTCACTACAGTATCTTTTATGAGATTGCTCCCCAGCTTAATTACTAATTCTTCATAATCTATAATGTTCTGGTTGTTAAGAACAATTTTTATTGGTACTTCCTCTCTGGGATCAATCTTTTCTGGTATGCTGACGCTTGTAACTACAGTAGGCACATAACCTCCAATCAGGCCTTCTATAGATAAAACAGTAACTTTTAGTGGTGCAGATTTAAGCTGGTTCAATACTTTTGTCCTTACATTTAGATTTACAGCATAAGTTCCAATATCTTTTATTTTCAAAGGGTCAACAATAAGCTCAAGACTTCCTTTCTCTCCTGGTTCTAACTCCAGAGTTATGGGGTTTACTATGGGATCTGTCCTTACATCCCAGGTTGGAAAATTAGAGTTGTAAATCCTATACTCATCCGCTTGCCCTAGGTTGTTCTTAATCTCAATCTGGAATTTTGCAAATTCATCTATTGCAATTCTGTCATCTATAGGAACCACTTCCACATCAAATGAAGCAGCATTTACAAGAGAAATATAAATTAACAGGATAAATAAAATCAAGTATCTTTTTAAAAAAATCATCAAATACCACCACAATTCTTTTCTTTACTTATTATTATACTTATATATAAATGTTTTTGAATATAATGGGGTCGCCGTGATTCGAAATCCCGCAGCAATTTGCTGTCACGGGTTGCAAGACCCCCAGCCTTGAGTGATAGTTGCTCCAACGCAACCCAGCAAATCTCTGATTTGCGCTGACCAAGCTACACTACGACCCCGACAAGATAAAGAAATCTATTATTTATATAAATCTTATTGCACACTCTCTGGCTTCCATAATCTGGCTATTCTGTCCTTTTCTCTCCATTTTCTTATGAAATTTTTGACTCTCAAAGGTAAAACAGTTTCTAACAACTCACTTTTCTCTGTAAGCTTGTAAAGCTCTTTTTTCAGTTTGTTATTCAGTTCTTTGTATAAGCTGGGGTCTGCATATATTAAACCCTCTTCAATTCTATGATAAGCAGTTGTTCCTTCTGGCGCAAAAACAAGATAACCTCTTTTCCCTTTAATAAGCTCTGAGTAAGTATCCATGCCCCTGTATACTTTTTCAGCATCAGCTAAATAAACGCCGCCTTTATTGCCGCTTGGATCTAAAATAACCAATTCATCTCCTTCCACAGCTACGCATACAGCATAATGGGCTTTTTTTGATTCCGGAAACAATATATTTTTTTTGTAATCAACAATAACCAAAGCGCCCTGGTTAAGCCACAATCTTATTTCATCTTTCAAATCTGTTATATGCCCAACATCAATCCACACTCCTTTGACTTTGTTTTTAGTGATGTCGTTGACAACTTTAATCAATGCTTCTGGAGTGGTCCCTGCCCCAACTTTTGTGTTGCTCAAGTCCCCTAACTTTGACTGCGGCTCATTATAGCCAAAAATTTTCAGTATCATTGAAATGCTTGCAGGCCCGCAATAACTGGGCTTCTGCTCAACATAGTAGCTTTTTATTTTCTCTAAAGTGTCTAAATCGGTTTCTATATTTTTGAATGAAATTTCCTTCCTAACAAATTCTTTGTTGGGTATGAAAGTGGCATAGCTATAATCTGATTTTATTGTAACACCTTGGTTTGATATGGATTTTATGCTCCCTTCTATATCATCAATCTTGACTTTTTGGCCAAGTTTAAAACTCCCCGATGTTTTTAGATAGATTCCTGCAATAAGGTTTTCCATAAAGGGTCTTGTTCCAAAAAAAATGTAGAGGAACAACAAAGCTGCCAAACCATAAAAAAACCAGCTGATTATATTTGTAATGCCACTTACGTTAATACCGAACAAGTTAAGCAAAAATAATGCAGTAAACAAGTAAAGTGTTAATCTCACAAAAACAAGGAGCCCATCAAGGAACTGCTCTTTCTTTTGATCAAGCATAAACTCTGTTATGCCGGAAATATCAAATAATCTCCTAAACCCAAAAATTATCAGATTTACTATTGATATAGCAAGGACAATAAGAAGTATTACTAATAATATTGTGGGTAACAGATTGTATGTATTGGATAGAAAATCACTCATTACTGTTATATCTTTTACAAGCTCCACCCGCAAATAAACCAGCGCAATTAAAATTGTCAGTATAAGCACAAGATACCTGAAAACCTTTACAAGGCGTATATGCCTTACTTTTATGATTTCCTTCTTTTTAGCAATTGAAATTATTAGGCTGCTGCCAATCTTCGCTATAAAAAAACCAGCCATAATTATGCCAAGAGTAATCAAAAGCTTTAGTGTAGTTTCATTTATATACATCTGCATCACAATTTTTTAATCAGTAAAAATCCCAACCGCTGTGAATTGCGAGCGAACTCGCTTCGCTC
>CEPV01001675.1_pt1 | contig 23211 bp, 23 predicted proteins | sample 530451 | NCBI WGS metagenome assembly CEPV01 (sample SAMEA2620097, study PRJEB7988) | marine metagenome | isolation source: saline water (ENVO:00002010), including
GAAAATTTGACCACAGTTCGTATAAAGTATCAGGTGGATTACATGGGGTAGGTGTTTCAGTAGTTAATGCTTTATCTGAGAAATTAAAGTTAACAATTTATAGAGACAAAAAAGAGCATTATATAGAATTTAAAGATGGAAAGGCCCTCTCTCCATTAAAAGTTATTGGCAAAACTAATAAAACTGGCACTTTGGTAAATTTTTTACCTTCAAAAGAAATTTTTTCTTCCACAACATTTAGTTCATCAATCATTCAAAAAAGAATGAGAGAATTAGCATATTTAAATAGAGGCATAAAAATATCTATTATTGATAAAACTGGATCCAAAACTAAAGAATTTGTAAATAAATATGATGGTGGAATTGATGAATTTGTAGAATTTTTAGATAATAAAAAAGAAAAACTTCTTAATAATAATGAAAATGAACTATTCAAAAAACCTATCTCAATCACTGGAAAAAAGGGAGACACAATAGTGGAAAGTTCTATTAGATGGAATGCTGGTTATTCTGAAGAAGTGCTTGCCTTTACCAATAACATTTTCCAAAAAGATGGGGGAACACATTTACTAGGATTTAGGAGCGCATTGACTAGGGTAATCAATAGATATGCAAAAGAAAACAGCCTTCTGAAAAAAAATAAAATTACCCTATCAGGTGATGATATTAGGGAAGGATTAACAGCAGTTCTATCGATCAAAATGCCCGATCCAAAATTTTCATCTCAAACAAAAGATAAATTAGTTTCATCAGAAATTAGATTAATAATCGAATCAATTATTAATGAAAAATTATCCACCTGGTTTGATCAAAACTCTCCTATTGTCAAAGTCGTTTTAGCAAAAGTAATTCATGCTGCTATAGCAAGAGATGTTGCTAGAAAAGCTAGAGAAAATGTCAGACGTAAGGGAGCATTAGAATTAACAGGGCTTCCCGGAAAACTTGCTGATTGCCAAGTTGGGAAGAAAGAAAACACTGAACTATTTATTGTGGAGGGAGACTCAGCCGGTGGTTCAGCAAAACAGGGTAGAAATAGGAAATTTCAAGCTGTCCTGCCGCTAAGAGGGAAAATCTTAAATACTCACATTGATAACAATGGCTTGTCAAAAATAAATGGAAATGAAAAAGAACATCAAACCAAGGCCCTTTCAAAAATGATGTCATCAAATGAAATTGTTACTTTGATCAATGCACTTGGCGTAGATCCAAAAGATTTCGAAATTGACGATTTAAGATATGGCAAAATTATTATTATGACCGATGCAGATGTTGATGGTTCACACATAAGGACTTTATTGTTGACTTTTTTTAACAACTATCCATTTTATAAGCTTATTGAAAATGGTAAAATTTTTCTTGCTCAGCCGCCACTTTATAGAATCTCAAAAGGAACAAAAAATATATATATTAAAGACGATAAAGAACTAGAGAGCTTTATTATAAAATCTTCAGAAAAATCTAAAAAAATTAATAAAGGCTCCTGTAAATATAAAAGTTTCATTGATAATGAAAAATCGAAAATGAACATTCAAAGATTCAAGGGTCTTGGTGAAATGAACCCAGAAGAACTATGGAACACTACTCTCAATCCAGAAACTAGAACTTTGTTGAAAGTTGAATATTCAAAACAAACAAAGGTAAAATCTAAAGATGATCAAAAATTAATACAAACTTTAATGGGCAACGATGTAGCTCCTAGAAAAGATTTTATTATTAGCCGAGCTTTGGATGTCTCAAATCTAGATATTTAATTTAATGAATTTAGGCAAGTTGTTTGAATCTTCGAAAGATTTTCAACTTAATAAAATTACTTTTGTAAACCTGAGGTGGGTGGCGTTATTGGGTCAATTTGCTGCAACCAATGTTGTAAAATTTGTTTTTCAATTTGATTTTTATTTTTTAGTTTGCAGTTTTATAGTGGGCATCGGTGTTTTAACTAATTTATTTCTTCAATTTCAAATAAAACAAAATCAACTAAACAATAACCTTTCTACAATTTATTTAACTTATGACATTGTTCAATTAGGAACATTAATCTATCTTACGGGAGGAGTAACTAATCCGTTCATATTTTTACTGATTATCCCTTCGGTATTTTCTTCAATCTATTTAAAATTATCCAGCACCATTAATTTAGTTGTCATAACTATATTTATCATAATTGTTTTGACCTTTTTTCATTTTGATTTACCAAGTCCGATGCATTTATATTTTCACGTTCCTGATTATTATTTGTATGCTATTCCATTTGCAATAATTATGGGCTTAATATTTCTGGTTTATTTTGGTTCAAAATTTGGAGAAGAATCTAGAAAAAGAAAAGAAGCCTTAGACAATATTCAAAATGTAATGGCAAAAGAACATGAGTTGTCGTCTTTGGGTGCGCAGGCAGCGGCAGCAGCCCATTCTTTAGGAACCCCGTTATCTACCATATCCTTAGTTATAAAAGAATTAAAAGAAGAACTAAAAGGCAACAACAAATTAGAAAAAGAGATTGATCTACTAATTAGCCAAAGTGACAGATGTAATCAGATATTAAAAAAATTATCTATGAATCCGCAATTAAAAGATGAATTTATTGGTTTTAAAGCTTCTTTTCAAGATTACTTAAGTGAAATTATCCGAGCATTTCAAGAAATAAGCAAAAAAAAATTTTTTTTTAATACTACAGAAAATAAGAATTCAATTAAATTTAAAAGATCTATTGAAATAAATTATGGTTTAAGAAACTTTATCGGTAATGCGAATAAATTTTCTAAACAAAAAGTAGAAGTAAAGCTAATAAGTGATGAAAAAAATACCGAAATACAAATTAGTGATGATGGACCTGGTTTTCCAAATGATATAATTGATAAACTTGGTGAACCTTATGTTGTATCTGCTTCTCAAGAAAATAAGTCAAGAACAGGTTTGGGATTAGGAACATTTATTGGCAAAACATTATTAGAAAAAAATTATGGAAAAATAAATTTTAAAAATACTTCAAAAATGAATGGAGCAGCTGTTTATATAAGTTGGCTTAATACCGATTTAAAAAGAATTTAATTTAAAGATTTTAAGGTTTTTTTGTTGAATAGATTACCCAGTTGGTCAATCATTACATCGCCTAGTTCTTGAACATCGGCAATTTTGATTGCTTTGCTGTAATATCTGGATACATCGTGACCAATTCCTATGGCTAAAATTTCTATATCAGATTTGTCTTCAATAAATTTGACTGTTTGTTTCAAATTTTTTTCTAAACAATCTCCTGGATTTGTGGATAAAGTCGAATCATCAACTGGAGCTCCGTCTGAAATAACCATAATAATTTTTCTTTCTTCTTTCCTTTTCTTAATTCTGTTGAGGGCCCATTTAATTGCTTCTCCATCGATATTTTCTTTCAGAATACCTTCTTTTAGCATGAGACCAATATTTTTTTTTGATTGTCTCCAGGGTGAATCTGCAGATTTATAAATTATATGTCTCAAATCATTGAGTCTACCTGGACTAGTAGGTTTGTTATTCAAATTCCATTTTTCTCTACTTTGCCCACCCTTCCAATTTTTTGTAGTAAATCCTAAAATTTCGACCTTAACTGAACAACGTTCCAATGTTCTTGACAAGATGTCGGCACAAATAGCAGCAATTGTGATTGGTCTACCGCGCATTGAACCAGAATTGTCAATAAGCAAAGTAACTAGCGTATCTTTAAATTCTGTATTTTTTTCTTTCTTAAATGAAAGTGGATTAAACGGATCAATTATGACTCTTGTTAATCTGGAACTATCCAATAGTCCTTCCTCAAGATCAAATTGCCAGGATTTATTTTGCTTTGCCAACAATTTTCTTTGTAATTTGTTGGCCAATTTTGCTATTACGTTCTGAAAACCTATTAATTGTTGATCAAGGTTTTTTCTTAATCTGATTATTTCTTCATTTGTCTCCAGTTTTTCAGCCTTGGTGATTTCATCAAATTCTTCAGTGTAGATTTTATAAAGATTTCTACTATTCTGATAGTTTCGTCTTTCTATTATTTCTGGATTATTATTAGATTCTGAATCTGGATCAACTAAGCTTTCATCCATTTTAACATCATTAAGATCAAATTCTGTTTCAAGACTATTTTGATCCATTTCTAGTTTGTTTTTTTCTCTTTCGTCACTATTTTGCTCATTTTTGTTATCATTTTGATTTTCATTATTATTCGTTTCATTCTCATTTTCTTGATCATTTTCTTCAGAATTTTCTCCAATATCCATACTTTCAATTATTTTGGAAAAGTTAGAATTAAAAATTTTTTGGTCATGGATGTTTTGTTTGAAAAAATCTATTTTATTATTTAATTTTTTGTCAAACATTTTTTCCCAAAAACCTAAAATATCTTTAGATAATTTTGTAAGCTCAACGTTATGAAAATGTTTCAATAGATATAATTCAAAAGCTTCTTTAGCGCTTACATCTTCTTTGGTATTTAGTTGATCTTTTCTTTTGTATTTTTGTCTAATTTCGTAATTTTTTAAAAGATTTTGTTTAATACCCTTAAGGTTATCGGAACCTATTTTTTCATATCTAATTTTCTCTGTTAAATGATATAGAGATTTTGCAACAGAAGTTTTTGGTGAATTTTTCTGATAAGTTTTCCTATTAGAATATCTCAATTTTAAAGCTTCAGAATCAGTTTCAGCCCTAATTTTGGTATAGTCCTCAAGACTTTTTAGGTTATCCAAGTCAAAAAACTGCAAATTCTTAGAACTTAAATTTTTATTTTCAAAATTAACTTCAACTTTATCTTTTTCCGAAATTACTTTTATGGTGGAGGTTAAGGCAATTTTAAATTTTTCCTTTAGAGCCTCTTCTTTGTTCATTTATATTTTTATATTTACCGTAGACTCTGGAAGATCTTCACCAAAACATCTTTGATAGTATTCGGCAATGATAGTTTTTTCTAAGTCGTCACATTTATTTAAAAATGTTACTCTAAAAGCATATCCTGTATCTTTAAAGATTTCTGAATTTTCAGCCCAATGAATTATAGTTCTTGGACTCATAACACTAGAAATATCTCCTGCCATGAAACCTTTTCTTGTTAGACCTGCTACCTTAATCATATTAGAAACCTTTTCTTTGCCTTTGACGTTATTTAAATTCTTGTTTTTTGCCAAAACAATATCTAATTCCTTATCTAAATCCAAATAATTCAAAGTTGTTACGATATTCCATCTGTCCATTTGTCCTTGATTAATTTGTTGAGTGCCAGGATATAAGCCGCTTGTATCACCAAGTCCTACCGTATTAGTGGTTGCAAAGAGTCTAAAAAATTTATTTTGTTTAAGCACTTTGTTTTTATCTAATAAAGTAAAACTTCCATCAGATTCTAAAACCCTTTGAATTACAAACATTACATCTGGTCTTCCTGCATCGTACTCATCAAAAACCAAAGCAACAGGATTTTGTATTGACCAAGGAAGCATGCCTTCTTTAAATTCTGTAATTTGCTTGTTATCTTTTATTTTAATTGCGTCTTTTCCAATTAAATCGATTCTACTAATATGACTATCTAAATTTACTCTTATACATGGCCAATTCAATCTTGCGGCCACTTGCTCAATATGAGTAGATTTTCCTGTACCGTGGTATCCTTGTATTAAGACTCTTTTATTAAAAGCAAAGCCGGATATGATAGCAAGTGTAGTATCTCTATCAAATTTATAATCTTTATCAATTTCAGGAACATATTCGTTTTTTTCTGAAAAACCATCAACCAGCATATCCGTATCTATGCTAAAAGATTGATTAACTGAAATTTTAATATCAGGCTTAATATCTAAATTCGGCGTCATCTACTTTCCTTTATAAGCTAACTTGAGTTGAGTATAAGCTAGAGTAACTATTTTAAGCTTTTCCTCAAATTTTTTATCTCCCGCATTCATATCAGGGTGATATTTTTTGACAAGTTTTTTAAACTGATTTTGGATTGTGTCCCATTTTGTGCCAACTTCTAACCCAATAATTTTAAATGCCTCTCTATCTTTATTTGAGAAATTAATTTTTGTTTTAATTTTCTTTCCATACTCGCCATTTAAAATATTTCCTCCTCCATTAAGAGTATTTTTCCACAATATATTAAAAAAATTGTCCGGCGAATTAAAACTCTGCGTCGGTTTATGCCATGTCATGTCAGATTTCAAAAAACTATATATTTCATGATCTGACATGCCTTTAAAATAGTCCCATCTTTGGTTAAATTCTTTTATATGATCTAAACATAGCCATCTAAATTTTTTGCTATTATCTTTTTCAATTGGGGCTTTATGTTTAGCAATTTTTTTACAATTTTTATAATCGCAAATATTTTCCATATTATATATATTGTAACATCAATGAAGATAAATAGCTTAATAAAAATTTTAAAAGATAAATTAACAAAAGAAATTAATATTAAGAATATTGAAATAGAAGATAAATCTTTTTTGCATAAAAAACATAAGAACTTCAGTAAAGATAAATTTCATATAAAATTAATAATTGAATCATCGGAATTAAAAAAAATTAGTTCTATTAAAGCAAATAGAAAAGTACATAGTATCCTAAGAGACGAAATAGGTAGAAGTATTCATTCTTTACAAATAATTATAATTTAATTTTCAAAATAATTTAGTATTTAAATAATTTTTTAAAATAGAATCCCTTAAACCTCTAGATTTTAATGTTTTTCCAATTTTACTAATCAATATTAATTTTATTTTTGAATCAGTTTTTTTTTTATCAGATTTCATAAATTGAATTATATTTTTCAAATCTTTTTTTGTAAAATAATCACTGATTTTATTCGGCAGATTTAATACAGAGTAATGTTCTTTAATTAAGTTAAAATCTTTACTTTTCAATATTTTATTTCTAAAAGCAAATTCAGCAGCGCATAACATACCTAGGAGTACCGATTCACCATGATTTATTTTATTAGAAAAATTAGCTGTGGCTTCAAAAGCATGACCAAATGTATGACCAAAATTTAATATCATTCTCAAGTCTTTTTCCGTTTCATCTTTTTTGACTATCCTAGCTTTGATTTTACAACTTTTATGAATTGCCTTTTGAATAACTATTTTGTTATTTAAATTAATTATTTTTTCTCCATTCTTTTGCAGCCAAAAGAAAAATTTTTTATCCAAAATCAAAGCATGTTTTAAAATTTCTGCGTATCCGCAAACCATCTCTTTTTTTGGTAATGAATTTAATACAGTCGTATCAGATATAACCATTTCTGGTTGATAAAAGGTGCCAATTAAATTTTTTCCATATCCCGAATTTACTCCAGTCTTACCCCCGATAGATGAATCTACCTGGGATAATAGAGTTGTTGGGACATTAATAAATTTTATACCCCTTTTGACTAAGTTTGCGGTTAAAGCTACTATATCGCCCAATACCCCACCTCCCAGAGCAATCAAGCAATCATTTCGATTAAATTTTTTTTTTAACAATTTATTAATTAATTTACTGACAGTTCCAAAGTTTTTTATTTTTTCATTAGCATTTAATTTAATGTATAAACTATTAAAATTTTTTATTGAATTCTTAACTTGTACTAAGATTTTTTTTGGAACCCTGCTATCTATGATTAATGCAATTTTTTTGCAATTTGGAATTTGTGTATTTATCAGATTTCCAGTTTTGCTCAAGATATTTTCTCCAATAATTATTGGATAATTTTTATTTTTGGTCTTAACAATAATTCTAGATTCCTTCATACAATTTAATAATTTTATTACTTATTTGATTTATATTAAGATTATCACAATTAATTTCATGATCAGCTAAAGAGTAAATTTTTTTCCTTTCCAAAAATATTTTGCCCAGGTTGTTTTGGTTATCATTATTAGCCAAAGGTCTTATTTTGCTATTTTTTAATCTCTTGTAAATTGTTTTTAAATTAACATTCAGCCACATAGAAATACATTCTGATAAAACTTTTTTTCTGATTTTATCGTTTACGAATCCTCCTCCGCCCAGGGATATTATGGATCCCTTTTTGTTTAAATACTTCATCGTGATAAATTCCTCTTCCCTTCTAAAATAAATTTCTCCTTTTGTTTTAAACATTTCAGTAATTTTCATTTCATTCTTTTTTTCAACAAGTTTATCAATATCAAAAAAATTAATTTTTAATCTTTTTGCCACATATTTTCCAATTCTGGTTTTGCCAACACCCATCATTCCCAATAAAACAAGGTTTTTTTTAATCTCCATATTCTTAGAATTTAAGTTTGATTTATCACAATTATGTCCTAATTATTCTGTCAAATACAAATAAAAATAATATATGCAATTTTATCGAAAAACAAGAAAAGGGTTTGGTGAAACGATACGAAAGCCGTTAGCCAAAATTTTTATCTACATAATAATATTAATGGCAATTATTTTTTTAATTAGTAGCTTAGATCTTCCAGCGCCTAATAAAATTATCAAACAAAAAATTCCTGATGAAAAATTCAAAGTTATTAAATAATTTAATTTTTCAATTATTGCTAACAATAGTGTTTTCAATACAATTAATGGCAGCCGAATCGATTAATATTTGGAAAGGTAGTTCTGAAATAAAGATAGAATCGGCAGAGTCAAACCAAATAAATCCAGATGGTGAAAAAAAATCATTATTTGAGGAAAGACAAATAGTTAAAACTAATATTTTTCAGGTGAAAAATGAAGATCTAGATTTTAATAAAGTGTATGGTCTTTTTGATCCTGAAGAAAATGACTTATCCTTAGAAATTTGGATTGAATCGGACGGCAAGATATTGTTGGAACAATTAAAAAAAATTGAAACAATTAATCTTTCTAAAGATTCAGAAAAATTATTATTTAAAATTTTATTCACAAATTCATATCTGCCAGTTAAAAATATAAATTCATCTGATTTTTTAGACTACAAACTAGAATGGCTAATCAAAAAAAACAAAGTTAATATTATGGAAGAATTTTTGTCTAAAAACCCCGGTATAGAAAATAATGCGAATTTGTTAAAATATTTAATTGATAAAGATTTATCGGAAGCAGACATTAATAAAGCATGTGAAAAAATTAAATTTTTTAATAAAAGAACAAATGATGATTATTTACAAAAATTTAAAATCTATTGCCTTATTAATGGAAACAATCTTGCGGAAGCTCAATTGCAATATGATTTACTAAATGAAAAAGGATCTATAGATAACTTTTATAACAAAAAAATTAACTATTTATTAGGTTATTCTGAAGAAACAGATGACGAAGTTTCAGACAAGAATTTATTAAACTTTTATTTGTCTCATATTGCTAATAGTGATTTTCAATATGACCCTTCGATGAAAACAAGTAAATATATTTGGAAATATTTATCTTCTTCTAATTTACTTGAAGATCCTAATTCTATTGATTTAGAAGATGAAACTAAGTTTAACTTGTACGAATGGGCTACGGCTAACAATTCATACAATAAAAAAGAACTATTTAGTATTTATGGAAAATTATTATTCAGTTTTGATCAATTCTTAAATGCGGAGGAAATATACGAAACTCTTCCACTCTATAAAGCTAGAGCTTTAATTTATCAAACAGCATCACTTTCTGATAATTTAGAAAAAAAACTTAATTTGCTAGTTTTACTAAATGATTTGTTTAAAAAAGACGATATTGAAAATGCTTTCTCTGAAGAATTATCTTCAATCTTGTCAAATATAGAAGAAGAAGATGTTCCATCGAAATATCTTGGTTTTTATCAAATTAAGGCTAATTTACCAACAGAAGAAGACTTTAAAAAGATAAGATTTAATAACAAAATTTTACATAAATCAAAACTACTTAATTATTTCATAGAAGATAATTATACCGTTGAAAAATTGGAGAGTGATTTAATCAGTGTTTATAAAAAAATCAAAAAAGATAAAAAATATTACTTTTCAGCCAAAGATGTAATTTTGTTAGACTCGTTAAAAGCCGATGGAATAAAATTGCCTAAAAAATTGGAAAAACAATATTCAGATAATAAATTAACCATACCTAAAGGGCTGATTGATTTGTCAGATCAGGGTCAAATAGGACTAGTTTTGCTAAAAATTATTGAAATTATAGGAGAAGATCAATTAGAAGATCTAGATCCCAAAACTTTATATTTTATTACCGCAACATTAAATAAATTAGATTTAAAGAAAATAAGAAATAATATTATAATCAAAATTTTACCTTACAGAGTTTGATTAGTATCTAGAATAATAAAAAATTATATGTATATTAACATGTAATTTTTATGACTATCCGGAAAATATTAACTGAACCAAATAAAATATTAAGGGAAAAATCACTTAGAGTTGAAAATGTGAATAAGGATATCCAGCAGCTTATGGGAGATATGTTGGAAACTTTGTATGATGCTCCTGGCATTGGTCTTGCAGCCATTCAAGTTGGAGTAGCTAAAAGGGTAATTGTAATGGATATAAACAGATCTAGAAATGATATAGGCAGAGATAAAGAAGATATAAATAAAAAAGAAGATAGGGAATCAAAAAAACCTATGTATTTTGTAAATCCGGAAATTATCTGGAAATCAGAAGATAAATTTTCCTATGAAGAAGGTTGTTTATCTTTGCCAAACCAATTTGCAGAAATTGATCGTCCTAAACAATGCCATGTCAAATATCTTGATTATAATGGCCATCCCCAAGAACTAAGGGCAGATGGACTTTTAGCGACCTGCATACAACACGAAATTGATCATTTGGAAGGAATATTGTTTATAGATTATTTATCTAAATTAAAGAAAGAAATGATTATTAAAAAATTATCTAAACAAACAAAAGATAACATAGAAAGAATCGTAGTCTAATTTAATAATTAATGTTCAAAAAAATTGTATTTATGGGCACACCTAATTTCTCTGTGCCAATACTGAAATCTTTATATCAAAACGGATATTCAATATGTGCTGTATATACTCAGCCACCAAAAAAATCTATGCGTGGTCAAAAAACAAATAAGTCACCAATTCAAAAGTTAGCTGAAAATCTCAGTTTAAATGTTAGAAATCCAAATTTCTTAAATCAAAATGAAGAAGAACTAAAATATTTTAAATCCCTTAGTGCCGATATTGTAATTGTCGTGGCTTATGGCCAATTGATTCCAAAAGAATTTTTAGGTCTTTCCAAGAATGGATTTATAAACATTCATGCATCGCTTTTACCAAAATGGAGAGGTGCCGCACCCATACAAAGAGCCATTATGAATTTAGATGAAGTAACAGGCATAAGCGTTATGAGAATTAACGAAAAGTTAGATGCTGGACCAATCATGTTAAAAAAAGAAATTAAATTAGACAATGAGATGAACGCAGAAGATGTATCCAATCAACTTTCTAAAATTGGATCTGAAATTATCTCAGATTGCTTGGATTTAATTGAAATTGGCAAAGCTAAATTTGTTAAACAGGACCATGGTAAAGCAACCCATGCACAAAAAATAGATAAAGAGGAAGCCAAGATAAAATGGGATGAAAATGCAATAAAAATTATTGCTAAAATCAATGGTTTATATCTAAATCCTGGAGCGTGGTTTTTGTTTCAAGGAGAAAGATATAAAATATTAAAAGCCACTTTGTCAGATTTAGGAGGTCAATCAGGGACAGTTTTAGATGATAATTTAACTGTAGCATGTGGGACCAAATCAATAAAAATTCAAGAGATTCAAAGACAAGGAAAGAGCAAGCAAAAAGCAACAGAATTTTTATTGGGTTCAAAAATAAAAAAAAGTTTGACATTGACCTAAATGCCTAGATATCAAATCAAGGTTGAATATGATGGTACAAACTTTGTTGGATGGCAGTATCAAAAAAATGGCCTTTCAATTCAAGAAATACTGCAAAACGCAATATTTCAATTTTCTAGAGAAAAAGTAACTGTAACAGGAGCGGGTAGGACCGATGCCGGTGTCCATGCCATTGGTCAAGTAGCTCACTTTGACCTAAAAAAGAAAATAAAAAAAAGAAATTTTTTACTAGGTGTCAACCAATATATTGGAAAAAATCCTGTAACTATTATAAATATCAAAAAAACGCACAATAAATTTCATTCAAGATTTGATGCAAAAAAAAGAACCTATCAATACGTAATCATTAACAGACAATCTCCTTTGGCTTTGCAAAAAAATAAAGCATGGCATATTAGGAAAAAATTAGATCTAAATGCTATGAAAAAAGGAGCAAAATTATTATTGGGAACTCATGATTTTTCTACATTTCGCGCTTCTTCCTGCGGTGCAAAATCACCAATTAAAACTTTAAGCAAAGTTTCAATCAAAAAAAATAAAGAAAAAATAATTCTTAAATTCACTTCAAAATCATTTTTGCAACAACAGGTTAGATCAATGGTTGGTTGCATCAAGTATTTGGGTGAAGATAAATGGACTTTAAATTTTTTTAAAAAAGCAATGTTTTCGAAAAAAAGATCGCAATGTGCTCCACCCGCCCCTCCAAGTGGACTTTATTTAATTAACATTTCCTATTGATATTCCATTAAAGATTTTACATGGTAATTAACGCTTTCTTTTAAAGCGTTTAGATCATATCCGCCTTCTAGGATAGAGACTACTTTTCCATTACAGAGATTTTTTGCAAGATCTAATATTCTCTTTGTAAGTGTGTAATAATCTTTTGATTCTAAATTGATCTGAGCCAAAGGATCATCCTTGTGGGCATCAAATCCAGCAGATAATAAAATAAATTCAGGTTTAAATTCTTTAAGCTTTTTAAAGATACTATCATAAGCATTTAAAAATTCATTGGATTGTGTGCCAGCACCTAGGGGTACATTGAGTATATTCTCTTTATTGCCTTTTTCGTTTACAGCCCCAGTACCTGGATAGTAGGGATATTGATGTGATGAAATATAGAGAACTTTTGCATTATTGTAAAAGATATCCTGTGTTCCGTTCCCATGATGCACATCAAAATCAATAATGGCTACTTTTTTTAAATTGTATTTTTCCAGTAAGTAATAGGCTCCAACGGCAATATTATTATAAACACAAAATCCCATGGCCTTTTGTTTTTCGGCATGATGCCCAGGAGGCCTGACGGCACAAAAAGCATTATTGAAATCTTTTTTCATTACCCCATCAATAGCCGTTAAAATTGATCCAACCGCATCCCGTGTTGCTTCCTTGCTGCCGGATGAGACAATGGTGTCTCCATCCAAGAAATTTAGACCCTGTTTTGGAAAAGAGTCTTTTACACTATCCAAGTAGTTTTTATCGTGTGCCAATGCCAAGTATTTACGATCAAATTTTAAAGGTTTTTTCCAAATTAAATTTTTAGATTTAACCTTTTTTAAATGATCAATAATAGCGGTTACACGGTCTGCTCTTTCAGGATGTCCTTGGCCTGTATCATGATCTAGATAAGTATCTGTGGTTATAATTCCTGTTTTCATTTTAACATATCCATTTAATAGATCCTATGACCTGATTTGCGGAGTTTTTAATGGGTCTTTTTTTAATTTTTTCATTATTGATTATTTTAAGCTCTGATAGCAATCCCGCAATAGCCACTTCAGCTGCTCTTCTGGTGCCGTCAACAATTTTAACCGCTAATGCTGATTTTTTTTTAGGTATTATCGCTACAAAAACTCCTTCAGCTCCATTCTTAATAAACGCTTTTCCTTTTGAGAGCTTGGTTAAAATAGAATTTATGCTTTTACTACCCCCAGTAATTTCGGGAAATTTTACACAAGAATCGAAAATTCTCTTAGCCATTGTTGAATGTTCACCTAATTTTTTATAATCAGCTAATTGAGCAGCTGCTAATGCAAATTTTTTTAAGGGAATTAATGGATTGGGCAAAGTACATCCATCAACTCCTATATTTTTTATTTTATATTTTGATAGATCTTCTATCAATTTAATCAATTCCTTTTGAATTGGATGATCTTTATTTTGGTAATTTTTAATTGGTAAATTTCTATATTTGCTTACGGCTAAATGACCGCAGTGTTTTCCAGAGCAATTGTGAAAAATTTTTCTTTTAACTTTATATTTTGTATGAGTCTTAAATTGATCTTTTGTATTCCACGGCCAACTAGGTCCGCAAGAAAGATGTTTTTCTTTCAGGTTAATTTTTTTTAGCCAATTGTTAATCATTTTTTGATGAATATTTTCTGCGTGATGCGAGGCTGTGCTTAAAGCTATAAAATCATCCGATAAATTTAAATCTTCTGCAACCCCATCCTTATAAAGATTAAGTGATTGAATGGGCTTTAATGCTGATCTTGGATAAATTAATGTATTTGAATTACCCCATTCCCTTAATACTTCTCCGTTTGAATTAATTAGTACTGCGACACCATAATGTGTACTTTCCGTGAAATTACTTCTAGTAACTTCAACCATTTTAACGCTATTCATAAGAATAAATTATTTTATTAAGCTTATTTAGCAACTAAAATAATTCTGTAAAATATTTAGGTATATTTTTTTAAGTTTTTTCATATCGGAAACTAAGACCATTTCATCAACCTTATGTGCAGTTTTTCCGACCAATCCAAATTCTACACATGGAGATATTTTTTTGATAAATCTTGCATCCGATGTTCCACCAGTTGTTGATAATTTTGGTTTTATCTTAGTTATTTTTTTAATTATTTTTTGAATCATGTAAGTAGTTTTATTGGGTGTAGTAAAAAATGCCTCTCCTGATATCATGTAAGAAATTTTAAAGGAGCAGTCGTTTTTTCTGCAGACATTATGAAAAACTTTATTTAGTTTCTTTTTTAAAGAAGTTGATGAATGCTTATTATTAAATCTGATATTAAAAGTTGCTGTGGCCTCTGCTGGAATTACATTATCAGCGCTATTTTCAATATTAATTTTAACCACCTCAAGATTTGAAGGTTGAAAGTTTTTTGTCCCATTATCAAGCTTCATATTATTAATCTGATTTAGTATTTTTGTTATAATAGAGGCAGGGTTATTTGCTTGATACGGGTAGGCAACATGACCTTGAGTTCCATAAACTGTTAGATACCCGGTAATACTTCCTCTTCTGCCAATCTTCATAATCTGGCCAAGTTTTGTTAAATTTGTTGGCTCGCCTACCAAACAAAAATTTATTTTTTCTTTTCTTTTTTTTAATTTCTCAATAACTTTTTTTGTTCCATTAATTGCAATAGTTTCTTCATCTCCAGTAATTAACAGACTAATTGAACCCTTAAACTTTGGTCTTACTTTTTTAAACTGACTTAAAGCAGCTATAAAACAAGCTATTGATCCTTTCATATCGCTTGCGCCGCGTCCTATTAATTTATTGTTTTTTACTACGCCTGAGAAAGGGTTTGTCGACCAAGATTTTAAGTCCCCCACAGGTACAACATCGGTATGTCCAGCAAAACAAAAATTAGGAGAAGATTTTCCAAGTCTTGCATATAAGTTTTTAATATTTTTGAAATTCATCATTTGACATTTAAAACCAAGTGAACGTAATTTTTTTGCTAAAAGATTTATTGCACCAGCATCTATTGGGGTGACACTTGGACAACGAATCAATTCCTTTGCTAATTTTATTTCACTTATGAGCATGAACTTATTAATCTCTTAATAAATCGTTAATTGAAGTTTTGCTTCTTGTTTTTTCGTCCACTTTTTTTACAATAACTACGCAATATAAAGAAGGACCATCAGGATTGGTTTTGCTTGGTATCGTGCCGGGAACTACAACTGAATAAGCGGGAATTTTTCCATAAACGATTTCACCCGTTGTTCTATCAACAATTTTTGTTGAAGCTCCAACATAAACACCCATAGATAAAACAGAACCCTTTTCAACAATCACACCTTCTGCTATTTCGGCTCTTGCTCCAACAAAACAATTATCTTCAATAATTACAGGGTTCGCTTGAAGAGGTTCAAGCACTCCACCTATTCCTGCTCCCCCAGATATATGACAGTTCTTTCCAACCTGCGCACATGATCCAACAGATGCCCATGTATCGATCATCGTGCCTTCATCAACGTAGGCACCTAAGTTTACAAAAGAAGGCATTAGCACAACATTTTTTGCTATAAACGAACCTTTTCGTATCATGCCGTTTGGAACATTTCTAAATCCAGCTTTTACAAATTTTTCTTTATTCCACCCGGCAGTTTTTCCTTTTACTTTATCAAACCAAGTTGCATAAGGACCACTAAGCATTTCCATTTCATTAGTTCTGAAACTCAAAAGTATAGCTTTCTTTATCCATTGATTTACTTTCCATTGTTCATTTTTCTTTTCTGCAACCCTGATCTTTCCGTTATCTAAAAGTTCTATCGTTTCAGAAATTGCATTAACAATTTCTTTGTCTGATTGTGGGTTTATCTGTTCTTTATTTTCCCAAGCATCGTTAATTATTTTTTCAAAAGATTCAAAATTCATTGGCAACTTTTAATAAATTAATTTGTTTTAGGAATTCAGGTAAGTTATTTGTTTTATAATTAATAAAATCACTATCTGAAAATTTCCTAGCCCACGGCTCATCGTTTTCGATCCAAATTGTTTTCATACCCATTTCATATGCTGGTTTTAAATTTCTTGCAATATCCTCAATGAATACACATAATTTTGGGTCAATTTTATGTTTTTTTACTAACTTTTTATAGGAAACAATGTCAGGTTTAGGCACAAATTCAGAATCAACAATATCAAAAATATCATCAAAATGTTGGTCAATTCCAATTTTCCTAATTACGTTCATGGCATGTTTTTTAGAACTGTTGGTAAATATAATTTTTTTTCCATCAAGCTTCATTAATTCTTCATTAAGCAATGAGTCTTTTTTGAGAAAATCAATATCAACGTCATGAACAAATTCTAAAAATTCATCTGCATCAATTTTATGATTATTAATCATTCCGTTCAAAGTGGTGTTGTATTCATAAAAATAATTTTTTTGAATTTCTTTTGCTTCGACTATGTTCACATTAAGTTTTTCAGATATGTATTTTGACATCTTTTTGTCAACTTGTTCAAAAACTCTAGTTTTTCCAGAATACAAAGTATTATCGAGGTCAAATATCCAACATTTGATTGCTTGTAATTTTTTCATTTTCTTATAAGGGTTCCCGCACCCTGATCTGAAAATATTTCAAAAAGAATGGAATGTGGTTTTCTACCATCAATTATTACAACACCTCTAACTCCATTATTTACAGCATCAATACATGTTTTCACTTTTGGTATCATCCCACCGTGAATTGTTTGCTGATTAATTAGTTTTTCTGCTTCCGTTGGTTTAATTTCAGAAATTAATTTTTCATTTTCATCTAAAACTCCATCAACATCTGTTGCTAACAATAATCTTCTTGATTTAAGGCTTCTTGCTAAAGCACCTGCGGCTGTATCAGCATTGATGTTATATGCTTGCCCTTCTTGATCTAATCCCATTGGTGTTATTATTGGAATAAACTCCGTTAGAAGTATATCATTTAGCAAATCAGTATTTACTTTTATTGGCTTTCCAACGTACCCCAATTCTTTATTTTCCTGTTCAACATGAATTATATTGTTTTCTTTAACTGTTATAGATTTTGCTTTACAAGATTTTTTTTCCAAGGCTTTAATAATTTTTTTATTAAACTCAATCATTACCTCTTCAACAATTGTTATTATTTTCTCATCAGTTACCCTTAGCCCCATGATAAACTTACTTTCAATATTTAATTCATCTAATTTTTTCTTTATACCAAGACCACCTCCATGTACTAGAATGGGGGTTAATCCCAGTTTTCTCAAAATGGCTATATCTCCAATCATGCCATCTAATAGAACTGAATCTAGAAGAACTTTTCCTCCACATTTTATAACTATTTTTTCATTCTGATATTTTTTTAAATACTTAGAAACTTCCTTTGTTGAGGGGCCGTTGTCAGGCCATAGTTGTTCTATTTGATTTTCTAAATTTTCAGTTGATAACATTAATTAAACAGTTTTAACTTTAGTTCTTCTTATTATTACCCATTGTTGAGCCATGGTTAGAATATTATTTATGGTCCAATAAACAACTAGACCAGAAGGAAATGGAGCTAAAACAATCGTTAAAAACAATGGAAAGAACATAAAAATTTTTGCTTGTATTGGATCGGGAGGTGTTGGATTTAATTTTTGTTGAACGTACATTGTAATGCCCATCATAATCGGCCAAGCTCCAATCATTAAGAAAGTTGGAGGATCCCAAGGAATTAATCCAAATAAATTAAATACCGAAGTGGGGTCTCTTGCAGAAAGATCTTGTATCCATCCAAAAAAAGGTTGCTGTCTCATCTCGATTGTTACAAACAACATTTTGTAAATTGCAAAGAAAAACGGAATCTGTATCATAACTGGAAGACAACCTGATATGGGATTGACCTTTTCTCTCTTATACAAAGCCATCATTTCTTGTTGAAGCTTCGTTTTATCGTCTTTGTGCAGTTCCTTTAATCTTACCATTTCTGGCTGCAAAACCTTCATTTTTGCCATTGATTTAAATGAATAATTCGCCAAAGGGAAAAATATCAGTCTTATGCAAGCGGTTATTAAAATAATTGCGATTCCAAAATTTCCAGTCAGTTTGAAGAAATAATCTGCAATAAAAAACAAAGGTTTAGTAAAAAAATAAAACCATCCCCAATCTATTGTTAAATCAAATTTTTCTATATTTTGATTTTTTGCGTACGAATCAATAACTGTTACTTCTTTGGCTGCAGTAAAAACTCTTACTTCGCTTGAAATTGTTTGATTTGGTGAACTTTGAATCGGTTCAGTTTGTATAAAGTTAGCTCTATAATTTTTATCGTAAATAAATTCTGACTTAAAATTCTTGTTTTTTTCCGGAACAATAGCAGTAATCCAATACTTATCAGTTATACCTAACCAGCCCGAAGAAGAATTTGCTGTAAATTTTTTTTCTTCTATATCTTTATAATCTTCTTCTTTAAGTTCTTCATCGAACACACCAATGAAGCCCTCATGAAGTATATAGTATCCTAATACTTTGGGTTTCTTATTTCTTACAATTTGTGCATATGGATAAAAATCATAATTATTATTTCCATTATTTTTAATTTGTTGATTAATCTTGAATAAAAAATTTTCATCTAATTCAATAGTTTTTAGAAATGTAATTTGTTTACTATTTGTCCATTTAAGAGTAATAGGATTATTTGGAGTTAGTTTGGAATTGCCAACTACGGACCACTCTGTTTTACTGTTTGGTAAATCCACATCTTTGTAAGTAGAAGCCCAGCCAGTTTCAATATAGTAGCCTTCATCCGAAACATTCGGACTCAATAAAATTACTTTTTTTTCTGAATTCAAATTTTGGTTATAATTTTTAAAAATTATATCATCTATAATTCCCCCTGTTAAAGAAATGGATCCAGATACGCTTTCATTTTCAACAGGAATTCTTTTTGTTGTTTTTAAAGATTCTACTCTGGATACGGCTTTTATCTTTTTTGTAGTTTCTAAAGAAGGGGAAGATATATCGTTTTCTTTCTGGGTTTTTTCTATTTTATTTTCTTCCTTATCAATGGTTGGAGGCGGTGGAGCAAAAAATATTGACCACATTATTAATACTAATGCAGATAAAGAAATTGCTAAAATAAGATTTTTACCTTCCATATTATTTTTTTTCTCTCTTTGTGTTTAAATTTGGCGCAGGGTCAAATCCATCACTTCCACCTAAAAATTTAATTGGATGGCATCTTAAAATTCTCCTTATTCCAAGAACACATCCTTCAAACGTACCGTTCAATTTTATGCAATCTATAAAATAATCAGAACATGTTGGCAAATATCTGCAGTTCGATCCAATATATGGTGATATAAAATATTTATAAAATTTTATTATTGAAATAAAAAATAAATTAATGAACTTCATTTTGATTGCTTATTTGATTGATTTTAGAAAAAGTTTTATCCAATGCATCAGAAATAATTGAATATTTCTCAGTAAAAGTTTTTGATTTTCCAAATATTATATAAGAATAATTAATATCTATGAATTTTTTATCTTTCAATCTTTTTTGAATAGCTGATCGTAATCTTCTTTTAATTTTATTTCTAATTACAGAACTACCTATCTTTTTTTTCATTACAAAGCTAATATTCAGTTTGTTGTTATTTTCTCTTGATAAATTTTTGCCAAAATAAATCGAAAAATAATCAGTAATAATCTTTTTTTGAGTCAACAATTTTTTGAATTGAAAATTTGACTCTAGGTTTTTCAATTTAATCATTGAACTTATGTGGATAATCTTTTTCTATCCTTTGATCTTCTTCTAGAAAGCGTTTTTCTTCCACCTTTTTTTCTCATTCTACTTCTAAAACCATGTCTTCTTTTTCTAACAATACGACTTGGCTGATATGTTCTCTTCATAAAATTTGTATAGTTCTTTGTGAAATTTTTGATATTTATAAGTAATAAGGCTTAATATGTACAGTCTTAAATTAAATTATGAAATTAAAGTCTTCAAATTCCAAAATCTATTTGGGGGGGATATATTTAGCTGTTCTTTGTATAGCTATTTATTTTTTATTCTCAACTTTTGATATAAAGAATTTGACTAGCTATGAGTTTATAAAAGAAAACCGGGAAATAATTATAAAGTATAAGGACAATAATATTTTCTTTCTCACGATTATTTTTTTTATTATTACTATTTTGTTAAATTTATTGTTATGTCCTATGCTATTACCTACTTTGATAATTGGTTTTATTTTTGGTAAATGGTTAGGAACATTAATACTAATATTCGGGAATACAGTCGGTGGACTTTTATTGTGCCAGCTAGCAAAAACTTTTTTTAGTGATTTAATTGAAAAAAAATTTAAAACAAAATTTTCTAAATTTATAAATTTTTTTAATAAAAATGAGACAATATATTTTATGTGCTTTAGATTTATGGGAGGAGGAGGCACTCCTTTTCCTATACAGAATGTTTTGCCAGCTCTCTTTAATATGTCAGCTAAAAATTATATTATTGCTACATTTTTAGGAATAATTCCAACTACATTTGTAACAGTAGCGCTTGGTAGTGGTATAGAAAAAATTATTGACAAAAATGCCGAACTTAGTTTTTTGCCAGTCGTTCAATCTCCAGAAATTTATTTCCCAATAATTGGTTTTTTTATTCTTTTGTTAATAGGATTTGTAATTAAGAAAAATTACTTTAAAGAATAAATAGTCTTCACAAATTCTAACAATTTAAATTGATTATTTAATTATTATTAATTTTCTGGTACAAAATTTTTACCGTTTTGTAGGGTACTCTATATCCTGGGAAAGAAGATACGTCTCCCCTTAAAGAAGTTTGCGGAGTCCATCCAAAGGCATACAGAATAAAACATACAACAAGTAAGTATTTTTTATTTTGAACAAAAGATATTTTTTTTGTTATTTTTTCTAAATTAATTTTTATCAAATTATTTTGAAGCAAATAAAAGTAAAAAAGTGCTGTAAATGTATAACTAATGTTAACTATTCTTCCCCAATCACCCATCATTGCGAATAAAACTAAAATTGGAGTTAATAATATTAAAATTGGATGTAATAAATTTTTAAAGTGTTTAAAAAATAAAATTTTTATTTTTAATTTTGAGTTATAACCCAATAAAAAAATTGGTCCAAAACCGATTAATATAATAAGAGGATATCTTATTAGACTTTCAAACAAGACTGCTTGATAAGTTCCTAAAAATTGTGAAATAATTGAAGATCTGGACAGCAACATACCGCATGACATATAACAATCTTCGGTAAAATTTTCCTTCAAAGAATTAGCCATAATCGAATGATTTTCAGGAGTAATGGGGTTAGTTGCAATTATCATCACCACTATTAATGCAGGAATAAAACTTATTGTTATTTTGCTCAAAAGTGTTGTGATTTGATTGTTTCTAAGTCTAATTACCAAAACTGATGCTATGAATGGAAAAAAAAACACCACCGGTTCCCAAATTAAACAAATAATGGGTAAAACGAAAAAAACGTAATAAAGAGGAAGATTGCTTGAATAATTAAAATTTGAAATATTTAAAAATAATAGAAAACCGATAAATACAAATGTTTCTTTTCTTGCCAAAACCTCAATTTCAGCAACGGGATATAATAGAAAAATAGGCGTAAAAATTGACAATATAATAATTAAATTTGTGGGTATATTTCTGAAAAATCTATAAATCAGAATCAGAAAAATTGCATATATAAACGATTGAAACAAAAATATTACAAATCTAAGACTTAAACCAAAATGTATTGCAATTTGAAAGCATATTTCTCCAATCAAACCTCTTTTTATAAAACCACCCTGATAGTTTATTATCCACTCCGAAATAGTTGAATCATTTCCAACGGAATGCTTTATATATAACCAGAAAATTCCAAAAAGGAATAATAGGGACAAATATATAATGAAATAATTATTAAATTTTTTTATTTTTGTAGGCAATTTTAATTTATATTTTTATTTAAGAATTTTATTAACAGTTAATGAAATATAGTCAATATCTTTTTTTTTTAGTTTAAAATATGATGGCAGGTACAGCCCATACCTAGCTAAATAAGATGAGTTTGGAAATTTTTTTTTCTTAAATATTTTCATTTTTTTAAAAATATGTTGTTCGTGCATTGGCCAAAAAAAGGGTCTTGTTTTAATTCCGTATCGCGCAATTATTTTAGAAAACTTAGATGCTGTCATTATATTTTTTCTGATTACAATTCCTACTACCCAATAAATATTTTTTGAAAATTCATTTGAGGGAGGTAGTATTTGTATATTGGAATTTTGATGTAATTTTTTATAATAATAGCTGCCGATTTCCATTTTTTTATTAACCATATGTTTGATATTTTTAAGTTGGCTTAATCCCAGGGCAGCCTGTATGTTTGTCATTCTATAGTTCCACCCTAAACCAACGTGGTTAAATCTATTTAATTTACCAAAACATAAGTTTCTTAAAGATTTGCATTTTTCATATATTTTACGACTATTCATTGATAACATTCCACCTTCTCCACTAGTTACCTGCTTGTTGGCATAAAAACTAAAAGTACTTATATCCCCAAAACTTCCGCAAATCTTATTTTTATATTTTAATCCCAAAACTTCAGCAGCATCTTCTATAACAAGTAAATTATATTTTTTACAAATTTTTAAAATTTTTTGCATTTCATTTGGAAATGAATAAATATG
>CEPV01001157.1_pt1 | contig 23158 bp, 33 predicted proteins | sample 530451 | NCBI WGS metagenome assembly CEPV01 (sample SAMEA2620097, study PRJEB7988) | marine metagenome | isolation source: saline water (ENVO:00002010), including
CTCGGCGAAGCAAAATTTGCTCACTGCCGAGCCGAGGATATCAGCGTATGCTAATAATTTCTTGGTCTTGGTGGATTTCGTCACGGTGCGCGACTCGTCTGTAACGCCGCATTCCCATAAGTATTCCGAGGCCTAAAAATTCAGCGAGCAAATGCGAGCCGCCATAACTCATAAATGGAAGCGTGGTGCCGGTAACCGGCAAAAGACCTATATTCATTCCGATGTGTACGATGAAGTGGCTCGTAAAATATATGGCAAGTCCTAGGCCAAAAAGCATTTCAAAATTACTCGCTCCCAGAAAAGACGTGTGAAGTATTCTCCACATTACAATTCCAAACAGTGTAAACAACATAAAAACCCCTACTAATCCCCACTCTTCAGCGAACGCCGCGAAAATAAAATCGGTTTCGTATTCTGGAAGAAAGCTAAGGCGAGATTGTGTGCCGTATCCCACCCCTTTGCCTAATATGCCGCCTGAACCGATCGCGATAGTAGATTGATGCGCGTTGTACCCGGCGCCTGTGAGGTCGGCGAGAGGGTGTAGAAATGTGAGGATGCGTTCTTTTTGATAATCTGCAAATCCGAAAGACCACAATCCTGATACGGCAATAATTCCTGCTAAAGCCATAAGCAGTAAATGTTTTTTGGAAACTCCGGCGACGATAATCATTCCGAACCAAATGAAAAATATTATAATCGCTGAGCCTAAATCGGGCTGAAGAAAGATAAGTGTACATGGGACAAACGCGTAAAATCCTGAGAGTAAAATATGACGCACGTGAGCTATTTCAATATGCCGACGGGAAAAATATTTTGCCAGAATGAGAATGAGGAGGACTTTAATAAAATCTGACGGCTGGAGAGAAAAAGCTCCAAATTGAAACCAGCTCTCTGCTCCCCGTATTGCGTTTCCGAAAAAGAGGAGATACAAGAGCAGTACGTTCGCCACAAGAAAAAGCAATGTGAGAATGTCAGTCCTTTTTAAAAATCGCCAGTCAATGAGGCTTGTTAGGGATAGGAGCGCGACGCCGATTGTAGTCCATATAATTTGTCGTTCAAAGAAATAATTCTCATCTACAAATGAGTTCATTGTTATGAGCCCGGCAAAAGTTATTAAAAAAACTGCGCCTACAAGTGCCCAGTCCATGCTTCGTATGATTTTATTGAGAAAGCCGTTCATGATTTCAGTTTGTGGATTGCAGATTGCAGAATTTTAGTTTGCAATTAAATTAACCCGCGGAACTATTTCAATCCGTGTCGGCTCTGTCTTTAGTGTTTGTGGCCAGATAAATGAGATGGTTTTTGAAGACTGTGGATCAAGGCGATCAACACCAGTCTTTGACGCGGCGATGATATTGTCATTTTCATCAAAAATAAGAGCGACAATAGTGATGTCGTCTATTGCGTCAAGCAGTTCGTTTCCAAGTTCTGCTTTGAGTTTCGGTTTAATGCCATCGTCGGTAAAAACCTGATTAGTGACAGGCAGGATTGGTCTTGCAACTTCTACCTTAGTCCAGCGCGGCTCCGTGGTAAACTCGAAAAATGTCCTCACCGGAACACGTTTACCGGTGTTTATTGCTCCCTCAAAAATGGTTGCGCGCTCACTCGGGTTGATGAATGTTTTCCCTCCGCGCTCGGCGACAAGAATGCCATTTTCGTCGTACAACTTAAAGCTGTAGTTTATTACTGAGACTCCTGCTCTGATATTTGGATTTTCAATATGCGCGACGGCATCATATTGTCCGGGTTTTACTTCAAGTTCCTGACTCCAAAGCACAACAGGGTCTACTGTCTCTGCTTCGCATACAGCTTCACACGTTCCTCCGCAATCTATGCCTGTCTCGTCTTGATTCAGAATTCCGTCAGTGCAACTTGGCGCTTCATAAAAAATAGAAAAAATTGGGTACGAAAATACTAGCAGGAAAAAACCTATCACACCTGCGATATATAACAATCTTCGTTTTGCCGCCCAAGAAGCCATGTGCCTAGTATAGCAAAAAGTGCTAAGTGTTTCAGCATGAGCGCTAGTTATTGAGTTCTTTGTCTTGGCGACTACCTACTCTTGCCCCGAAGGACTACCATCGGCTCAAGTGGGCTTAACTACTCTGTTCGGAATGGGAAGAGGTGTTTCCCCACCGACGAGTCACCAAGACGAAAAACTCAAGATAATGAAATGTTGGCGAGCGCGAAAAACCACTAGTGTGTTGTTTTTTGATTTACGCGAAAAACCACAAGTTTAATAATGTGGTGATTTTCAGATTTTCCAATAGAATGCCTTCGATGAATTAGTACTCCTTAGCTGAGCATGTTGCCATGCTTACACTTAGAGCCTATCAACGTGGTCATCTCCCACGGATCTTAATGATTCCTAATCTTGAGGTTGGCTTCCCGCTTAGATGCTTTCAGCGGTTATCCATTCCCAACATAGCTACTCTGCAATGCCGCTGGCGCGACAACAGATACACCAGAGGTTAGTTCCTTAAGGTCCTCTCGTACTATCAAGAAATCCTCTCAAGAATCAACGCCCACAGCAGATAGGGGACCGACCTGTCTCACGACGGTCTTAACCCAGCTCGCGTGACTTTTTAATTGACGAACAGTCAAACCCTTGGGAGCTTCTCCACCCCCAGGATAAGTCGAGCCGACATCGCTAATCGGCATTTTCTCCTGTTACCAGGAGGATCGGACTATATCTTCACCCCGACTCAAGTCGGGGGATCGGCGTGTAGTCTCTACGGGGTCAATCCTGCTCTCAACAGGACGACTTCCCACGGTATTGTCCATATACATATTTTACCACTTCTACATGGTCGGCTGAATATGTGGAGTTCACCGTTATAGCCAATTTGTTTTTGTAGAATATTACTATTCTAGGCACCCCGATGTGTTTGTTGCGAGTAATGTAACAAAAAAATTAAGGTGCCGAACTCCGCCGTCGATATGAACTCTTGGGCGGAACCAGCCTGTTATCCCCGGGGTAGCTTTTATCCGTTGAGCTCTGGCCGCATCTAAAGCGAACCATCGGATCACTATGCTCTGCTTTCGCACCTGCTCGGCATGTACGCCTTACAGTCAAGCCAGCTTACGCCATTACACTATCGGCACGGTTTCCATTCGCGCCTAGCTGACCTTAATAGACCTCTCCGTTACTCTTTAGGAGAGTAGCGCCCCACTAAAACTACCTGCCAGGCACTGTCCCCTTCTGGTTTTACCAGAAAGGTTAGAGAACACATTTTAAAAGAGTGGTATTTCACTGACGACTCCATGCAAACCGAAATCTGCACTTCAAAGTCTCCCACCTATGCTACGCATTTAAAACATGCACTCAATGCCAAGCTATAGTAAAGCTCCCGGGGTCTTTCCGTCTAGCTGTGGGTAACCGGCATCTTCACCGGTATTGCATTTTCACCGAGCTGTTCCCCGAGACAGTCCCCCAGTCGTTACGCCATTCGTGCACGTCTATAATTAGTAGACAAGGAATTACGCTACCTTAGGACAGTTATAGTTACTGCCGACATTCACCAGGGCTTATATCTATCAGCCTTTTTGTCCGAAGACAAAAAGACCCCGAATATTTAACCTTCTGGCATTGGTCAGGCGTCACCCCCTATACATACTGTTGCCAGTTCGCAGGGAGCTGTGTTTTAAATAAACAGTCGCCAGGGGTACTTTCGCTGCGGCCAGCCGTAGATATAGATTTCGAATATATTTGTAAATTCAACTGAAGAGAGGAGATGCGTTGTATTCCTTCGAGCGCACTGATCCCAAAGTACTGACAACTCAGCTATTACGCTTTTCTCACCTCCCCTCAATAGAACTTACAAATTCAAAACCTATATCTACGGCTGGCAAGCCTTATCCCGAAGTTACGGCTGCTGTTTTGCCGAGTTCCTTGGGGAACACTCACTCGTTCGCCTTGGTCTTCTCGACCTGACTACCTGTGTCGGTTTACGGTACGGTCTCAATATACATAATCTTAGAGGATTTTCTTGGAAGCGTGCTTTGTTTAATTTCACTTGGCCGAAGCCGCGCGATTTTCGCTTCGCTTGGAGTATTGCTGCCCGGATTTACCAAAACAGCCTCCTTACGATACGAACGCAAATCCAATAATGCGCAAAACATACTACGCTCCGTCTCCCCATCGAAATATATTGAGGTCACGGAATATTAACCGTGTGTCCATCGCCTCCAGCTTTCGCCATCGGCTTAGGCCCGACTAACCCTTGGTTGATTATCATTGCCAAGGAAACCTTAGTCTTTCGGCGTGAAGGGATTTCACCTTCATTGCGGTTACTTGTGCCAACATTCTTACTTCCACACGCTCCACTGCTCCTCGCGGATGCAGCTTCATCGCAGAGTGGAATACTCTCCTACCGCTTATGAACTTCATAGAGGATCCGAATACATTTGTATTCGGAAAAAATCTGTTGGGGCGGGTGATAGGATTCGAACCTATGACACCTTGCGTTACGCGCAAGTGCTCTCCCTTCCTGAGCTACACCCGCGTCCTACACAGATTATAAAGAACAAATCCTCAATGAAGTTCACAAGCCCTCACCTTCGGTACTATACTTAGCCCCGATTATCTGCGGCGCACAATCTCTTAATAAGTGAGCTGTTACGCTTTCTTTAAAGGATGGCTGCTTCTAAGCCAACCTCCTCATTGTCAGAGAAATTACACCTCCTTAAGTGCACTTAGTATAGATTTAGGGACCTTAGATTGAGGTCTGGGCTGTTTCCCTTTCGACCACTGGAGCTTCGCCCCCAGAGTCTAACTGCCGTGTAGTAACGTATGGTATTCGGAGTTTGATTGGAAAGACGAGGTTTCCCCCTATTCTTTCCATCCAGTGCTCTACCCCCACACGGTTCGCACGACGCTAGCCCTAAAGCTATTTCGGAGAGAACCAGCTATCACCAGGTTCGATTAGCTTTTCACTCCTTACCACAGATCATCCGATGGAATTGCACGACCAACCGGTTCGGGCCTCCGCCTGTATTTCTACAGACTTCACCCTGCCCATGGCAAGCTCACCTGATTTCGGGTCCTATACATACGACAATATGCGCGCTATTAACACTTGGTTTCCCTATGACTCCATCCTTTTGGGATTTAGTCTGCCGTATAAATAGACTCGTTGGCTCATTCTTCAATAGGCACGCCGTCGCGGACATCACGCAACGCATGATACCTGCAGAATCATGACATAAAATGAATTAAGGATTACACATAAGCGCGCAAACGCAAAATCGCTCCGCGATTTTGCGCCACTAGCGCCATCAACTCCTCAGTAATTCATAATTCACCCTTCTTGATTCCGCGACATCACACCCTGTGTGATACCCGCTCCGACTGCTTGTAGACATATGGTTTCAGGTCTATTTCACTCCCCTCTCCGGGGTTCTTTTCACCTTTCCCTCACGGTACTAGTTCACTATCGATCTCTAAGAGTATTTAGCCTTACCGGTTAGTTCCGGCAGATTCCCCCGGGCTATTCGTGTCCCGAGGTACTCAGGAAAAACGATCAGAAAGACATTTTGTTTTCGCCTACAGGACTATTACCTCCTTGGGTTACGCTTTCCAGCGTATTCGGCTAACAAAATTATTTTGTAACTTTCCGAGCAAAGCTCCACCGTTTCCCTACAACCACCACTCGCATCACGCTACGCGCGATACTTCGCTCAAATGTAAAACGCAAAGTGTAAAAATAAAAATTACGGATTCGCCTGTGGCGAAACAATTGTTCGCGGATTTCGCAAAGCGAAATCCGCACCGCAATTTTACATTTTGCGTTTTGATTTTTGCATTTAAGTGAGCATCACATGCAATGTGATGCGAACGATTTTGGGCTGTTCCCGTTTCGCTCGCCGCTACTCAGGGAATACCGAGAACTTTTTAATTTACGAGTGCGAAAGCGCCCCCGTAAATTAAAAAGTTCAGTATTGGTCTCTTTTCCTCCGGGTACTTAGATGTTTCAGTTCCCCGGGTGTACTTCCGTCCAAATTTTTAAGCTCTTGACAAAATTATATTAATATGTACAATGTATAGTAGCAAACGTCATCACTGCACTGCACAATGCAAAGGGAGAAAAATCATGTTACAAATACTAAAAAAAGGAGCCAAAAATCGTGCAGAGAACATTGCGATGCTCTTCTTGGTCTTCATGGTACTACTCGGTGCAAGTTCCATCATCTACCATTACCTGCACCTGTAACAAACAGGAACAGGATGTGTTTGCTCTTCATCGATCTCGCCGGGGTAACAAGTTACCCCGGTTTTTTTTATTTTCGCCCTGCACTATTTTTTTACATACAAAAATTGTGCGGGGCTCTCAAAAAGCTCAAAAATTTGGACGGATTCTCCGCTTTAAGCAGAGAGGGTTTCCCCATTCGGACATCTCCGGATCAAAGGTTGCTAGGCACCTACCCGAAGCTTATCGCAGCCAAGCCACGTCCTTCATCGCCTCTTAGAGTCAAGGCATCCACCATACGCCCTTATTTGGTGGCATTCTATTTGGAAAATCCAAAAACCACCGTTCGAGCCGCATCGCGCTTCGCGCGATGCGGCTCAGTACTTCTGTCTCCAACACACCGGAAAGACCCCGAAAAAGGGATACAGTTATAAATGCGTCGGGACAGTATTTAATTGTCAAAAAACTTTCTTTTGCCTCCTTATTACAAACCCTACTTCCGCGGCTTTTTTGTCCGCTTGCTTGGCAAGCAAACAAAAAAGCCGCTTCCGAGCGGCTCATCAACCAATAAAATATCACTGGCTGTTCACCGCCTTTTAAATTTCTGATTTACTATCTTTACCATGTGCATCTTATTATATGCATGTGTTTAACGCTGTCAAGTATTTGTCCTCAACCACCTAATATCTCAACACCACCACCACGGCGGAACCTTGCAAGCAAGGTTCCGCCCGCCGACGCCCTCCCATAATCATGAATAATTCCCTCGCCTTGACAGAACACACAAACCCTGCCAAACTTCCCATAGAATAGAAAAAACCAAACTGGTTCTTCCACAACAGGAAAAGAGGAACAAAACGATGCCTGGTTTTATTGCCAATGTTATTAAAAAAACAAAATACAGGTGTATAACAGTGCTGATGCCCAGTTCCTTTGAAATTGTTCGCGATGCGGTTATTAACATTATTGTTAACATGAAGGATACTGAACACGCCACAAGGATGCTTAACTACACCTTTAATCTCTCCGACAGACACCGCAAGGCGCTTATTGATGTCATTATTGAGATGAAGAGCAAGAGCCACGCCGCGGCTACGCTAGCGCGTGAGCCAAACCTCTCCGACGGCAGTCGCAATGCTCTTGTCGGTATCATTGTTGAAATGGAGGATGAGCTTTACGCTGGGAACGTGCTAATATGCGCACCAAATCTCTCCGATGCCAACTGCGATGCGCTTATTGGTGTCATTGTTGGAGGAAAAAATAACCATCACGCCGTAACTGCACTACTCTTCGCACCAAATCTCTCCGATGCCAACTGCGATGCGCTTATTGGTGTCATTATTGAGATGAAGGATAGACGTGGCGCCGTGTCTTTGTTGCTATGTGCACAAAATCGTCTCTCCGACAAACACCGTGATGCGCTTGTTGGTGTCATTGTTGAGATGGAGGATGAGCATGACATTGTGACCATACTAACACTTGCGCCAAATCTCTCCCCCAAAAACATACACGACCTCGAAAGAATCGCAAACTAATTTCCCCTCCCTCTCCGTGAAGATTCACACCTTCACGGAGGTTTTTGTTTCAGCAGAAACAAAACAGGCGCATACTCAACAAGCGCACATTTCAATAATTTCAACACCACCACGGCGGAACCTTGCAAGCAAGGTTCCGCCCGCCGCCCCCACCCCACAACCTTGAATAATTCCGCTCCCTTGACAAACACTTACTATCGTGCAAAATACAAACAGCAGTACAAACTTTCCACAACAGAAAAAGAGGAACAAGACGATGTCTGATCCCATTGACAATATTGTTAGAACAGGAGATATGTACACGGCAATACGAATGCTCGATAGACACGACACCCCCTGCGACGACCGTGATATATTTGTTAGTGTCATCATTAAGATGAAGAGTGCGTGTGGCGCCGCGATTGCTCTAGTGGACTCACCAATTCTCTCCGACAAAAACAAACGTGCGCTTGTAGGTGTCATTGTTGAGAAGATGAATGCGGATTGCGCCGAGGATGTGCTAATATTCGCAGAGAATCTCTTCGCTACCAACCGCGATAAACTTATTCGTGTCATTGTTGAGACGAAGGATGCGGATTGCGCCGAGAATATTCTAATGTGTGCAGAAAATCTCTCTCCCAAAAACTGCGACGATCTTGTTGGTGTCATAGCTGAGGTGAAGGGTAAGCGTTACGCCGAGTTCGTACTATCATGTACACCAAACCTCTCCGACGAAAACATCTAAAACCATCGCAAACTAACCTCCCCCTCCGTGAAAGCACGCGCGCTTCCACGGAGGTTTTTGTTTTGACAAAAACAAAACAAGCGCGCGCTCAACAAGCACATTTCAATAATATCAACACCACCACGGCGGAACCTTGCAAGCAAGGTTCCGCCCGCCGCCCCCACAATTTTAAATAATCCCTCACTCCCTTGACAAACACTTACTATCGCGCAAAATGCAAACAGCAGTACAAACCTTCCACAACAAACAAAAGGAACAAGACAATGCATGGTTTCATTGCCAATATTTTAGCCAGTATTGTAAAAACAAAAGACAGATTTCTGACAGCACTGATGCACGGAGCGCACAAACGCCGCTACAGCGACCGCGATGCTCTTGTAGGTATCATTGTTGACACAAAGAATACGAGTTACGCCGCAGCTACACTAATACGTGCGCCAGATCTCTCCACTTTCCATAGCGATGTGCTTGTTGATGTTATTGTTAAGGCTGGAGATGTTCATGGTGCCGCGGCCACACTGATGGGTACACCAAATCTCTCCGACAAAAACCGCAACAATCTTCTTAATATTATTATCAAGGTCGGAGATAAGCGTTACGCCAAGGTCGTGCGAGCATGTGCGCCAAATCTCTCCGCTGACAACCGCGATGCGCTTGAAATCATCGCAAACGGCTAATAAAACCACCACAAACCAACCTCCCCTCCTCCGTGAAGATTCACACCTTCACGGAGGTTTTTGTTTCGACAGAAATAAAACAAGCGCACGCTCAACAAACAAATTTCAACAAGTCCACCACGGCGGAACCTTGCAAGCAAGGTTCCGCCTTTTACAATTACAAAAATCAAATTTTGCACAAAAAAAGTAGCCCCTATCCATTTGGGCTACTAATTATCATCAACCATTATAGTCACTGATAGACAGCATTTCACTACTGGTTACACCAAATCCTTCTTTGATCGCGTAAAGAAAATCGAGTCCCATTACAATCAAAACAGGCGTTAAAAGAGATGGTGTTGATGACGGAATAAAAAACAAAATAAGTACAAGTGGCGACAGAAAAATAACTGTTCCACACCCTCCGGAAAAACCAATAAAGAAGTAAGAGAGTTCCGGATGATTTAACCAAAAATCTGAAAGTGTCATCTTTTTTATGTAAACCGATCCTCTTAGTTCACCGCCTGATAACTTTGAGAAATCTGGTTCAAAAGAGAACCAGTTTATATCAAGCTTACATTGATTAGCACTTAATATTTTTATGGCTATTACATGTCCGAGTTCGTGCAATGGAAATGAAAGTAAAAATACGACAACAAGCAAAATTATCTGAGATACTGACAGTATCGCTATCTCCATTTTCTATCCTCCAGTTCTGTACAGTCTTGCAACCTGAATTTACTAAATAACATTATATTCCATATAAAAACAATTGTCAATCCCTCCCAGTTGCACACCACACAAAACCCCGTCCCACCAAAAGCGAAACGAGGTTTTTAACAAAAATATTTTCGTTAAACAGTTAAACAAATCTACCCACTGTGAGTAATGTCCTTGCGAAGCTTTTCAAGAAAACGAGAAGCCGTGTCCTGTCCGCCAAATCCGAATGAAAGACCGATTGCAAGAGCAAGCGCGATCACAACACCCGTGAAAAGCGTTTGCGCAAAAAAGTCAGCGATGCCAAGTTGAGAAAGCGCAATCAAAAGCGCAAAAACCCAAATTGACCATCGAACAAGTCCGCCCAAGAAATGCGCAACTTGTACCTGCGCCGCTTTCGCCGCTCCAACAACAAGTTTCTGAACCGCGTCAGCAACAACTGCCGCAACAAGCAAAATCAAAGCCGCGACAATAACTTGCGGAATGAATGTCAATACAACATCCTGCAAGAAAATATTAACTTGCTGCAACCCAAGCACATCAAGAGTTGCGACTAAGAACACAACAATAATGAACCATTTTACAAGCTCACCAATAAACCTCCCCGAATCAAGCCGAAATCCCGCCTGACTCAAAAGGTCCTCAACGCCGGCAGTTTTCAAAGCACTGTCAACCTTGATTGATCGAATAATTTGCGCAACGACACGTCCCAATAGGACTCCAATGAACCAGCCAACGACAAAGATAACAAGCGCAACAACCAAAGCTGGTACAAAGTCTATAATTCCAAGCCAAATGTCCTGGAATGATCTTGTGAGTACAACACCCCAAGTTTCTAGTAACATAACAAAAGATGCCTAAAAAAGATAAATACGCAAAAGTCGCCTATTTTACCTACCTTAGACTATTAGCTAATTAAGTTAAAACCGGTAAAAGGCTTTATAGCTCTCGCACGACCTCGACGAGAGAAAAAATTTAAAGAATAAACACTTTATAATATTAAGCGTTTGATTCAACTCTGTTTTTAAGCCTACAGTAATAATACCATTCTTATAATATTTTTTTAAAAGTAAACTGTGGATAACTGTCAACCCCGTTAGAGATAACGGAAATCTATGATTTCCTATCTCTAACGGGGCAGGCCCCGCAACGTACGGAGAAAGGTCTGGCCTTGAGGAGGAGCGTAGCGACGGGAGAAGGCCGGACCTTGCGGAGTCCGTTTACTCTCGCTATACCAAGGCAGCAAGCCCCACCACCTCTGGCAACATCAGCATGAAAGACGTAAAAATCACCCCCAAACACCCTAAAGCCCCAAAATGCCCCACATTTTGGGGCTTTAGCCTGTTTCCAAGAGAAACAGAAGAATAATGAGCATACCCACAACATAGACAAAACGGCAAAAAAAGCTCGACTTTTACGAAAAAACAAGTACTGTACTACACAGATTAGTATCCTATACACAACAAAAGGAAGGACAAAAAATGATTACAAAGATGGATGGATACCTGCTTGACAACGTATTTCAAAAACTTGTTGACTGGTTTCAGGAAAAGACAGGTAAAAACTGCTTTTTACTAGCACAGATAAGTCTTTGCGTAATTCTTATTCTGGAAACAATAAGATCAATATCTATATACTTTCTTGACAATGCTCTACCAGATTTTCTCACAGGAATTGTAGTCTTATGCGCTTTATACCTGATTATAAGAACATGGCAAAGAGAAAAAGATTGGGATGAAAATTCCAGAGAAACAATGAACCATAACAGAGAGGGCTATGTCTCTTTTGTTCGTGTATTTATTATTTTCATCATTATGCTAGATCTAATACTAATAGCACTCTTGATGATCTTGTTTCCTGATCAAGTAGAACTCTTGAACCACTTGAAGACAATATACTTAATCTTTTTCGTAAGCGTTATGTATTTTTGGGCATGCACACCAACGCTGCCGCGAAACTCTGGAACTAACCTGGGTTCCGGTCCAGGGCACTCATTCTAATCCCTCTTTTCCTAACCTCCCCAACCCAAATTCCAAAGCGCGTCTTTTGTCACTCAAAAACCGCGCTTTTTCTACGCAAGTTCTACGCAAGGCCCGGCCTTACATGGGGATAACCTGTTGATAAACTACCCCGCAAGGCCCGGCCTTGCGAGACTTCGAGGTTGACAATATAGTAAATTCATGTATAATTAAACACAGAGTCAGAGTTAAGACATTTGTTATAAGGAGATTGAGAGATGAACAATACCCTCGAGACTCTCACAGTTACGATCGCCGCTAATATCGGGGTAGCACTGATCCAAATGCCTAAAGGAGAGCAGTACTCTCTAGCAAGAGGCAGAGAAGTCAGAAAAGAAAATGCTCCACAAAGGCTCAATTTGCACCACGACGAATCTTGTCACACCCTAGAAATGGAGGACAAATACCCCTTTGCTAAGGTGCGACACAAATTGGAGGCAACAGCTTCCCAGAGCGAATTGGTTCATATGCTCGTGGATACAATGGACACAAAGTTGAGTGACGAAAGACGGCAAGAACGTGCCAAGTCGGCGTCAAAAATCGTGCGGAACTATCCCAAAACAATAGAGTTTGCACGAAAAATAATGCTCCTTTGTAGGCTGCCAGAAGAATCCGAAATCAAAGACGAGATATTCGGCAAGCTCTCACAACCACTACAAGAGCTTCTTCAAGAAGTGATTGCCAAGTGGCGACCATAATCTACTCTTGCCAACAGTCCACAAAACAAAGGCGTCCTCACAACCACGAGGACGTTTTTTTACACCCCCCCCTTTTTTTTCTCCGCAAGGCCCGGCCTTACATGGGGATAACCTGTTGATAAACTACCCCGCAAGGCCGGGCCTTGCGAATCAATAAACTTTTACAAAAAAGGCTGCCACACAGACACCGTGTCTGTGTGGCAGCCAATGAAACGCGTAGTCTTTAGCCCGTCGAAACCTAACCATTAAGACAACGTTGCTCAAAATATTCCAGTCCAGCAGGCGCAAACTTTCCTTCGCGTGCATCAAATCTCATCATGGAAGAAAATGCGTTTTCGAAGAACCTTGGATCGTGGTGTTTCTCAGCAATCTTACGTCGCCGATCTGAATCTGCAAAAATCGCAATCGGCAAAACATGAAGATCAACAAGTGGCATCTCGAGCAAATCTCGGATGTCAAGATCATTTCTCGAAAACCCAAACCATCCCTCAGAGAGCCGTGTAAGATTATCTCTAAGGAATGCGTTACTAGAATCTCCCGTCAGGCCTTTAGTGAATTCAACCGATAGAACGTTCGAGTAGAATCCCCTATCAAAGACCATGAGATCAATGTCACCCACCTCGTCGGAATCGTTCGATTTGGCAGTAGAGCCAAAAAGGATGATTTCCACAATACTCGGATCCAGTGCTTCGGTATCCTTATTTTTCATCGCCGACATTATGGAAAGAGTGCCCATAATGGTTTGATTTGTTGCGGAGGTTCTTTCGACTTGCCGTGAACCAGAGAGAATGAGCTGGGCAATTTTTTCTGCCCATTCAAGAGCTTCCGTACGTTTCATGGTATTAACCTCTCAGCTTTGTTCGTTTTCGGAAAATAAAGCTAACTCCAACTACATTATACACGATAATAAGTATTTGTCAAGAGGCGCCACAGCCTAGACATCAAACCCCTATCTCCTACCACCCCTCCCTCCAAAACACACCAAATCACCACCAAACACCCTAAAGCCCCAAAATGCCCCGCATTTGGGGGTTTCATCTAAAAAAACAACGAAAATCCTTAACCTATATCACCCCCATCTTATCCACCAAAACCTCATGCGGATAGTCAAAAACGTCCCGAATAAATTTATCATATACACTTTTCCTATAGAGAAAATCATCTGTTTTAAGCACTGAATATTGCAATTCCCGCCCTATTTCAGACTCCAAATTCTTAAGAGATACCTTAATAATCCGATGTTTAAGATGATCCCCCACCACAAGAACATCAATACGTCCGCGATTTTCAGTCCGCTCAAGCTCATCAACAAATATCCCAGATACCACAAGCAATTTCAATCTCCCAACTTTTTTAAAACGATTAACAATATTTTCTTTCTGAAATGAATCACTATTCAAAAGAATATGCCGCAATGGCTCAATATATTGAAAATTCTCATCCAAAACCCAGCCACGAACCTTTCGCTTCACAACCTTCTCCCCGCTTTTTGTTTTCTTTACCACTTCTTTAACAAAATTCTTTCGTTTTATGAGCCCAAGACTATGAATATATGCAAGTTCACGTCTCGTAGTATCAGCAAGTACTTGTGTGCGCATTCGCACATCTTTCGTCTCAAACGACACACCCGGATTAAACAAAAACAGCCGCATTATTTTCACATACGCAGTACTCCCAAATAATTTAGTAAGAATATCCATGATAGATTTTTAACGAGCGTAGCGAGTATAAAAATCATCAAAATATAATCACTTCGCTCATTATTTTATCAATTGTACCACCATTAAAACACCTGCCAACTTGACAACCCACAAAGCTCTCCCTCCCAACACCGTCCCACCCCCCCCGCCGCAAGGCCCGGCCTTACATGGGGATAAGTTGTGGAAAACCTACCCCGCAAGGCCGGGCATTAAAGAGAAACTTACAGATTTTTCACCACCACGCAAAAGAGCCCCTCTTAACTAGAGGGGCCCTTCACACAGAACAGTTATACTCCATACTTCTGCACCAACGCTAAGAATTTTTTTAATTCTTGCAACAGTTCGTTAAGAGGAACTTCCTTAAAAAGCACGACACGGCTTGCTCCGTCAAAATCTCCTTCATATTCATACCCAAGACGCCTATTAAGACTTTTCTGAAATTCCACGGAATGCGTTAAGAACGCATCACGGCCATAATACGAGGCAAGCAAGCGAATCCAGATTTCAGCGACACCTTGTCTTATTTTCTCGCCATCATGCCTCACCTCAAAAGTATCCACAGGGAGAGTCCATTTCTTAGGGAAAGAAGAAGGAATAAGAAACGTTGCTTCTCCGTCACCTCCGTTACGTTCAACACATAAACCCACGGACTGAACAATACCTTCAAATGTAGAAAAATATGACATCCTTTCCATCACACACCTCTTCCATGCCAATTATTAACTTTCTAAAATAACCATAACACCATAACGCACTGAAAGAAAGGAAACAATAGCCCCACACCGCCGCCGCAGGGAAAAACGAGTTAAGCACAGAGAATTATATCTTGTATACCAACTTCACGAACAGAGAAGTTAAAATTGAACAAGAAAAGAAAAGCCACTCAACCGAGAAGGTCAAGTGGCTACTAATCAAGAGTTGATCAAGCAACGGAAGCGTCGTTTTCTTGTTGAATTTTTTCGGCCAAAATGGCGCGCACTCCTTCGGGCTCCTGCATAAATTGCTTGAAAAGCTCATCCGCCGCTTGTCTATGTTGATCTTCTTCCGATAACTGCTGCATCCTGGTTCGCTTCAGAGAGTCGTCAATAGACTGCAGCACTTCAATCAACGGCGTTCTGAGCTTAGCTCTCGGAACATCTTTCGCGTCCACGCCAAGAGCTTTGAGCATCCAGCGCAAGTTGAGCTGATGTCCACGATAACGCATTTCAGAGATTGTCTGAGACACGAAAAACATTCCGCTGAATGGTCCATCTCCTCCAGTATCCTCAATAATCTTATTACACAAAGCAATGCATTCATCACAGATATGCACTGCCGGACCAGCAATGAGCTTATGGACTTCATGCTGACTTTTACCGCAGAATGAACAATCTAAGGCTTTAGGCATATCAAAACTCCCTTTGAACAACAAACGATAGAGTCCTAATCTATTGCTATTGTAACATAAATAAAACTAATGTCAACAAGATATGTACACAAAATATTCCTAAAACACCCTAAACCGCCGCCGCAAGGCCCGGCCTTACATGGGGATAACCTGTGCATAAACCACCCCGCAAGGCCGGGCCTTGCGTAAGCTCCTCGCATGCCACACACAAAAAGCCCCTACAAAAGGGACTTTCCGCTCAAACCACTCAAAAAAACAATTACTTCAACTCAACCTTCCCCCCTGCCTCTTCAATCTTCTTTTTCATATCTTCCGCGTCTTCCTTCTTCACCCCTTCCTTAAGCATAGCCGGCACACCATCAACAAGATCTTTCGCATCCTTAAGCCCAAGACCAAGTATCTCTTTTACAGCTTTGATAACCTGTATTTTTTGTTCTCCGCTAGAAGTAAGCTCAACATTAAATACAGATTTCTCCTCCGCCGCTCCACCAACATCTCCACCTGCAGGAGCAGCAGCAACAGCCGCAACAGCTTGCGCCGACACGCCAAATTTCTTTTCCAAAACCTTAACCAATTCAGAAAGATCAAGAACACTCATTTTCTCAATCTCCTCAACTAATTTCTTAAATTTTTCAGGAACCTCTACAACCTCGTCCTGCTGTGATTCCTCTTTAGATTCAGATTTCGTTTCTTCAACCATGTTACTAGGCTCTAGATTTTAGGCTCTAGGCTCTAGGAAAGAATCCGTGTTCCGTCCTAAAGCCTAATGCCTAATGCCTAATGCCTTTGTTAATTATTAATTCTTCGCCTCCGCGACCTGGTGCAACACACTCACAAACGACTGCGTCATCCCATTTAACACCTGAACAGTCTGCTGAACAGGCGCGTTTATAACCATAACAAATTGCCCAAGAAGAACTTCTCGAGAAGGTATCTTCGCAAGAGCAACAACCTCTTCTTTCCTCAAATACCTTTTTTCAAGAATACCACCCACAGCCGATACCGCATTTTCAAATTTCTTCTGAAATTCCGCGATACCCTTTGCCGGCAAAACCATATCCTCACCATAAGCAAGCGCAATTTCTCCCTCAAGCTCCGGCAAATCCCCTTCCATCTCAGCATCTTGAAGTACTCGCTTAAGCAATGTTTTCTTCACTACAACATACGAAACCCCCTCCTTACGAAGCGCGCTCCGCATTTCACTTGCGTCAGTTACAGACAACCCATGAAAATTAACAAACACAACAGAGTTCGCATTCTCCACTACATCAGCAGCCTGTTTGACGATTTCTTCTTTTTTCTGTTTTGTTAAAGCCATGATAGATTTTTAACGAGCGCAGCGAGTATAAAAATCATCACCCCCTCACTCGAAAATTAATTGGAAATGCTTCTTTTTATTCTCCTCTTTAAACTAATAAGAGCCCCCGCTCTTCGCTTAATTTGCCGTTCTCTTTCACGAGCATCCTGTTCTGATTTATACGCTTCATAATACACAACATCAAATGGCTTTCTATTTTCTGTTGATGACACATTTCCATTATTATGTTCTTTCACTCTTTTCTGTAAATCACTGGTATATCCAAAATATAAATCTTTATCTTTCAATGATTGTAATGTGTAGAAAAAGAACATAATAATTAATTTTCGAGTGATGGGGGTTAAGAATTAAAAAGAGTCCTTCAAACAAAGGACCGGAGAAACGCTAGCCAACAAAATGGCTAACGAACAATTTCGACCTCGGCAGGACTTCTCGCGAGCTACGCTCACGCGCCTACTGTCTCCGATCTTAGATAAAGTAAGTATATTCAATTTAGCCCCCTTGTCAATGCTTCAAATACTTAAACTTTAAATATTTAAACTCTTCCGTCTTTAACAAGAAACCAGCCGCCAATAAATTGGCGGCCGATAAGCCCATATCCATTAACCCCACTTCTAGCCATCTTCTTAAAATGACCAATTAAGCGCGGTGGCCATGAACCGGACATCCTGGCCAAAACCTGTGAACACTCGGACAAGTACATTTATACTTCTTCCCCATTCTCTTTGTTTCTTTCCTCATCCTTTTCTTCATTTTTTTTCTTAACTCTTTCTTCGCCTCCTTCAACTCTTCCCTCATCTTTTTCTTCGCTTCTTTATTCAACTTTTCACCTAGCGTTTGGACACCCTTCGCCATGATCTTACTCCTCTAGTCTTAGGTTTATGTGAACCAATCTGTCACCTATATAACACAACTTACAATTTAACACCAGCGTTGCAAGAAAATTACAAAAAAGCAGGCCGCCCGCTTCGCCACCACCCGCTCCGACGAGTCGGAGACGAGGCGAGAGGCAAGCAAACGACCCGTTACAAGACTTCTTCCCTATTCTCTTCATCTCTGTGTCTTTATCAGATATCCATGTCATCAATCGACACCCTCATCCCCTCTGCCATTTTTTTATCCGCCTCTTCTTTCTCTTTTACTTTAGCCAATTTACCACTATCCACCACCATGATCGAATTAATCCTATCAATCGTCTTCTCCATTTTCTCCATTTTTTTCTTTAATTCTGCCACTTGTACTTCAATCTCCTCCAAAGTCGACATAATCTTACTCCTCTAGTCTTAGGTTTATGTGAACCAATCTGTCACCTATATAACACAACTTACAATTTAACACCAGCGTTGCAAGAAAAAAGGCAGACTACGAACAGTCTGCCCTCACATATCTTTAGTCGAATGAATCTCAAATCCTTCATCCTGAACATCCTGAGCCCACCGCGTATCTTTCCCAAGATACGGATTATGATCCTTACACACCCTATATTTCTCTAATTTTACACTTCCCTCACTTCCGCCACTTCGCAAATCACGTGATGCTGACTTACCCGGCGGAATAAAAAAAACGGTAAATTGAGCTTTGTTTAAACATTTTTCTCCCGTATTCGTATGCGGACACTCGCAACAAATCTCCCGCAAAACCTTGCCCTTCCTAAATTTTCTAAACATCCTAAACTTTCTCAAAAAAGCAAACCAATTCCACAACATCAGCTTACCTCCTTTTTTCAAATCTCCAAACTAACCACATCTTACCACCTTATCGCCGCGCTATCGCCGCAAGGCCCGGCCTTACATGGGGATAAACTGTGGAAAACCTACCCCGCAAGGCCCGGCCTTGCGGGTTTTTATATCCCACCCCTAAACACAAAATCACCTCATTTCCTAGAGCCTATTCACAATCTCGCCGCAAGTGAAAGAAATACTGCTCGCCGGCCAAAATCTCGAAATTCAGGCTGCAAATTATTCAAGACTCGTCGCCATATCTCGATATGCCTCCTCGTCTTTCATAATTTTCGCTCTGAATTTCGAAATTTATGGCTCGGCGCGAGATCGTAAACAGGCTCTAACGTCTCAAAATTAAAGCATCATTTTTTAAAAAACAATCCCGAAAATACATTATAAATTAAGGGTATTTTAGGAGCATAAACAATCACCAAAAAACACTTGACAAACAGATTTAACCATGATACACTCTACATGGAGACTAGAACTTCACACTTGACTAGGAGGACATCAAATGTCCAAAAAGGATGCGACGAAAGAAAGACAGCCCAGCGGTCCTTTCAGCGGACTCAGGTCTTGGCTACGTAAAGCCAAAACACCGGAGACCAGCCTAACAGCTAGCTCCCCAGAGAACCAGCCTGAAAAGCAACCGCCAGAGCTAGTCTTGACGCATCAAACCCATAAGCACAAACGGATCGGCTCGATCAGTGTATCGGTGCCAGTGCTCGCCAAAGGGAAAATTCTCACCCTTAACTCCCGCCAAGACAAGGGTCAGACACCATTGACTCGTGTCTTATTCAACGAGGTAGCAGGGATCGAGGGTATGATACTTCGACAGCACAGGGTTCAGATCAGAAGAGTCAAGGGTTCTCACTGGAACCAAATCTTTCCCGATGCAGAAAAAGTTATCCGTCAACATCTGACGGGCTAATACGCCCGTCACAAAACCAGCCGGCCCACACAGGGTCGGCTTTGTTTTTCACCCCCTCCCTCCGCCGCAAGGCCCGGCCTTACATGGGGATAACTTGTTGATAAACTGCCCCGTAAGGCCGGGCCTTGCGGAAACAAAAACACGACCGAACCTTTTGGGTTCGATCGTATAAAAATTGACACATATCTATTCAGCCACCTGTATTCTCATCACCGTCACCTTGCGCCACAAAATGTTTCTCCGCACCACGACGTGTTACAAAAGCAAACATAAACGCGCCAACATAAAAAGAAAGAAGAAAGCCAATAATAAGCCAAAGTGGTGTTAAAGACCAAAACGAGATTTCAAAAAGGACTATCGCAAAAAGCATAAGAATGAAAATTTTGACGTGTGTATAAATCCAAGATTTTTTATGGCGAACTTGCGCCAATAGACCAAAAGCAAACGGGGTAATCAATATACCGATTACTCCAAGAGGTTCTATCGCAAAATACATTCCGGTCATTCCGGAAGATTCTATACTTGTTACCGCCACAAAATACATTCTAGCTATCAAACCAAGACCCAAACTGCCCAACAATACCGGAAGTGTAGACCAGTTAATAATGCGCATGATAATTTCCTTTCATATCTATTCGCATTTATTCACATTTCTGCGATAAACTCATGAGACTTATGTAACTTCTAAAACTAAGTATCCCCAAAAACATTTTTTTGTCAACAGTCAACACACCACCCCACACCCCGCCGCAAGGCCCGGCCTTACATGGGGATAAGTTGTTGATAACCCACCCCGCAAGGCCGGGCCTTGCGGCATACCCAACCTTTCCCCCCCCACACAACACTGCTCTTACCTAACCACAGCCCACCTACGGCCCCACCCCATACCTCCAATTCAAAACACCATAATCAAGATGCGGTGGAGCCCCCGCGCCAGTTTTAAAAAACGCCCTAAAATCAGCGACGTCATTATAAGAGAAACTATTACGCACCTTATAAATCGCAGCAAACAATCGCTCCCCCTGAATAGGATTCAAAATGTCATCATTTTGCTGAGAACTAGGGCTCGTACCCAAAGAATGCCCATTAACAATCGTTGAACTCGCCACAACCCCCCGATATAAATCACCATACACCGTCCCAGATATACCAGAATAAACATACTTGCAAGAGCCACTCTCTGGAATATAATATCCCCCTTCAGAAAAACTTGAAGTCTCCGACGGGCAAAAATAACCAATCGCGAGAAGCGAAACACTGTTCTGCGCGCGCGGAGTACCATTAAGCGCGCCGCCATCCGCATCCGTGCCATTCACGGTAAAAGTATTATTTGATTTCCAATTCGTAGCAAGCGCGCCGTCTACCCCAAAGCTCACCCGCTCCATAGAAAGATAGTCAGAACCAGCGCTCCCGCCACACCATCCGCCGCCACAATCAGAAAGCGCCGGCGTCTCATCAAGCGTCGTAGTAGCAAAACCACCAAGATACTGAACAAGACTCAACACCTCGCCGCCATTCCCCAGATCAGAACTGCCGCCCGATCCGCTAAACGCTACTACTAAATCTTCAACAACACTCGTAGTATTACCGTCAGTCCGCTCTATAAGATAAAATCCGCTTGACGTCGCAGTCGCAGCCCCATCCCCTAACGAAATATCAGGCGCGCCATCTTCAGCGACAAGCGAAACATTCGCAAGGGTAATGTCATGATTTGAAGGACTAAACAACTCCACCCACTCATCCGCACTTGACGCGTCCGTTCCTCCCCAGGCAATTTCATTAATAACAAGCGGGCGCGTAACCACCTCAACAGATTGCGCAGTCGTAGTAGCGCCATTTCCAACGGCATCATAAACAGCAGCTTGTAGATTATACGAGCCATCAGCTGAAACCGTTATCGTCCCCGACGCGTCTGTCGTCGTAGCGGTCAACACACCGTCCCGGACGAGCGCGTAATACGCTATGTCAGTTGAAGAAGAACTCCACGAAAGGTTAAGCGTCATTCCGCCTGACAAACATGTCTCTGACGAAAGAGAATATTCACATTGAAGAACCGAGAACGAGCCAAACACAGGCGCGATGGTGTCTACCGAAATAGTTTTCGCCGACGATGTCGCCGTCATCCCCTCACTGTTGGCGGCAATAATTTGAATAGCCGTTTCCCCTTCTGGAAAATTACTCAGCACAAGCGTCCAACTTTCGTTTTCATCCGCTGTCGTAGTCGCATTATTAAAATTGTTTGAGATGACAAGCGTTGACGAAGCAGTGCCGGAAAACGTGAGCGACGTCGTCGCGGTGTCAAAAACATCATCCGCGGGAGAAATAATAATCGGCGCGGAAATGACAACAGCCGCTGACTCCTCTTCTTCTTCAGCCTCTTCCTCTTCTTCTTCCTCCGCAGACTCACTCTCTTCAGCGTCATCCTGCGGCGCCTCCGGCGCCGTACCACCACCCCCACTCCCACCACCAAACCCCGGCTGATACGGTTGCGGCTGATATGGCTCCGACTCCAACAGGTCATCACCATCAATATCCGTCAATAAATCATCAACATCCGTCGCCACCTCCTCAGACTCAACCGGAATCTCCGCAAGCGGAGATTCCCCCACAGGCACAACCACAACTTCCGGCGCAACCACATCCACATCCCCCCCAAAAACCTCCCCCACCGACGGCTCCGCAAGCGGAGCCGTCACACTCACAAGCGGCGCCTCCGGCGCCGCCACAATTGAGAAAAAGGCTTCTTTGTCAGTTTTTTTATCAAGCTCAAAATTTTTTATTCTTTCTATAACTTGAGATAGTTGCTGTTCTTGTTTTGCTTTTTCTAAATCACTTTTCATCTCCTCCCTATCATCCGGCAAAAAATACTTACTCGCCAACTCCACATCCTCCGCCTCAAGCGCTTCAATAAAAAGCGCGAGTGTTTCTTCCGGTGTTGCGCCGCCGAAGGTGTCATTTTCATATTCCTTCTCCAAATTTTCAAAATATTCAATCGCCGCGCGCTCCTGCCGCCCCTCGGGATTCAAATACGCCACCCCAACCCAAACAAGCAAGCCAACGACAATAATCCCCAAAAACCCTAATAAAAACCTTTTACTTGTACCATTTAACATAAGTCCTCATATTATATAAAGCTAATAAAAAATAAACTTGACTGACAAAAAATATATACTCTAACAAGCAAACGAACGGGAAAGGTCTGACCTTGAGGAAAAAACTGTGTCGCCAGGTCTGGCCTTGAGGAGGAGCGGAGCGACGGGAGAAGACCAGACCTTGCGGTACAGTTTTTGGGAAAAGGTCGGACCTCGCGGAGTCCATTTGCCGAACTGAGGAGTTTCAGCCCGAGACTGATCCGCCTCAGGCGGAAACACAAAACAAAATGCTTTTATTTGAATAGCCTTAATATATCCTCCTTGGTTATAGAAGAATCGCACTTCAAAACAAATTTAGCAATATTATTCACAACCTCACTTTTTATTTTTTTATGTCGCGGTAATGGACATTTAGTACCAGTATTCTCACAAGGAATTTGATCATGTTTTTTCCCGTTTATAATTGAAAACCC